>Ga0209323_10000791_pt1 | contig 20634 bp, 16 predicted proteins | sample Rifsed19ft2_FD_184014 | JGI IMG/M metagenome (GOLD analysis project Ga0209323, IMG submission 184014) | Soil microbial communities from Rifle, Colorado, USA - sediment 19ft 2 (version 2) | ecosystem: Environmental > Terrestrial > Deep subsurface > Rock core/Sediment | place: Rifle, Colorado...
CCGGCCACATCTTATCCGCTGCATACGGCATCCTCATTGCAAACCCTCCTCTAGTTTGCGAAGAAGTCCCGCTCATTAACCTGTATATTCTTCCTGATCTTCCCGTACCGTTAACGTTCAACGTTCCGCCTGAAGCTGTAAAAGAATAACTCCTATCCGAGTTCATTGAACTGCTGGCCCAATCTCCCAAAAATCCTAAAAATGTGCTCGGAACCACAGGGGGAGCGGGAACAGTTTGACTAATGCCGTTTCCACCATAAACGTCACTATACAAAGAGGTAAACCAAGGCTCCTGGATCACACGTCGCAATCCGACATTAAGTGTTCTATTTACGGTCATATTATTAATTGGGCTGGAAAGTGTATAACAGGTTGGTTGGGGATACGCATTTTCACCATTAACGCATGATAATCTATATTCTCCGGTCGGAGGTGCAGGGATAGAAACACACATAGAAGTAATATTACTTCCGTATCTTATATTTGAAATTGTATAATTCCCATTGCTTTGAACCGGGCTCGTTCCAATAAGAACCGCACCGTTGTAAGCACTGACACTGGCGCCGCTATTTGAAATAGCGGGAGAGGAAGCCGAACACGACCCGACATTAGGTGCGTCAAATAAAACACCGCTTAGAGTCAAATACGGCCTGACATAAACTTGCACAACGCCGCTGGACCCAGTTAAACCCGGCTGATCAGTTGCAACGGTATAAAAATACAAAGTTCTGGTTCCATAAGTTGTAGTATTAAAATCATAAGAGCCGTTTAAGGACCCACACGTTCCAGAACAGCTTAGTGATGGAACAATAAGATCCCTGGTCTCCAATCCGTTATACCCCCAGTTAATTAATCGTAAATTAGCTAAATTGTTATTTGAATCAGTTGCAGAAGCTCCAAATCTCAAAATATCACCCTCGTATACATTAGTTAAAACATTCGGGATAAGATTTAATGCAGGAACACTTGTAATATCAGTGCCTGTTATATTTGCGACCGGAGCAGTATTAGGCGCGGCGCACGTAATAGTTTTGGGAGTTCCGCTAAGCTGTCGATTTCTTCCGGTTGTACCTGAGTGTGTTTCTGTATTATCACTTTTAATGTTGTAAGCCCAAGTGGTTATAGAATGAGCTGCCCCATCCTTTAGATAAGCCGGAACTGCAAAAGAATATCCATGCAAGCAACCCGCATTTGTGCCGCTTGGACATAAATAACAGTTTCCACCACCAACCTCATTACAAACAGCTTCCTCTCTTGGAATGTTAGCGCTGATTTTGCTGCTGGGAATTAGTACACCATCTGCATAAAATTCCACGTTTATCTGCGCATTTCCATTATCACCATCGCCTGCCCATCCCTGAAATGCAGTACAATCGGCAACATCCAGCCAGCCAATTGGAAAATTATTATCTGTAGAACCCCCGCTGCCGCCGCAGAAATTATAACTCAAGCACCTGTATGTACCTATAGGCCCGCTGCATCCCGGTTTCCCAGGTTCCTGATCGCAGTAACAACAATTAACTCCGTTAGAACAGCACTGGCTATCCGGTGTGTAACACGCCGTTGGATCTCCATCACATTGCGCACCAGCACTTCTGGCACTACTCAAAGATAAAAAAACCAGGAAGATAACATAAATATAGACAGTTATTTTTCGCATCTTAAATTATTCTACTAACCTAAAAACAATCTTGCTATTATTACTATTATAATCTAAAAACACGGTAACAGTCATGCCTTCTTTAATTTCAGAAAAATCTGCCAGTTCCAGCGGTCCGTTCAAATCATTTCTATACTTATAAAAAGTGACGTTAACTGAAGTATCAACAACAAGCGGTGAATTATTCTTTCTTTCCACTGAAATGAATTTATCTTGAATATCAACCACTTTTGACGTAATCGCTGACAAAAGCTCCTTACCATCCTTATCTTTAGTATAAGAAGTAAAATAGTCATAATCCGCTATTTTGGGCTCTTTCTCTTTAACATTGCCGAAAACGGACTCTTCGTCCAGCGTATCGAGAGTTTGAGTTGGGCTCAGTTTATTTTTATTTTGCAAAAACAAAGCTAAAATGAATAAAATTACCGCTGCAGGCACTAGAATCAAAAGGAAAGTAAATTTTCTTCTATCGGAGGAAGGGGCAACATTTAAATTTTCATCCATATGATCTTTCTCTCCAAATACAATTTTAAACTCTACATTTGTCAAGTCAACACTATATGTCAATTAAAAACAGTAAAATACCAATCTAAAATAGCCGTACCATAAATATATGCAAGCACGCTTCCTAAAATCAAAAACGGACCAAATGATATGGTATCTTTTATCGTTTTTTTCCTAAGTACCACCAGTACTACGCTAAACACAGCTCCAATCAAAAAGCCTAAAAAAATAGCCAAAATATTGTTGGGAAAGCCGTTGACCATACCTATAAAAAATCCCAAAGTTACATCTCCGCCTCCCATACCTCTTCCTTTAGTAATAAAAATTAGAAACAAGAAAAATCCGCCAATGGCTAATGCACTCACAATATTAAAACCAAAATCTCTAAGCAAATATAAAACTTGATTATCAAAATATCCGGCTTTATATAAATAAACGCCAAAAGTGTCTTTCAGCAGGTCTGAGCGAAAAACCATTAAGTTATAAATCGAAACGCATAGTTGGAACAAAACAACAAACAAAATGCCAGCATAAACTATTTTATTTGGCACCAGCCTAAATTTTAGATCAGTTAAAAATAAGACAACGTAAAAGCAATAAACAATGGTTAAATATAAAAAATTTAAAAGTGTTTCTGCTTCAAAGTTATCAAACATTTTAGTCCAATACGCGATTCCCATAAAACCTAAACCGGTAAATACTTCTGTGAAAAAATAAATAGGGGATAACTTTGTTTTGCAGCCCAAACACTTTCCTTTTAATAATAAATAACTCAACAAAGGAACTAACTCTTTGGGGGTTAGAAACTTGGAACACAATTCGCATTTAGATCTTCCAATTAATACGGGTTTTCCAAAAGGAAATCTGTCCGCGACAAGATTCAGGAAAGAACCAAAAACTGCGCCTACGACAAAAATGAAAAAATAGTACAGCGGGTAAAGCATGTATTTAAGTGTATCAGTCAGTTAAAAGAACCACAATTATCAACGGCTAAGAGTACCAAAAAATGGAAAAGGCCCCAGAAACCTGGGGCCCTCTCAAAGCAGATTAGTTGATAATTGTTAACGTTGTTCCAACTTCATAAGCCCCTAAGTTATTACCACCATCCGTAGTCATTTTTGTTGCATTATCGGGAGATTCCATTACCGCGTTTATTTCATAACCTACTGTTGTAGAAGCAAAGGTGTACACATAGGAGGTTGTGTTAGTCGGATCTACAGGTACTGCAGGAAGATATCTTGATAAGCCCGTTTTAGTTGCGGGTATTGTGAATTTTATCCAGCCATTTGTGCCATCAACAGCTTGAGTACCGGTTGCACTGGTACATGTTGTACAAGCACTAGTATCCGTTAATGTTATTTCCTGTTCGGTAAGAGCTACAGTCAAAGCGCTTTGAAGCGTATCCAATTCTCGCAGCCTCTTTGAATCTCTGCCTTTTGCCAACATTTGAGCAGGATTTATAACCAGAGCCAATACACCAGCTAGCAACGCAATAATAGCAATAACAACAATAAGTTCAACTAACGTGAATCCTCTTTCTTTTTTTATCATGTTTTCAAAATTTCACCTCCTTTTGTTTTATTACAAAGAACTTGTGATCTTCTCATGCCTTTGGCATGCAAAATTATTTCTTCACTATAGTGAAGAAGTTATCTTGTAAATCGGCGTGATTATCGAAATTATCAAAGCACCTACCATACCACCCAAAAGTATCAAAATTATAGGCTCCAACGCGGCTGATAACCCCTTTACAGCGTTATCAACTTCACTGTTAAAATAATCCGCAACTTTCTGAAGTGCCTGGTCGAGCTGACCTGTTTCCTCTCCCACCGAAGCCATTTGACCCAAAAGGGGGGGCAGACTTTTAGTAGATTTAAAATATTCAGATAAAGGACTGCCTTTCTCTACGCGCTTCGCGGCTTCTAAACATATTTCCTTATACGATCTGTTCTTTACTACATCCGAAACTATTTTTAATGATTCAACAATTGGAACTGCAGAAGCTATCAGCAAGCTCAAAGTACTGGTCATCTGAGTAATATCCGTTTGTCTATTAATATTTCCAAAAACAGGAAGTTTAAAAGATACGTACGCCATTATTTCTTTCCCGGTTTCGGATTTGGCAAACCTGGTCCATCCAAAAATACCGGCTGCGGTCACTCCAAAAATTATATAAATCTTTTCGGTAAAAAGTTTTGAAATAAAAATCATCGCTTTTGTCATCGCGGGAAGTTCTATATTCAAGCTTTCATACATGGATGCGAGCTTTGGTATAACAAAAACCATCATGAGTACAAAAACACCTATCATTGCCAAAAGTACAATTGCGGGATAAATCATTGCCGCTTTAAATTTTGCTCTTAACTCGCGGTTCGCTTCCATTGTCAACGCGAGTTTTGCCAGAATTTCATCCAACTTACCCGAAGACTCTCCTGCTCTTATTAAAGCTTGATAAGTATTTTTAAAAACTTTGGGGTATCTGCCCAAAGCCGCCGACAATGGCGAACCACCTTCAACATCTCTCAAAACATCTCCCAATATTTTTTTCATCTTTTTATTAGTCATTTGCTCCGCTAATATTTCCAATGCTCTTGAGATAGGCAGACCTGCAGATATCATAGTGGAAAATTGTCTTGTAAAATTAACAACCTCATTTTCAGGAACGCCGCGAAGCTCGGTAAAAAAGTCTAAAAGAGAAGCTTTTTTCTCCGTCAAACTTAAAACATACATTCCCTGGTTTTTTAAAAGGGAAATAGCAAGTTCTTCGGTGCGCGCATCCACCGTGCCTACGCGTCTTATACCTGAGTTGTCTGTCGCTACATAATTATAAATAGACATGGCTTATTTTATTTACTACTTAGACATCAACTTAGATTCTTTAATTATCCTTCTTAACTCATCAGGTCGCTGACTAAATCTGAGTGCTTCATTTATTTCAACCAAACCATCATTAACCAAAGCTGCCATACTTCTGTCTAGCGGGCACATGCCCATGTTTATACTGTTACCAATCATATTGTCTATCAAATGTGTTTTTCCCTCTCTAATCAAATTTCTTATTGCATCGCTCGCTAGCATCAATTCAACTGCCGGAACCATTCCTTTAACAGGGGAGGGAAGAAGCCTTTGAGAAACGATGACCTCGATTACTTGGGAAAATTGCAATCTAATTTCCGCTCTTTTTTCCTCCGGGTACGAGCTGATAATTCTATCTATCGACTGCGCTGCAGAATTAGTATGCAACGTAGTAAGAACCAAGTGACCTGTTTCGGCAATTTGAAGAGCTGTACTCATTGTCTCCGTGTCCCTCATTTCACCAATCATAACAACGTTCGGATCCTGTCTTAAAATAGATTTTAAAGAAATTTCCCATGAATGCGTATCTAAAAACATTTCCCTTTGCTCAACCAAAGACAGCTTGTTGCTAAATATATATTCAATAGGGTCTTCAATTGTAATAACGTGTTCCGCCCGCGTTTCGTTTATTCTTTGAATCATCGCCGCAATAGTTGTAGATTTACCGTGACCGGTGGGGCCTACAACCAACACCAAACCTTGGCGCAGCTCACACAGGCTATTTATTACTTTTGGAAGATTGAGTTCTTCTATTTGGGGCGGGTGGGCAGGAATCAATCTTAGTGCAACAGAAGGGTATCCGCGCTGATAAAACGCGTTTACTCTAAACCGCGCTTTATTTCCAAGCGATACCGAGAAATCAAGTTCGCGGTTGACTTCGAACAAATCTTTTTGTTCTTTTTCCATCAACTGCGTAAGAAAAAACTCTACGTCACCTACCAACAAAGGCGATCCTTCTTCCAGAGGGGAAAGTCGTCTGTTAACCCGTATCATCGGGTTCGATCCAACCGACAAATGCAGATCTGTCGCGTTTAGCGATAATACTTTTTCTAATAATTGTGATGCGTTTAGTTTCATATGTTAGGAAAATGTATTTGCTTAAACACGCTGCATTCGCAGATTGCGAAGCAATAGGTTTTTTTACACAAATACATTTTCCAAATCCTTAAACAAACTCATAATCCCATCAATTCGTAACTCTCATAACTTCTGATAAAGTAGTCATGCCTTCCACAACTCTCAAATACCCATCCTGCATCAAATTGAGCATTCCTTCTTCCATCGCTACATCCTGAATTTGGTTTGCCGTGCCGCTTTCCAACGTTAAGTGACCAATTTTATCCGACATTTCCAAAACTTCAAAAATTCCTATTCTTCCTTTATAGCCTGTATTAGCACATTTATCGCATCCTTTGCCTTTATAAAGCTTTATTTGTCCTTCTTTAGTTTTTTTAATTACTTTTGCAACCTCGGGATCTTTTAACATTATTACCTTATTTCTTTCAATGGAAGACAAAACCGTCCTCATTTCTTCTAAAACCTCTTCGGGCGTTTCGTGTTCCTCCTTGCAATTGGTACAAATTTTCCTTACCAGTCGCTGAGCCAAAATAACATTAACCGTGGAAGCGAGTAAAAAGCTTTCGATACCCATATCTAACAATCTAGGCAAAGCACCGGCGGCGGAGTTTGTATGCAAAGTAGACAAAACCAAGTGGCCGGTAAGAGCTGCGTGAACAGCCAGTTCAGCAGTTTCACCGTCTCTAATTTCTCCGACCATAATAATGTTAGGGTCCTGCCTCAAAAAAGCCCGCAACCCGTTGGCAAAGTTTAAACCGGCCTGAGGGTTGATTTGAACCTGGTTAACCCCCGGGACCCTGATTTCAACAGGATCTTCAATGGTTACAATATTTACTCTGACAGTATTTAATTTAGCCAACGCCGAAGCCAAAGTAACGGTTTTACCGGAACCTGTAGGGCCTGTTACCAAAACCATACCGACCGGTTTCAAAATTTGTTCTTCAAACCTCCTCAATGACAAGCCGCGCAGTCCCAAATCTTTAAATGTAAAAACAGCGCCTTCTTCTTTTAACAACCTAATAACAACCTTTTCGCCGTAAATGGTCGGTAAAGTTGATACCCTCAAATCCGTCTGAGTATTTCCGACTTGAACTTTAAATCTACCGTCAAGAGGAATTCTCTTTTCATCTATTTTCATTTTTGCCAATATTTTTATACGGGCAACAATTGAATCGTGCATTTCTTTTGGCAAAATTCTCTTTTCCTCCAAAACACCGTCAATTCTGTATCTAAGTCTTGACCCTTTTTCACCAGGCTCCAAGTGAACATCGGAAGCTCCGAGTTTTACGGCGGTTTCCAAAATCATACCGACAATTCTTGCTATAGGAGCGTCCCGTATAGTTGCATCGGTTAACTCGCCGCCCGTTTCATCGATTTTTAAAGTAGTTTGACTGATTTCTTCCAGCGCCGCGCTTATTTCTTCTCCTATAGCTTTGCCTTTTTGTTCATCCAAAATGTGATCCACTTCTTTTTGAGTTGTAATAAAAGGAACAACTTTAAAGCTTGTCTTTCTTTCTATAAATTCAATGGTTTGCAAATCTAAAGGGTCTACCATCGCAACTGAAAGCCTATCGGAATCAAGCGCATAGGGAACTATATTGTATTTTTTTGCAACTGAAAGCGGAATTAATTCAACCAATTCCCCGGGTATCTGTTTACCGGTTAAATTTACATATTCAATACCGTACACCTCTCCAAAGGCTCTGACATAATCTTCATCGCTTACGTATCCACGCTCTTTAATAATTTGAGTTATATCTTTACCGGTATTTACATGCTCAAATTTAATTGCAGAAAGCTGATCTGAGTTAATAAGCTTCTTCTCATAGAGTAAATCTTCTATTGATTTGGCAGTATCAAACTTAAACATAGGCAGTTTTTTCAATTCAAGAATCTGCGCGCACACGCGCCTTTGCAATTCTTAGTAAATGATAGCAATTAATGTATATATTGGAAAGATAATTAACAAGACATTGATATATAATACTTAATATGAACGGTTCTATTATTATTTTCGGTTCAAACCAAAGTGCGCGAAGCACCAAAGCGCTTGAAATTGCCAGGGCCCTGGAATTGGAATATAGCGAGAACAACCCCGATATTAAAGTAGTTGAAACCCCCGAAGACAAAAAAAGTATTGGCATAGATGAAGTCAGAGAAATAACTAAATTTCTGTCTAACAAACCGTTTTCGCATAAAAACAAGGCTGTAATTATAGCGGAAGCTCATTTAATGACTAGAGAAGCACAGAATGCTTTGCTAAAAACTTTGGAGGAGCCTCCTTCGTTCGCTACTTTGATTTTGCTCGCCAAAACAGAAGAATCAGTACTTCCGACTGTTTTATCGAGGTGTCAAAAAATTGGTCTAAGTAGAGAGATAAACGCCGGTATTGATAAAAACGAGACGGGAAAAGGAAGCTCTGTATCATTTATAGATTTGTTAAATCAAAATACCGGTAAGAAATTGGAGTGGGCGAGTGAAACCGCAAAAATGGATAAGAAAGAAATTATAAATTTGCTGGAAAAACTTATATCTGAAGGCAGAAACAGCTTAAACGAGTACAGGGGCAGCGGAGTTGTAGCGCTTTTAAATAACCTTAATAAAGTAAGGCAAGATTTGGAGAATACTAATATAAATACAAAGATTGCGCTGGAGTTTCTTGCTACAAATATATAAACAACAACTATTTTCAACAAAACCGCCAGTTGAAACCACCCCCGACTTCCGTTAAAATCATTAGGCTATGCCACTTACTTATAAAAAAGATCCAAGCAACTACGGAGCAGAGCAAATACAAGTACTCGAAGGGTTGGAGCCGGTGCGAAAAAGACCGGGCATGTATATAGGCTCAACGGGACAGGAGGGTCTGCATCATTTAATTACGGAAATAGTTAACAACTCCATGGATGAAGCTATGGCTGGATACGCCAACCATATAAAAGTAGAGCTCTTTGAAGACGGCTCTGCCGCCATTTACGACAATGGCAGAGGTATTCCTTACGACATAAAAAAAGAGTACAAAGTTTCGGCGCTGGAATTGGCTTATACACGCTTACACGCCGGCGGTAAATTCGGCGGAGGCGGCTATAAAGTTTCCAGTGGATTGCACGGTGTAGGTGCGTCTGTAGTAAATGCGCTTTCCACTTGGTGCAGAGTTATAGTTAGAAGGGGCAGCGAAATAGTAATGCAGGAATACGAAAACGGCGGTAAAGTTTTGGGCCCGGTAGCTAAACTGGACATTAAGAACCCCAAAACAAAAATAAAAGGGTCAAAATGGATTTTGGATACTGCAAAGTGGCCTTATGACAGCGGGACAATAGTTCAGTTTTTACCCGACAAAACAATATTTGAAACCATAAATTTCGGCACCAAGTTCTTTATTAATCAGCTAAGAGAATACGCTTACTTAACGGGGGGGATAAAGTTTGACCTAATAGATCACAGAACCGATCAAAATTATACATTTTATTTTGAGGGAGGTGTTAAATCCTTTCTTACATCTTTAAATAGAAATAAATCGGTAGTCAACCCCAACGTTTTTTATGTCCAAAAGGAACTGGACGGGGTAGTGGTGGAAGCGGCCATGCAATACAACGACACTTTTACGGAAAACATCTACTGCTTTGCAAACCATCTTAAAAATACCGAAGGCGGCACACATTTAACAGGCTTCAGATCGGCTCTGACTAAAGTAATAAATGATTACGCACGCAAAAGCAATATTCTAAAAGAAAAAGACGAAAATTTATCGGGGGAAGATTTGAGAGAAGGGTTAACCGCAGTAGTATCGGTAAATCTGGATTCGTCCGCACTGCAATTTGAGGGACAAACTAAAGCAAAACTCGGAAATTCAAATGTGAGGCCGGCGGTAGAAACAGTTGTTAGAGAAGCAATGGAAACTTTTTTTGAGGAAAACCCTAAAGATGCCAATGCAATAATAGAAAAAAACGTCCTGGCTTTAAGAGCTAGAATAGCGGCAAAAGCTGCCCGTGACACTGTTATAAGAAAAACAGCTTTGGAGGGCGGGGGAGTGCTACCAGGTAAATTAGCCGACTGCTCTGAGAAAGACCCCCGAAAAACAGAACTATTTATAGTTGAAGGAGATTCGGCGGGTGGACCGGCAAAAGACGGCAGAAACAGACAGTTTCAAGCTATACTACCGCTGTTCGGAAAGGTTCTGAACACAGAAAGAGCTCGCCTGGACAAAATTATTGATTCCGAAAAGTTTAAAACATTAATAGTAGCTATAGGCGCCGGAATAGGGGATCACTACACCCCGGAAAAGCTCAGATATAACAAACTTATTATAATGGCCGATGCAGATGTAGACGGATCTCATATTGCTACCCTTTACCTAACGTTTTTTTACAGACACATGACCGAGCTGGTACAAAACGGACACATATATTTGGCGGTTCCGCCCTTATACAAAGCAACCTGGGGAAAGGAAAAGAAGTATTTATTCGACGACGAGGAAAGAGAAGAATTCTTGAAATCCGATACCGGGAAAAAAGCAATAGTGCAAAGATTTAAAGGGCTGGGCGAAATGAACGCGGACGAATTGTGGGACACAACTATGAACCCCGAAACAAGAAAGCTAAAATTGATAGGCGTCGAGGACGCGGTAAAAGCAGATGAAGTATTTACAATGCTTATGGGCGACGAAGTTCCGCCAAGAAAAAGATTTATTCAAACCCACGCCAAGCAAGCCAATGTGGATTTAGTTTAAATACGCTTAACTATCTTCACTTTAAATATAAGCTTGTGATACACTCACCCCATGAAAATATACATAATAGGACATAAATCCCCGGATCTTGACTGTATTTCATCCGCGGTTGAATACGCTGAATTCCTTAAAAAAACAAAAAGATATGACGGCGCGGAAATTATTCCCGCCAGAGCCGGAGAACCAAATAAAGAAACTATGCATATATTCAGCAAATTTAACGCTACCATGCCCGTTTTTATTGACAGCTGTGAAATAGATCCGGAGGATGCATTTGTTTTAGTAGATCACAACGAATTATCACAAAGATCTCAAAAGGTTGTATCCGAACAAGTCATAGAAATTGTCGACCACCATAAAATAAATGTGGACTTTCAAGCTCCGTTAAGAATTGATGTTAGACCTTTGGGCTCAACCAGCACACTAATTTATGAACTTTTCGAGATGTATGGATTAAAACCGTCAAAAGAAACACTGGGATTAATTGTATCTTCCATACTATCCGACACTCAAGGCTTGAGATCAAGCACTACAACAGGAATGGACTCTGATATAGTCCATAAAATTGCAAGAGAACTCAAGCTGGATATGGAAAAGCTGGTTTTTGAAATATTTAAAGCAAAATCCGATATTGAAGGGCTAACTCCGGAAGAAATAGTAAAAAAAGATTTCAAAATTTTTGACTTCGGAGGCAAAAAAGTATACATAGGACAGCTCGAAACAGTTGAACCCGAAAAATTGATTTCACAAAAAGATGTACTCATTAAAACATTAGAGTCCGTTAAGTCAAAAGAAGGCGCAGGGTATGGTTTTTTGTTCATTACAGATATTTTGAAAGTCAATTCTCAAGTCATTTACACCAACGATGAAGAAAGAAAATTAGTCGAAAAAGCCTTCATAACTGTCGGGCGAGACGGGGTAGCCGACGCCGGTCCCAGAACAAGCCGCAAAAAGGATATTGCACCCGCTATTGAAGCTGCTATTAAAGTTTAATGCGTGAATTCCTCATTTTTGTCAAGATTGAAACGACAACACAAAATTGATACACTTATTCAGCTATGGCCGACAAAAAAGCAAACAATCCAAAAGACGATTTGGAAAAAAAGCAAGAACAGACCTCCGAAACAAACATTATTAAGTCGGATATTACCGACGAAATGCAAAGAGCATATCTTGACTATGCCATGAGCGTTATAGTTTCCCGCGCTCTTCCGGATGTTAGAGACGGGTTAAAACCCGTTCACAGAAGAATTGTTTACGCGATGTACGACCAAAAAATAACGTATAGCGGTAAATTTCATAAATCGGCGGCTGTCGTTGGAGAAGTTCTAAAAAACTACCACCCTCACGGAGATGTTGCAGTTTATGATTCTATGGTTAGGATGGGCCAAAGTTTTTCGCTTAGATATCCGCTCATAGCTCCACAGGGAAATTTTGGAAACATCGATGGGGACCCTCCGGCAGCAATGAGGTATACCGAAGCAAAACTGTCACAAATAGCCGAATATCTTTACACAGACATAGATAAAAACACCGTCGAATTCAACTTAAATGATTTGCAAAACATGGAACCTGCATACCTCCCATCGCTTTTGCCCAATTTATTAATAAACGGCGCCGCGGGTATAGCGGTAGGTATGGCCACTAACATTCCGCCGCACAACCTGGGGGAAGTTCTTGATGGTATCCAATACTTAATAGAAAAAGCTGAAAATATTGGCACGGCGCCCAAAAAAGAAGACAAGGAGCAGGTCGCCAAAACCGACTTTTCATCAAGCGCAAATGTAGAAGATTTGGTTCAGTTCGTGAAAGGACCGGACTTTCCCACCGGCGGAACAATATACGACCAAAAGGAAATCATTCAAATGTACGCAACGGGAAAAGGCAGAGTAGTAACACGCGCAAAAATGAACATGGAGGAAAAAGCGGGAAGAACACGCATAATAGTTACCGAGATACCTTATCAAGTTAATAAATCAACCCTGGTAGCCAAAATCGCGGATTTGGTAAAAGACAAAAAAATAGAAGGCATTTCCGACTTAAGAGATGAATCAAACTACAGGGAAGGTTTACGCATAGTAATTGAGCTCAAAAAAGAAGCAGTCCCCAAAAAACTAGAAAACCAGTTATATAAATACACACAGCTTCAAAGCACTTTCAACGCCAATATTTTGGCACTTTTGGACAACGAGCCCAAACTCATGACTTTAAAAATGATACTGGAAGAATTTGTGAAGCACAGACAAAAAGTGGTTGTGCGAAGAACATTATTCTTGCTTGGTAAATACAAGGAACGGGAACATATATTACTCGGGCTTAAAATAGCTTTAGACAATCTGGACGCAGTTATTAAGCTTATAAGGGCATCAAAAGACGCTGATACTGCCAAAAAAGGTTTAATCGAACAGTTTGGTCTGTCCGATATTCAAGCTCAAGCTATTCTGGATATGCAATTAAGAAGGCTTGCCGCATTGGAAAGACTAAAAATTGAAGAGGAATTAAAAGAAGTTCAAGCCGCCATTAAAGAGTTCGAAACAATTTTGGCTTCACCAAAAAGAATTATAGAAATTGTCAAAAAAGAACTGAGCGAGCTTAAGGAAAAGTTTGGGGATGAAAGAAAAACCAAGGTAGTAAAAGGAAAAGTAGGAGAATTAACCGACGAAGACCTCGTAGTTCAGGAAAACTGTATAATAGCGATTTCGGAAAACGGCTATATAAAGAGATTAAAGGAAGACGCCTACAGGAAACAGGGCAGGGGAGGCAAAGGAGTAACAGGACAAACGCTAAAAGAGGAAGATCAAGTTTCAACGATAAGAATCTGCAGTACTCATGACTACGCGTTTTTCTTTACAAACAAAGGCCGCGTTTACAAAATGAGGATTTGGGATATACCTGAGTCGAGCAGAACGGCAAAAGGTACAGCTTTGGTAAACTTTTTAAATATCAGCCAGGAAGAAAAAATGCACACGTTCGTGTCTTTGTCCTCCGAGGCTCTGGAAAGCGGAAAAGGGTATTTGGTATTCGGTACTGAAAAAGGATCAATAAAAAAGACCTCGCTGGAAGAGTTCGCCAACATAAGATCATCGGGAATTTTAGCTATAAACCTTTCGGAGGGCGACTATTTAACGCGAGTCACACTTTCAACCGGAGAAGATGACATTATGTTAACTACCTCACAAGGCCAATCAATAAGATTTAGCGAAAAAGATGTTAGATCCATGGGCAGAGCCGCGAGCGGTGTTACAGGAATTAGATTAACTAAAAAACAAGATGATTATGTTGTTGGAATGGTAGTTACAGCAAAAGAGAGTAAAAAAGATAATCTTATAGTTGTTACTGAAGGCGGTTATGGTAAAAGAACCCCATTAAACGAATATAAAGTTCAAGGCAGGGGAGGAACTGGAATTTTAACCTATAAAATAACAGACAAAACAGGAAAACTTATAGCCGCCCAAGCCATGCCTAAAAAAGCCGAAACAGACATATTAATAGCAACATTAAGCGGAAAAGTTATAAGGCTCTCTACGGATCAAATTCCTACCCTGGGCAGAGCAACTCAAGGTGTAAGGCTTATAAAACTCGATTCCGGGGATAAAGTAATATCCGTGGCTTTTTTAGACGAAGAACCGGAACCGATTGAAAACGTTGACAAAGCGTGAGAATTGAATTGTTCCTCTTCTTGCGTTAGACTCTCAAAGTAATGGAACCCCATAAAACAAACAATACAGCACAAGAAATAGTTGAAACTATCAAGTCCGCAAAAAGAATCGTAACTTGCATGGACGCTCGGTTTGATTACGATTCTTACTGCGCAATCGCGGTATTGCGAACCGCGCTAGAGAACTTTGGAGTAAAGTATGACGCTTATTTTGACGGTATAATTCCAAACGTCGCTAAAGAGCTGGTAAAAGAATATTCTATAAAGGAGAATGTAAGCCCTGCTTCTATAGATTTTGCTCACTATGAAGTAATGATTTACCTGGACACGGGAACTCCAAATCATATAAATAAAGAATTTACTTTTGACCCTCCGCAAAATATTAAAAAAATAAATATTGACCATCATTTTTCAAACAGCTTTTACGGTAACCTAAACTACGTTTACAGTGATGAATCCAGTACCTGCACAGTACTAGTCAAGCTCTTTAAAGAGGCTGGAATTATAATTAATGGAGAACAGGAACAAAATATATTAATAGCAATGCTACTGGATACCGGATTTTTCCAGCACAACACTACAAGACCGCAAGATTTACGATTAACAGCCGATATGTGGGAAAGGGGACTGAATTATATTGATTTAGTCAGAACACTAACTTTTAATGATACATTCAAGAATATGCGCATGAGAGCCATAGTTTTCAATAACTTAAGAGTGGATTATGATAATAAATTTGCTTATTCTTTTATTACGCAAGGGGATTTATTCAAACACGACCTAAAATGGGAAGACATAACTGCCCCACCGGCGGATGAGCTAAAAAAGCTGAGCGGAGTTAACTTCGTTTTTGTTGTTACTGAGCTTAAAACGCCCGGATTATTCAACATCAGCTTAAGATCCCACGAATACACATACAGCGTATCTCCAATAGCGGAAAGGTTTGGAGGGGGCGGACATAGAGTAGCCGCGGGAGCCAACATAAAGGTAAACAATATAGAAGAAGCTATCAATACGGTTATTTCCATGGCCAGGCAGGTGGAAAATGAAACAAAAAAATAACGTCTACAACTCTTTTGCTCACTTTTATGCGAACGCACGAGAGCATAAAAGCTTCGCGGAGCAAACCTCTCGCTCGCAAAATAACACCCCGCGGCAAATACTTCAAAAAATAAAGGACGCAAAGAAAATAGTCACGTTCGTCGACGGGTTGTGCGCCGCCGTTTCAATGCAAATCATCGGGCAAAAGCTAAGAAAACACTACGATGTGTGCTATTTAAGCGCTTTGCCCGGCCACGCCAAGGAATTTGTAAACACCGCAGGCATAAGAGAAAATATACATCCCAAAGACTTTGATTTTTCCAAATATGATCTAATGATCTATTTAGATTCAACATATGAAAAAACAATAACACGCGACATAGAGCTTACTTACAAATGTTCTATCCCGAAAATAAACATTGACCACCACGATTCCAACGGCTTTTACGGGGACCTAAACTACGTCGACAGCACGCAACCGTCTACTTGTTCAGTTTTATTCAACTTATTCACCAAATGGAAAGTAAAAATAGATAAAACACTGGCAAATTATTTGTTTTTGGGAATAATGACCGATTCGGCTTTCTTTCAGAACGGCAATGTTGCAAGCTCGGACTTCCGAATGGCGGCTGACCTAATTGATTTAGGCGCTGATTCTTTTGGAATAATCAATAAATTGACACATAACGAGACCATAGACGTGATAAAAACTAAAAGGTGTGTGTACAACAATATAGTTGTGGATTATAAAAACAAACTGGCTTACTCATTTATTACTCAAAAGGATATTATGGGTAGTCAAATAAATGAAAAAGAAACTCCGGGATATCCGGTTGACCTTATGACAAAAATAAAAGGAGTAAATTTTGTATTTTTTGTGAAGGAAAAGGAAGGGCCAAACACTTACACAATAGCGTTAAGATCCGTAAATCCCGATTACGATGTATCCAGAATAGCAAAAGAACTGGGAGGTGGAGGGCACAAACCTGCGGCTGCAGCAAAAGTTATAAATTCCAAAGGCCTGCAAGATGTAATTAAAAAGGTTATTTCGCTTGCGCTTAAATGATTCTCTCCATGCGAGTACAATGGTTTTATGAAAAAAATTCGTGCCCAAACTCAAAATACCGCCGAAATAAACCGCGTTAAATATGAAACTGAACTACTTTCTGAAGGCATTGAGTACATAGCGGGAGTAGATGAAGTGGGGAGGGGAGCGTTAGCCGGACCAATGGTAGTAGCTTCTGTAATATTGAGCCCTAAACATTTAAAAGCTTTGGCAAACCTCAGCGTAAAACAAAATACAACAATAAATAACGACATTCCAACAGAAATTTTAGAACAATATGCTCAAATACGCGATTCTAAGCTTCTAGTATCAACAAAAAGGGAAGCGCTCAGCTTATTTATAAAAAGCATAGCACTTTCTTACTCAATAGAAATTATTGATAATACAATAATAGATAAGATAGGGATATCAAAGTGTACTCAAATGGGCTTTTTTAATGCAATCTCGAAATTAACAGTCAAAGTACAGCACATTCTAACTGATTCATTTCCCATAAAAGTTGTTAGTAAAAAAATGCAAACAAACATAATAAAAGGTGATAACAAAAGCATTTCCATCGCTGCAGCGTCTATAATTGCAAAAGTGTACAGAGACAATTTGATGATAAATTTGCACAACGACAACAGAGAGTACAAACCTTACCTGTTCTTTAAGAACAAAGCATACGGAACACGCGAGCATATAGAAGCGCTGCGTAAATTAGGTCCATCAAATATACACAGAAAAAGTTTTGAGCCTGTAAAGTCTTTGCTTATAAAAACTCAAATGTAATTTTAATTAATGTGTATTGCGTTGATACTGTTCGGAAACCGTAGTTTGCTTAAGCGGGGACGGAGTTAATTCATGCAGTTCATAAATATTTTCAACATTTCTAAAAACCAAGGCTAAAATAGCATCCTCAATAAGCAAATGTAAGTTATATGTCAAAGTTGGAAGTACATGTTTAATATAACTCATATAAGCTTTCGTAGTTTCTCCTTCGACAAAGGAGGGTATGTTGAAAGGAAGCAATTTCTTATCTAAGTATTTAGTTCGAGCCGACGCTTCACCCCCATAAGGTTTAAACAGCTTTCCTTTTTCATCTACACAGTAAAGCGCACCTCCGGGGGATTCAATCGTCCCGCCCGAAACAGCTCTAGAAACTCCTATACCCGAAGCTCCCAAAAGTAAAGCAACTGCAACATGATCTGAAGCACCGCCTTCAACTACTACCGGAATAGATATTTCTCCGCGCAGCTGCCACAACAAGTTGGGCCAATCTATGACAGAGCCGCTTCTAACCCCCGTTATGCACCTGCCGCCGCCGCCAATACCAACATACAAACCATCCGCGCCTGCGTCTTGAGCCTCTTTCGCTTGTGTAATATCAACTATTTGACCAACAAATATCTCTATTTCATCTCCAAATTCTTTTCTCAACGCCTTAGCTGTCTCTACGGGACCGTTTCCGGGTTCAGGCGAATAGATCCTAAAGGTTCTCACGCCCGCATCATACAAAGCTTTTGTTCTAACTAAAGCCGACTTAGGTGAAGATTCTACTGTACCCATAACATTATTTTTCCAGTACTTAAAAATCAAATCTTTATCCTCGCGCCCGTTCAAAATTTCTTTTTTCATATCTTTGAGCCAGCCGAATACTTCCAAAGCTACGTCAGTCTGCCTTTTAACGTTATTTAACACTCCGTTCCTAGGCACACCGGCCAGGCAATGTGATGCCGCCATAGTGGCGATAGCCGCAACACTATTCCAAACATCCGGCGAAGCCGAACCCACAAAAAAAGTACGAGCCTGCTTTCCAAGCTTTACAAAAGGCCCCTGCGCATAACGATCTGTTCTGCTTCTTCTAGGCTTGTGTGAACCCACAACCCCTGCGCCTAAGTCCCCAATAGACAACGATATGCCCGCGGACACAGCATATTCAAATGCCTTGCTCTCTACTTTTGGTACAGGTCTAAATTTATTTATAGTTGCTTGTTTTAAAAAGTGAATACGATAAGGATGGTTAAAGAGCTCCAAAAAAAACATTCTCATTTTAAGTGTTTGAACAATAGTATCCTGGGGAAGCATTTGCAAAGCATGAACATCTAAATAGTCGTGGGGGGTGAGCAAAAGCCCTTGGCTTGGATAAACTTTATCGTCTTCCTGGCTTAACTTGTACCACTTCGCTAAATATTCATATCCGTTTCCTTCCAGTTGCTTAGTTTTTTGCGAAATTATTTCCTCACCGGCAACTGCGTCTCTCAACAAGTTAAATTTATCCCGAAGTTTATTTAAATCAGCCCCCGATTTGTTAGACATATTTTTACAAAACGAAATATATAATATACTAAATAAATCTATGAGCAAAATTTATTTTGCCACCACCAACCCAGGAAAAATAAGAGAAGCACAAAACCTGCTAAATGTCGCTGTTGAGGGGGTAGGGATGGATATAGACGAAGTACAATCTTTAGATCCGGTGGAAGTAGCAGTAAAAAAGGCGGAATCATATTACAAAGAGCTACAAAAGCCCATTTTAATAGAGGATGTTTCGCTAACTTTTAAAGCCTTAAACAAGCTACCAGGAACTTTTATTGACTATTTCTTTAAAGCTGTTGGAAACAGCGGCTTAGTTAATTTGTTAGAAAACTATACCGATCGATCCGCCATTGCGCAGACCACGCTGGTCTTCATTAACGAAAAAGGAGAAAAGCATGTATTTGAAGGGACTGTAGAAGGGTCAATATCAAGAGAAGAAAAAGGAGAGAACGGATTTGGCTGGGATCCTATATTTATACCGGAAGGGGAAAACAAAACATTTGCCGAAATGATTATGGAAGAGAAAGCCAAATACTCTATGAGAGCGCGAGCCTTTGAGAAACTCAAAAATTGGATCAAGATAAATAACGTACATGACTAACACAGCTGAGCTACCACAAGGCTCCAAAGAAATGTTAATAAAACTGGGATATATTTTTCCCGAGAAAGAAGCTATAAAATCATTCCCAAATATTAACGAACGTTTAACCGCCAAAGAAATTATTGATTTCTTTAAGTCATTAGGCACAGATGAAAACTCAGCTGAAATGCAATTTATTAAAAGAGAAATGCAAAGTGCAGCTTCCACTACGGATTTATCCGATACTCAAAGAAGGAAAGTAGGAAGAAATGTCATTAGCTTAATATGTTCACTGGAACGAACACCGTATCAAATAGCAAAAAAGTTGGGAACCAATACTGTAAAGGCCACTTTGGCCAACAGAGCTATGATTATAGGTGGACCAAACATTATTATGTATAAAGATGAAAGCGGTCAGAACCAAGCCGTTTTCAAATTGGAAGACCCTGAATTTTTATCTCCCGTTGGAAACTAACTCCCGGATTTCTTCACTTAAACACGGTGCTCATCTATTTCTCCCGTTTCCACGTCTTTATGAAATTTCCTATGCACTTCCTTTAGCTGTCTATTTGTGACATGAGTATAAATTTGAGTAGTTGACACGTTAGAGTGCCCCAAAAGTTCCTGCACAGACCTCAAATCGGCCCCTTCCTTCAATAAACCCGTTGCAAACGTGTGTCGAAGTGTGTGGGGAGTAGCGTCAACAGCAATTCCGGCGCGTACAGCATATTTTTTCACCAGTCTTTGAACGCTTCTAACAGTTAAGCGTAAAGATTCTCCTTCAAAGTCATCGGGTATCATTCTTTTTCCACTGTAGCGCAGGAATAGGGGGCTAAAAGAATCATGTCTTGTCGCTAAATATCTTTTCAACCATTCTTTTGCAGAGGCGCCTAAATAAACTATACGAACTTTCCTACCTTTTCCTAAAACACTGAATTCACCGGTGTTTAAATTAATAGCTCCAATGTCCAATTTAACCAGCTCGCTAACGCGCAAACCCGTACTGAAAAGCGTTTCCAGTATTGCGCGGTCGCGCATTCCGGATCTTTTATTTAAGTCTTGAACTTCAAACAGCTTTTTAAGCTGGTCATCATCGAGCACTTTAGGTATGCGCTCTTCCGCCTTACCCAAAATTATTTGGTCGGGAGACATGAGCTCCAAATCT
>Ga0209323_10000794_pt1 | contig 20623 bp, 19 predicted proteins | sample Rifsed19ft2_FD_184014 | JGI IMG/M metagenome (GOLD analysis project Ga0209323, IMG submission 184014) | Soil microbial communities from Rifle, Colorado, USA - sediment 19ft 2 (version 2) | ecosystem: Environmental > Terrestrial > Deep subsurface > Rock core/Sediment | place: Rifle, Colorado...
CAACGCTCCGCTCGGGGGGGTGACGTTGCCGTTGGCGAGCTCCTCGAGCGGAGCGTTGGCGAAGAGGCCCATGAGCAGCAGGAAGACGCTGATCATGGCCGCCGCGAAGAACTCGATGGCCAGCAGGTGCGGCCAGACCATGACCGTGTCGTCGGGCTCCTTCTGGACGCGCACGACGGCGTCCTGCTTGACCAGCGCGAGGAGGCGGTAGGGCTTCGCCGCCATCGGCACGCGCTGCTTGTCGATCTCGGTCTGGCGCCGCTCCGGCGGTGCGGAGGGGAGCGCCGGCACCCGTGACTCGCTGCGGCGCGACTCGTCGGTCATCTCACAGGGGTCCCGAGATCCCGCCGTCCTTGCGGATGCGCCAGAAGTGGACGGCCAGCAGGACGGCCATGATGAGCGGCAGGAAGATGACGTGCAGCACGTAGAAGCGCAGCAGGGTGTTCTGGCCGACCTCGATCCCGCCGAACAGGAGCATCTGGATGGGCCTGTTGATGAGCGGCGTGGTGCCGGCCATGTTCTGGCCGATGGTGATGGCCCAGTAGGCGATCTGGTCCCACGGCAGCAGGTATCCGGTGAACGACAGGGCGATGGTGAAGAAGAGGAGCAGGACGCCGATCACCCAGTTGAACTCGCGCGGCGGCTTGTACGCGCCGTGGTAGAAGACCCGCATCATGTGCAGGAAGACGAAGAAGACCATCAGGTGGGCGCCCCAGCGGTGGATGTTGCGCGTGAGCAGCCCGAACACGACCTGGCTCTCGATCTGCAGGATGTTCGTGTAGGCCTGGTCCGCCGCGGGCACGTAGAAGAACATCAGATAGACACCCGTGATGGTGAGCACCAGGAAGAGGAAGAACGACAGGCCGCCCAGGCAGAACGTGTAGGCGAACTTCACGGCGTGCTGGCGCAGGCGCACGGGGTGGATGTGCAGGAAGACGTTGTTCATCACGGCCATCGCCCGGGAGCGCTCGTCGCGCGGGTACGCCTGGCGGAAGAGCGAGCGCCACACGGCGCTCCGGCGGATCGATTCGTCGACGCGCTCGAAGAAGGTCACGACATCCCTCCGGCCCCCCCGGCGAGGCCGGGCACGGCGGCCAGCTGGGCGTCCCGGTACGACTCCTTGTAGACGCGGTCGTCGCTGGTGGATTCGCGCAGCTCGAAGCGCTCCATGGTGATGGCATCGTACGGGCAGCGCTTGACGCACAGGGCGCAGCGGATGCAGCGCTCCTCGTCGAGGATCATCACCCCGCCCTGATCCCAGCCGTAGGCGTCCATGAGTTCGGGCAGGTCCCCCTCCGCCCTGAGCTGGTTGACGTCGACCATGTGGATGACGCCCTCGGGGCACACGTCGGCGCACGCCCCACACAGCACGCAGCGGAAGCCGTCGAACCAGATGTTGTAGTTGCACATGAGGCAGCGGGTCGACTCGGCGACCGCCTCGCTGGCCGAGTAGCCCTGCTCGACCTGCGTGTTGAAGTTGACGATCGGGTCGTCGGAGGCCATGCGCATCGGGAGCGGCGTCATGGGCACGTGCTGGCGAGGCAGGATGTCGTACAGCTCGGGCATCTCGAAGGCCCATGAGCTGGTGATCTTCACGTCGGCCGCGACCTCGACTTGCTGGCGGCCGGCGAGGTAGCGGTCCATCGCGTAGGCGCAGCGCTTGCCGTGGCCGGCCGCCTCGATCAGCGTCGTCGGCCCGGTCACGAAGTCGCCGCAGGCGAAGACGCCGCGCACGTTCGTGGCGTAGCTGCCCGGGTCGACCTTCACCCGCCCGCGCCCTATCTCGAAGCGGGCCTCGACGGGCAGGAAGGTGTTGTCGGGCGATTGGCTGACCGCCGGGATGACCACGTCAGCCTTGATCGTGAACTCCGAGCCCTCGATGGGCACCGGCGTCCGCCGGCCGGTCGCGTCGGGCTCGCCGAGACGGTTGCGGATGAACTTCACGCCGGTGACATGGCCGTCGCGGCCGAGGATCTCGACCGGGCTGGCCAGGAACTCCATGCGCACGCCTTCGCGCTCGGTCTCGCCGAGCTCCTCCTCGTCGACCACGAGCTCGGAGCGGGTTCGCCGATAGACGATGGAGACGCGCTTCGCGCCGTGGCGCAGGCTCGTACGGGAGCAGTCCATGGCCGTGTACCCGCCGCCGATGACGACCATGTCCTCGCCGATGGGGATCGCCTTGCCGAGATTGGCGTCCTTCATGAACTGGACGCCATAGGCGACGCCCTCAAGTTCGGCACCGGGGATGTCAAGCTCGACCGGGTCCATCGCGCCGGCCGTGATGGCGATCGCGTCGTAGTCGGCCCGGAGCTGCTCGAACGTGACGTCCTTGCCGATCTCGGTGTTGTAGGTGAAGCGCACGCCGAGCTTCTCGATGAGCCGGACGTCCATCTCGATGGCCTCGCGAGGGAGGCGGAAAGCGGGAACGCCGATGAGCATCGTGCCCCCGGCGTACGGCAGCGCGTCGTAGACGGTGACCTGGTAGCCCTTCACGGCCAGCTCGCGGGCGACGCACAGTCCGGCCGGCCCGGCCCCGAGGACGGCGACCCTCTCGCTGCGCGGCGCGATCTCGGGCATCTCGTCCGGGATGCCGCTGTTCTCGTGCCACTCGACGAGAAAGCGCTTCATGGCTCGGATGGCGAGCGGGCGGTCGATGTCGCCGCGGCGGCAGGCCCGCTCGCACGGCGCCGAGCAAACGTACGCGCACATCGCGGCCACGGGATTGGGCTCCCGGGAGAGGATGTAACCCTCCTCGAAGCGGCCCTCCGCGGCGAGGTTGAGGTAGCCGCGACAGTTCGTCCCGACCGGGCACGCCTCCTGGCACTCGATGTTGCACTGGAGCCAGGAGGCGTCGACGGGCTGGACGAGGAACTCCTGGTTGGGGTCGATGGCCACGGGGTCTCGGCAGCCTCTCCGCGTTCAGGGGGTTGCGACTCAGCAGACGAATGGCACGTCGGCCCCGGAATCCTAGCATCGGCGCTCGAGGGGCGGCGAAGGACCGCGGGGCATCCTCACGTGTCGCGCGCGGCCGTCAGGCGTCGACGTGGATGACGCGGAAGGCGTCGGCCATGGCCACGCCGACCTTCTTCCCGTTCTCCTCGGCCCACTGGCGGACCCATTCGGCCACGCGCTCGGGTTCACGCAGCTGGCTGGCGTGCTCCGCCAGGGCCGCAAGCTTGCGATCGAAGGTCGCGGTCGTGTCGACCCACGCGGTCGGGTGCTCGGTGGCGAAGAGGTAGACGCGCGGCACGACGTGGGGAGCGAGTCCCTCGCGGGCGAGGTGCGGGAACGCCATCGCGTTGCGCGCGGCCGGGTAGACGGCGTCCACGCTGGCCATCCCGGCGGCACGGTGGTCGGTGTGGTTGACGAAGCGGGTGTCGTGGAACACGACGGTGGGATCCTGGCAGAGGACCGCGTCGGGTCGGAATCGCCGGATGAGGCGCACGATCTGCTCGCGCACGGCCAGGTCATTCGCCAGCGCACCGTCCGGCTGATGGAGGAAATGGATCTCCTCGTAGCCGACGATCGCGGCCGCGCGCCGCTGCTCTTCCTCGCGCAGGCGGGCGAGCTCGAGGGGATCGGCGGTCGGGTCGTCGCTGCCGGCCTCGCCGCTGGTCAGACACACGAGCGAGGCCGACGATCCGGCCGCGATCCACTTCGCGGCAGTCGCGGCGGGCCCGAAGTCGGCGTCGTCGGGGTGGGCGACGATGACCATGAAGCGCGCGGGCCGCTCCTCGTGGAGCGCGGCCCGGGCCGGTCCCTCGGCCGCCGGTTGGAGCTCCTCCTCGGTCACGAAGAACCGGCCGACCTCGTTTGCTCTTCGCGCAGGGCCGCAAGGACCTCTTCGGCATGGCCGTCCGCCTTCACGCCCTCCCAGGTCCGCGCGATGCGACCCTCGGGGTCGATGAGGAAGGTCGTCCGCGCGACGCCCATGTATGAGCGGCCGTAGCGCATCTTGAGCTGCCAGGTGCCCCACGCATCGGCGACGGCGTGGTCCGCGTCCACGAGGAGCGGGAAGTTGAGCCCGTACTTCGCCGAGAACCGCCGGTGGGAGCGCGCATCCTGCGGACTGACCCCCCACACGGTCGCGCCGGCGTCCCGGAGCGTCCCGACGGCGTCGCGAAACGCGCACGCCTCGGTGGTGCAGCCGGGCGTGTCGTCGGCCGGGTAGAAGTACAGCACGACCCACCGTCCGCGCTCGACCGCGAGGCGGCGCTCGTTGCCCTCGCCGTCGAGCAGGGCGAGAGTCGGCGCCGGCTGGCCGGGCTGAGGCACGCGGGCAGGCTGCGTCTCGGTCGCGCTCGTCACGGCCCGAGCGTACCACCGGCCAGCAGCGCGAGAAGGAGCGCACCGAGGCCGAGGCCCAGGACCGCGGGGTCGCGCAGCGTGATCCGGACCTCGCGGTACGCCGAGCGCGGTCCGAGCCCGAACGCCCGGGCGTCCATGGCCAGGGCCAGCCGGTCGGCGTGGCGCACGGCTAGGACGAGCAACCCGAGGAGGACGCGCGGGTGCCACCCGCCGCGGAGCCCGCGCGTACGCCGTGCGGCGCGCAGGTCGGACAGGTCATCGGCGAGGCGCGGGACGGCCTGGTAGGCGGCCAACGCGCCGTAGGCGAAGCGGGCTGGCAGCCGTGCCTGCTGGACGAGGGCGTCGGCGAGTCGCGTGGGGCCGGTGGTGAGTACGAACACGGCCGAGACCGAGGCGATGGCCAGGACCCGTAGCCCGAGCGCGAGCCCGGCGATCAGAGCCGGCTCGGTGACGCGCCCCGGGCCGACCCGGAACGCCTCGACCGCTGCCGGGTCCGCGTTCGCCGCTGCGAACAGGGCGTTGAAAGCGGCGATCCCGAGCGCCCCGATCCACAGCGGCGCCATCCACGTGGCCATCCGCCGGAGCCGGATCGCTCCGAGCAGCGCCCCACCGACGAAGGCCGCCAGCGCGAGGATGAGCGGCGGGAGAGGGTCGAGCGAAAGGGTCATGCCGGTGAGCCACGCGATCGCCACCGCCAGCTTGACCAGTGGACTGGTGCGCCCGAGCAGCGAGGCCTCGCTCGGTCCGGTCGGCCGGGCGGCCGCCAGCGCCGCGGCGGCGATGCCGCTCATCGTTCAGCCCAGCGCCAGCTCGGCGCGCGCGGCGACGTCCGCGAAGAGCGCGGCGGTAGGGCCATCCCAGGCGACCTGCCCCGCGCGCAGGCCGATCGCCCGCTCGGCCGCCTCGGCCGCAAAGAGGACATCATGGGTCGCCGCGAGCATCGCTGCGCCACGGTCCACGCGTCCCCGGATCAGGTCCACGAGGGTTTCGTGATGGACGCGGTCCTGCCCGTAGGTGGGCTCGTCGAGCACGACCAGGGCGGGGTCACGGGCCAGCGCGCAGCCCACCGAGAGCCGGCGCTGCTCTCCGCCCGAGAGGCGATGGGGCGACGCATCGGCGAGCCCGGGACGGTCCAGGTCGAGCCGGCCGAGCAGTTCGTCGGCAGCGGCGTGCTCCTCCGGGGTGCGCAGGCCGACGTGCAACTCGTCTGCGACGCGATCGGCCAGGAACTGGACGGCCGGGTCCTGGAAGACGTACGCAGCCCGGTGCGGCAGCTCCCGGGCCGGCAGGCGGGCCGGATCGGTTCCCGCGAGCCGAACGGAGCCTTCGCGGGCGGCGAGGAGTCCGGCGGCCAGACGGGACAGGGTCGACTTGCCGCTCCCGTTGGCGCCCACGAGGGCGACCCGCTCGCCGGCGCCGATGGTGACGGTCACCCCGTGAAGGGCCGGCGGGCCGTCCCCGTAGCGATGGCCCAGGTCTCTGGCCTCGAGGAGCGGCTGCCCGTTTCGGCGCGCTCTCCCGCCACTCGCCATCGCCTTCGCCAGCCGTCGGGTGGCCTCGCCCGGCGTCCAGATACCGGCCGCGGCGAGGGCCGCCCCACTCGAGGCGAACGTCTCGCGCGCGGGCCCCGCGGCGATCGGGTGGCCGGTCGCGTCGAGGGCGAGCAGCCGGTCGGCGAGCGGGAGGGCCAGGTCGACACGGTGCTCGACGAGCACGATGGTCGGCGGGGCGGGCCCCCTCCGCAGGCGGACGAGCGCATCGTAGAAAGCCGCGCTGCCCGCCGGATCGAGGTTCGAGGTCGGCTCGTCGAGGACGAGGACGCGCGGTCGTGGAGCGAGCACCGCGGCCAGCGCCACCCGCTGCTGCTCTCCGCCCGAGAGGGTGACGCTCCGCCGCCGGGCGAGGCCGGCGATGCCCATCTCCTCGAGCGTCCCCGCGACGCGGCGCTGCATGGCCGGACGGTCCCACGCCCGGTTCTCCAGCCCGAAGGCGATGTCGTCCTCGACCAGCTCCATCACGAGCTGGGCGGCCGACTCCTGGAAGAGGATGCCGGTGGCGCCGGCGAGGCGCGCCCGAGCGGTGCGCGACACGCTCATCCCGGCCACGTCCAGCTCGCCGCTCCAGGTCCCCGCGAACTCGTGGGGGATCAGGCCGGCGATAGCCAGCCCCAGGGTGCTCTTGCCCGAGCCGGAGGGACCCGCCACGAGGAGGCAGGCGCCTTCCTCGAGGTCAAGCTCGACGTCGCGGAGAGCCGGCGCAGGCCGGCCCGCGTAGCGCCAGCCGAGACCGCGCGCCCTGATCATCGGGGCGCTGACCTGGGACGGTCGCTCAGGCCGGGAAGCCTTCGAGGACGCCAGCGCGCCGCAGGGCGTTCGCGAGGAGCACGGATCCGCCTGCGGCAAGGACGAGAGCGGACACGGCCATGAAGGCGAGCACCCAGCCCATCACGGCGAACGGCTCCGCCTGGTACCACACCGCCCAGTCATGGATCCACGCCGCCGCGGCCGAGGCCAGGGCCGCGCCGCCGAGGACGGGCAGGCTCCAGGCACGGTACAGCGTCACGGCGAAGACGAGCTCCGCGGCGGCCCCCTGCACGAAGCCGGACAGCAGCGTGTCCACGCCCCACTGGTTGCCCAGCAGGGCGGAGATCACGGCCGCGACCATCTCGGCGAAGAACGCCGCACCGGGTCGTCTCACGATGTACGGGGCCAGGATCGCGGGAATGAGCCAGACCCCGTAGATGATGTTCTGGGCGGGCGGGAAGAATGCGAAGACCCCCGCGCTCGACGGCCATACCGCCACGTTCCAGAACCAGAACACGACCGCGAAGGCGACGCCGATGGTGGCCGCGACGACGATGTCGCGGGTCCGCCAGCCGGCGGCCGCGGAGCGCTCGAAGGTTTGTTCGCTGGTCATGTCGACCTCCTTTCCGCCGGTGCCGTGATGGGGACGCGCGTGTGGGCCACGAGGAGCCGTCCCCGCCGGGTGGCGATGCGGGCCTCCGCCGCGACCAGCTCGTTCGATAGGCCGCGGGACGGCCCGATGTGCAGCGATTCGTCACGAAGGGGGTAACGGAGGCCGACGCTGACGATCCCCTCGACGGCCGGATCGAGCGGGAAGAGCGAGACGAGGTCGCCCGGCTGGCCCGCGATGCGGAGCTCGCCCGGTCCTTCGGCACGGCCGATCAGCCGGATCGTGGCCGTCCCGTCCGAGAGCGCGACGTCTCGGCCCTCCAGCTCGGGCAGTGCAAGCAGGGCGACGTTGGCCAACGCGTGATCGAATCGCGTCCCGCCGAACGCGCCGAGGACCAGGATGCGGCGTGCACCGCGGGCGAGCGCCTCACGGAGCGCCAGCTCGGTATCGCTCTCGTCCTTCTCGGCGGGGAAGAGAATCACCTCCGCGCCACGAGCACGGAGCTCGGCCACCTCAACGGCCGTCAGCGAGTCGCCGTCGCCGATGACGACCCGCGGTGCGAGCCCGAGCTCGAGGGCCTTGCGAGCTCCGCCGTCGGCCGCAAGGACGATGGGCGGGCCGTCCTCGTCGGGAGGAAGCAGCCCGTCCAGCGGCCCCTCCCCTGCCGGGATGTCCCCGTCGGCTACGACGATCGCTGTCACCAAATGAGAAACCTCCACCATGGACGGGGCGGAGGCGGTGCCTGGACTCCCTTCGCTGGTACGACCCAGATCAGGTTCCGAGGGTCTGCGGGCGTTCCCGCACTCTCAGCGCCGAGTGGCGCTCCCCTGTCCCGTTCTTCGATTGCCCGCCGATTGTACACTCCAGCCCGTGCCCCTCCATCCGGCCCATCGGCGCGTCCTTGAGGCTGCCGCGCGCAAGGGGATCGCCCTCGACGTCGTCACGTTCCAGCGCAGGACGGCCACCGCGGAGGAGGCGGCCGCGGCCGTCGGCGCCGACCTGGGCCAGATCGTCAAGTCGCTCGTCTGGGTCGCGGACCGCGGCGAAGGCCTTGAGCCGTACCTCGTGCTCCTGAGCGGCCGCGACCGGGTCGACCCCGCGCGTCTTGCCCTCGTCCTGGGCGAATCGGCGCTGCGGCGGGCGACAGCGCGCGAGGCCCACGCCCTCACCGGGTTCAGCGTCGGAGGTATCCCCCCGATCGGCCACCTCCGCCCGATCCGTTGCGTCATGGACCCGGCGCTCGGCCGCCACCCCCTCGTGTGGGCGGCGGCGGGGACCGCCTCGGCCGTCTTCTCGGTGACACCCGCGACGCTGCGGGTCCTCGCCAACGCGCTCGTCGCCCCCATCGCCGAGGAGCGGGCCTGGACCACTCCGACACCTGCCGCGGAAGGAGCGGGAGCGCGTCCGGACGCCGAGGCGGGCGCCTGAGCGGACCCCGCGGTGGGCCGTCCGCGACCGGCGGACCGGCCGTCGAGCCACGTCACGCCACCGTTCGCTACCCGGGCGGCATCAGGGTCCGCTACCGCTGGATCGGGAGCGGCCAGGCCGCCGCGCTGTTCGGGCTGACCGAGGCGGGTGGAGAGCTCGTCGACCACGGGGACCTCGCCGCACCCGACCCCGATGCCGTGTGCCGCGCCGAGCTGCGCGCCGAGGGGCCGGCGGGGGCATGGACCGCCCGCCTCGCCTCTCCGATCTACGACCAACCGCGGGCCGTGCTGTGGGACGTGCCCGGGCTCCTGGTCGTCGGCTACGGGCTCCGAGCCTACGCCCTCGACGCTCGGACCGGCGCGCTGCGATGGTCGCACCGCAGCGGAAGCCCGATCGTGGCGGTCCTCGCCTCCAGCCTGCTCGACCACGTCATCGTCCAGGCGGAGGTCGAGACGTTCGCCCTCGACTCGTCCGGGGAGGTCGTGTGGCGGCTCGCCCATGGCGACGTCGTGGTCGCCGCCGAACTCCTCGGCGGGCAGCTCATCCTCTCCGCATACGGCGGCGAGCAACTGGCCCTCGATCCGGCGACCGGGCGCGCCAGCGGCTGACCGTGTGGACGGACTGTGGGTAACTCGGGCTCGAACGCGCGAAACTTGTGGACAGGCGCGGTTGACCGCCCGTCGTGGGGCCGGGTACGGTGGTCCCGGCCCGGAGGGGTCAGGCGCTCGCTAACGGCGGAGATCGCATCAAGGCCCACGCGACGTGACGGTTTCTCCGGGCCGTTCCCTATGATCGGGCCGTGGCCAGCCTGGTCCTCGCCCTCGTCGGCATCGCCTTCCTTGGGCTCGGCTGGCTGCTCCTGCGCTCGTTCGGCGACGGCCTGCGCATCGGCCGGCTCCTGCGTGCGGCTCCCCAGGTCGGCATCGACGAGGCCGTCAAGATGGCTCACCGGGGCGAGCGCGCCTACGTCCGCCTGACCGGCCGGATCGACGCCCCGGAACCATTCGTCGACGAACATCGCCGCCCACTGGTCCTGCGGCGCGAGCGCATCGAGGTCCGCGAAGGCGAGCGCTGGCGGCGCCTTGCCGAAGCGTCCCGTCACGTGCCCTTCGTCCTGCGCGACCGCATGGCCGAGATCGCGATCGATGCGGCTGCCCTCGATCGAGGCCTCGTCGTGATCCCGCGCGAGTCGGAGGGCCGCGCCGGCGAGGTCGCCGACCACTTCGAGACGCCGGTCGACCCCGCCCTCCGGGTGCGCTTCCGGATCGACCAGGTCTCCGCCGTGGAGCATGCTTTCGCGGCCGGTGTGCCGACGATCGGCCCCGGCGGCACGGCCATGCTCGGTCCGGGCGACGGCCGACCGCTGATCCTCACGACCCTGGAGATCGACGAAGCGATGCGCGTCCTCGCGCGCGGCCGGCGCCAACGCGCGACGCTCACCGCGGGACTCCTGGTCGCCGGACTCGCCTGCCTGGCCGTGGCGCTGATCGTCTCGGTCCTGCCGCTGCTGCTGCCGACTGCAGCCCTCGGGGCATCGCCGTCGCCCACCATCGCGCCCGGGGGTGACACGCGCTCGAGCGGCGAGGGTCCGGGCCTGGTCGGCCAGCCGCTCGTCATCGCCTTCGGCGTCGTGCTCCTGGGCCTGGCCTCGGCGGGCGTGGCCGTCCTGTACGCCCGGCTCACCCGGTCCCGGTAGTACTAACGCATTCCGCCCGGTACGTCCGTACCGTTGGCAGGTCGTGTGAGGTCGACTTAGGCTCCCGGAGGAATCCCTCGATCACACCACACCGCCCGGGAGCGCCCCGATCAGCACCTCACCACACGATCCACCGATCCTCACGGTCCGTGAAGCCGCCCGCATCCTCGGCGTGCACCCCAACACGGTGCGCAGCTGGAGCGACCGCGGGATCATCCCCTTCCTTCGGCTCAACCAGCGCGGGGACCGGCGCTATCGGCGTTCAGACCTCGACGTGTTCCTCGGGTCCGCCCTGGCGACGGCCGACAATGAGGCCGAGCCGCCGGACGAGGACGCCTCGCCGGTGCGCCGACGACGCGCGACCTGGGCGGCACAACTCCAGTCGATCCAGCTCCTCGGGGCCCGGCTCAGCCGCCTGACCAGCCTGCGCGACATCGGCGACGCCATCGCCTCCGAGCTGCATCGGCTCATCGACTACCACAACGTGCGGGTCTACACGATCCGCGGGGACGACCTGATCCCGGTGGCGTGGCAGGGCCAGATCGGGGAGTACTTCGAGGAGACCGAGGAGCAGCTCCGGCTCAGGATGGGGCAGGGCATCACCGGCTGGGTCGCCGTGCACGGGACGCCGGTGTACCTCCCCGACGCGGCCCACGACCCGCGCGTCCGGACGATCCCCGGCACGAGCGAGGATCTCCCCGAATCGCTGCTCGTTGTGCCGACCATCTACGAGGAGCGGGTGATCGGCGTGATCGTCCTCTCCAAGCTCGGGCTCCACCGGTTCACCGAGGACGACCTCCGTCTTCTCGTGATCTACGCCAGCTTCGCGGCCCAGGCGATGGCCAACGCGGCGATGACCGAGCAGCTGCGCGACCAGTCAGTGGCGCTGGCTCGCCAGCTGCGCCTGCAGCGCGAGCTCCTGGCTCTCACCGAGTCCCTGCTCACGAGCATGGACCACCGGGCCATCCTGGAGCAGGTCGGCGAGCGCCTTGGCACGCTGGTCCCGTACGACAACCTGGGGATCGAGACCTACGACCCGGAGACCGGGATGCTCCGCCCGATCATCACGCGCGGCAGTCGGGCCGACTTCTACCGGACGCTCAAGGTCCCGACCGACAAGGGCGTCACCGGGTGGGCATTCCGGCATGGTGAAGCGCTCCTGGTGAAGGACATGCTGTCCGATCCGCGGGTGATGCGGACCAGGGAGCTTCCGGCGGAGGCCGGCTCGATCATCGTCGTGCCGCTCCGCGGTCGCGATGGCATCGTCGGGGTGATCTACCTGGAGCGGCTCGGCTCCGATCCCCGGGACACCTTCGACGATGACGCCTTCGAGCTGGTCAAGTTGTTCGCTGCCCACGCGTCGATCGCGCTCCAGAACGCCGAGGTCTACCAGGCGATCGAGATCCGCGCGCGGACCGACGGCCTGACCGGCCTGATGAACCACGTGACCTTCAAGGAGTCGCTTGCGCAGTCGGTGAAGCGCGGCGAGCGCTTCAGCCTGATCATGATCGACCTCGACGGCTTCAAGCGCGTCAACGACGCGCACCTCCACCAGGGCGGCGATCGCGCCCTGCTGGCCATCGCCCGCGGGCTCCAGCGCGCCGGCCGGGAGGCGGACCAGGTGTTCCGCTACGGCGGGGATGAGTTCGCCCTGATCCTGCCCTCGACCGACGTGGAAGGAGCCCGCGCCGTGGCCAGGAAGGTGGCGCGAGCGATCCGGAGGGCCGCCCTCAGCGCGGCGGGCGAGGACGCCCACCCGCTGTCCGTGACCGCGTCCATCGGCGTCGCCACGTTCCCTGAGGATGGGGACAGCCGCGAGTCGATCCTGCTCGCCGCCGACCGGGCCTGCTTCGTCGCCAAGCGCGGCGGAGGGAACCGCCTCGCGACCGCGGCGGAGGGACGAGCGAAGGCCGGCACGGTACGCCTGACCGTGCCCACACCGGTCGATACGGAGCCCGACCCCTCGCGCACGCGGCGAGGCCGCGCCCGGGAGGCTGCTGCTAGCATCGTCGGGTGAGCCTCGGCCGCCCCGACCGGCCCCCAGCGATCGTGATCACCCGCGGGGACCCTGGTGCCGGGGGCGACCCGGAGCGGCAGGCCAGGGCGACCGAGCTGTACGTGGGCGCGATCGCCCGTGCGGGCGGCGAACCGATCGTCCTATTCCCCTCCTCCGAGGGATCCTTCCGCGCCGACGCGTTCGCCCGGATGGCCGGAATGCTCCTCACCGGCGGGCCCGACCTCGCCCCACGCCTGTATGGCGAGGGGGCGACCGGCGCGCGAGACGTGGACGCGGCGCGCGACGAGCTTGAGCTCGAAGCGTGGCGCGTGGCCGGGTCGCGGCGCCTCCCGGTGCTCGGCATCTGTCGCGGCCTGCAGGCGATCAACGTCTTCTCGGGCGGCCGCCTGACCCAGCACATCGAAGGCCACGATGGTCCCGGCTGGGAACAGGGGCCGCCGCTGGTCCATCGCCTGCGCGTGGCCGGCGGGACCCAGCTGGCCCGCATCCTGCGCCCGACCAATCCAGGCACCTTCGTCGTCCACGTGAACAGCTCGCACCACCAGGCGGTCCGAGCGGCCGACCTGGCGTCGGGGCTGGCCGCGTCCGGCTGGGCATCGGCACCGGGCGGTGAGCTCGTCGAGGCGCTGGAGGGTCGTGACCCGTCCCGCTTCGTGCTCGGCGTGCAGTGCCATCCCGAGCGCACGTCGTCGACCCCGCCCGAGTTCGAGCGCCTCTTCCGCTTCTTCGTCGACGCCGCCTGGCACACGACGCGGAGAGCGGCGCCATCCGCCTGACCGTGCCCCGCGAGACATGGCCGGCGCTCATCGCCGCCCTCTCGTGGGCCTTCTTGCTGGTCTCCCTCGGCGCCGCGTGGCGGCCCGGCGGGCCGGCCGACTGGTTGGCCCCGCTGCTCCTGGCGGGCATCCCCCTGGCCATCTCGTCCCTCGCCGTGGTCCGCGCCCGAATGGCGGCGGGTCGGGGCCCGACGACTGGAGAGGTTCCCCAGCTCAGCCCCGAGACGTGGCGCATGCGCATGGCCATCGCCGTCGCGCTTGGACTCCTCCTGGACGGTTTTGGCGTCGTGCTGTCTTCCGACGCGGCGCACGCGACGTTCGCCGTCGGGTCGGACGCGAGCGTCGCGGTCCGACGCCTCGTGCCGGGCCCGTCGGAGGCGTGGGCCTATCTCGCCGCCTTGATCCTCACGGTCGGCGCCCTGTCTGGGACGCGGCGCGCGAGACTCGCCGCGACCGGGGCCCTCGGGATCGCGGCGCTGGTCGGCGGCACGGCCCTCGCCTGGAACGCCTCGGTTGCGGTCCCGGCAACGGGCACCGCCGCCGTCGGCTGCCGCGAGCCCCCGGATGTTCCGGTGAACGTGATGCGCTCACGCGCGACCGGGGAGCTCGACGGCGACGGGCTCGGGCACGTCGATGCCCGGCGCAGCACCGATCAGCCGGCGATCCTCATCGTCGAGTACGAGGGTCGATGGGGCACCGGCCGGGCGCTGCTCCCCGGATCGGCGCGCCCGGGCAGCGATCCGCTCGAGGCAGCGGCGCTCAGCCCTGAGGCGCTTCTCACCGCCGACGACCTCGGGGTCGACTCGGTCGACGGACGAGCGGCCCGCCACTGCCAGGTCGTCATCGATGGCCGTTCGGCCGTCCAGGGCTTCCCGGCCCTCCGCTGGCTCGTCGGCGAGGACGAGCGAACGGCCGACCCGGGCGCGGGGCTGGGGGCGTGGCGCGGGACGCTCGATTACTGGGTCGTGACGACGATGGCCCAGCGCATCGAAAACGTCGCAGTCGTGCTGGCGACCGTGTCGGTCGATGGACAGCCCCCCGACTGGCCCTTCCCGGGGTTGCGCGCCACGCTCAGGGCGGCGAGCTCGTTCGGCCTCCCGTGAGCGGCCCTACTCCCACTCGATCGTGGCTGGGGGCTTCGAGCTCACGTCGTAGACGACCCGGTTTACGCCCGGAACCTCGTTGACGATGCGCGACGACATGCGTCCGAGGACCTCGTAGGGCAGCTTCGCCCAATCGGCCGTCATGCCGTCCTCGGAGGTGACCGCCCGGATGGCCACCACGTTGGCGTAGGTCCGCCCGTCGCCCATCACCCCGACGCTGCGGACCGGCGTGAGGATGGCGAAGGACTGCCACAACGAACGGTACAGGCCGGCGGCCTTGATCTCGTCGATGACGATCCAGTCGGCCTCGCGGAGCGTCTCGAGGCGCTCGGCGGTCACCTCGCCGATGATGCGGATGGCCAGACCCGGCCCGGGGAAGGGCTGGCGATGGACCATCGCCTCGGGCAGGCCGAGCTCGAGCCCGACCGCGCGAACCTCGTCCTTGAACAGGTAGCGCAGCGGCTCGATGAGCTGGAAGCGCAGGTCGGCCGGCAGCCCCCCGACGTTGTGGTGGGTCTTGATCTTGGCGGCCGCCTTCGTCTCGGGCGCGGTCGACTCGATGACGTCGGGGTAGAGCGTGCCCTGGGTGAGGAAGTCGATGGGCGCGGCGGTCGAGATGCGCGCCGCTTCCTCCTCGAAGACGCGGATGAACTCGTCGCCGATGATGCGCCGCTTCTCCTCCGGATCGATGACCCCCACCAGGCGGCGCAGGAAGCGCTCGCGCGCGTCGACCATGAGGAGGCGCATCCCGAGGTTGGCCTCGAAGGTCTGGCTCAGGAGCTCCGACTCGCGCTTGCGCATGAGGCCGTGGTCGACGTAGATGCACACCAGCCGGTCGCCCACGGCGCGGTGGACGAGCGTCGCCGCGACGGCCGAGTCGACCCCACCCGACAGGGCACACAGGACCTGCCCCTCGCCGCCGGCCGACTCCACGCGGGCCCGGATGGAAACGACCGCGGTCTCGATGAACGAAGCCGGAGTCCAGGTCGGCCGGGCGCCGGCGATGCCGAGCACGAAGTTGCGCAGGATGTCGCGCCCGGCGGGGGTGTGGACCACCTCGGGGTGGAACTGGATGCCGTAGAGGCCCCGCTGCGGGTCGGCCAGCCCAGCGAACGGCGTCGACCCGCTGCGCGCCGTCTCGTGGAAGCCCGGCGGTGCGCGGAGGATCGAGTCGCCGTGGCTCATCCAGACGGGCTGCCGGGGCTCCAGACCGGCGAACAGCCCGTCCCCGGCCGTGACCTCGATGCTCGCCGCGCCGTACTCGCGCAGGGTAGCCGGGACGACCTGGCCGCCGAGCTCGTGGGCCATCAGCTGGAGGCCGTAGCAGATGCCGAGGACCGGGATCCCGCCGCTCCAGACCGCGGGGTCGGGATGGGGCGCTCCTTCGTCGTAGACGCTCGCCGGCCCGCCTGACAGGATGAGCGCCTTCGGCCGGCGGCGCTCGATCTCCGCCATCGGCGTGTCGAAAGGGACGAGCTCCGAGTAGACGTTCAACTCCCGCACGCGGCGAGCGATCAGCTGGGCGTACTGACTCCCGAAGTCGAGGACGAGGACCGTGTCCGGCGGCGCCTGGCCCGCCATCGCGGCACCGGCGGTCGCGCTCGGGGCGCGTTCCGGGGGCGGGGCGTTGAGGGCCGTCTCGAGGTACGCCTCGACCTCGGCATCGTCAGGGGCGAGCACGCGATGGCCGGCGTTGGCCGGCTCGCCGTGGACCGTCCTGCCGCGCTCGCGCCGCGCGGGTCGCTCGTGGTCGGGCGGCTCACCCATGTCGTCGGGCCGCGTCTCGCCGCCCCGGGCATGCGCCTCGCTACCCAGCCGGTCTTCGCTCAATCCGTCCTCGCGCTGCCTCTGGTTGGCAAGTCTAGGCGAGCGACGGCGTCCGCGTACCCGCGCACTCTCGGGCGCGCTCCAAGCGCTTCCTCGAGGCCAAGCAACTGCCGCTCTCGACCCGAGGCGGACGGATCCAGGACGATCAAGGCGGACCACTCCCCGCGTTCGGGTGGCTGGCCACGCCACCACCCGGCGAAGGCGTCGTTCGCATCCGGGCAGAGCGAGCGAAACGTCTCCGTGCGAAGACGAAGGACATGCAGCACTTCGGCCGACCACAAGGCAACCATCGTGTGGGTCACGCTGCCGAATCCTCGGCCGAGCCCGAGACGGTTCGCGATCACACCCGCCAGGTAGGCACGCTTCGCGTTCCACGACCCGGCGATCTCCCCGAGGTTCGGGAAGCGCGTGCGGTTCTCCAGGTGCAGCAGCGACCGGACACTGACGTCCCATGCCAGTACGTCAGCCCGACCCGCGAACTGGTAATGCTGGTACGGCTCGTCGATGGCGACCGTGAAGCCGAGGCGTCGGAGATGCCTCGCCTCGAGTTCGGCCATCGCCGCGTGAACGGGATCTTCCGCTCTCCGCGGCGCGAGGGCAGGCCGTCGCCGAGGATCGACGACATCGAGTTCAAGGCGCAGGCCAAGGGCGAGCGTGAGCCGCACGGCCGCTTCGGCAGAGATGGGCTCGCCGCGTTCGGCGAGGTAGACCAGCGACCGGGAGAAGCCGGCTTCATCGGCAAGGCGTCGCGTCGACCACCTCCGTATCAGCCGGGCGTCCCGGATCTGGGTGCCGAAACCCGCCCACACTCGGTCGAGCGTCGCCCGAACGGCATCGGATGCAGGCCGGGTGAGGCTTCTCGGCGACATCGCAGATGAAGTCAACACGTCGGCTCTTCACTCCGACTTCATCCGGGTCGCACGCCCCGACCTGGCGCTGTGAGTTGCTCGACTTCGGAGATCACCTGCGATCTCGTTGGTGGGAGAACCGGCCGGCCGTTGCCGATCCACCCGGCGTTCGGATGCGTGTTGAACTGATCTGCGATCCTGCAGTCGCTCCTGTGGCCGGCCGCCTCACCGCCTCCGGGGGCGCGCCGCCTGGACGGCGTCCGGATCTAGCGGCGCTGCCAGGACTTGCCCTCGCTGACCACGGCCGGTGCATAGACCATCTCGACCCGCTGCATGGCGCTCACGTCGCGGGCTCCCAGCGCGGCCATCGACTGGCGCAGGGCCCCGACCAGGTTCTCGCTGCCGTCGGTCACGTGGGCCGGGCCGAGGAGGATCCGTTCGAGCGGGCCCGCCGTCCCGACGCGGATTCGGGTCCCGCGGGGCAGGGTCGGCGACGGCGCGGCCATCCCCCAGTTGGTGCCCCGCCCGGGCGCCTCCTCGGCACGGGCGAGTGGCGAGCCGAGCATCAGGAGGTCCGCCCCAGCCGCGATGGCCTTGGCCAGCTCGCCGCCGCGGCGCATCCCCCCGTCCGCGACGACCGGGACGTAGCGCCCGGTGCGGTCGAAGTACGTGTCGCGCGCCGCGGCCACGTCGCTGATGGCGCTCACCTGGGGGACACCGATGCCCAGCACGTCCCGCGTCGTGCACGCCGCCCCGGGCCCGACGCCCACGAAGATGGCGGCGATGCCCTGCTCCATGAGCAGGTAGGCCGCCTCGAAGGACGTCGTGTTGCCGACCGCCACGGGGAGCGGCATGAAACGCACGAACTCGTCCAGCTCGAGCGGCTCGTAGCCGGCGGCGAGGTGGCGCGCCGAGGAGACCTGCGACTGAACGAGGAACAGGTCCGCGCCATGCTCGGCGCAGAACGGTCCGAGCTGGCGCGCAGCGGCGGGGGTCGCCGCGACGGCGGCCCGGGCTCCGGCGAGGTGCATCTCCTCGATCCGGCGGGCCACCAGCTCGAGGCGGACGGGCGGCGCGTACGCCTCGGCGAGGAGCGCCTGGACGTCCTCGTCCGACGCCGAGGCGATGCGCCCGAGGACGGCGTCCGGGTCGTCGTGGCGCGTCTGCACGCCCTCGAGGTTGAGGAAGGCGAGGCCACCGAGGCGGGCCATGGCGCCCGCGAAGCGGGCATCGACGACCGCGTCCATGGACGAGGCGATGATCGGGATCTCGAGGCGGAGGCCGCCGATCTCGGCCGCGGTGTCGACCTCGCTCGGGTCGCACGTCTCGATGCCCGGGGCGAGGGAGACGTCGTCAAAGCCGTAGGTCGGGCGCAGCGCGTCCGTCTTCGATGGCCGGCGCTCCGTCCCCTCGGGGATCCCGCCGCTTGCGCGCGCCTCCGCGAACGGGGCTTCGGGACGGGGCTCGGCGCGGTGCAACGGCGATCGCCTCCAGCGTGACGGGCGCGACGGTTGCGCCTCAGTATAGCGGCGTGAACCCGCCCACCGAACGCGACCGAACGCCGGCCGGCGGCACCCCCGTCCACATCCCGGACGTCGCGGACGTGCCGCTTGTCAGCCTCGAGGACATCCGCGAGGCCGCCGGGCGCCTGCGTGGGATCGCGGTGCGGACGCCTCTGCTGGCCTTCCCCGCGGCCGGCCCCACGGCCTGGCTGAAGCCGGAGAGCCTCCAGCCGGTCGGCGCCTTCAAGATCCGCGGCGCCTACGTGGCCATCGCGCGCCTCCCGGAAGCGGTCCGGCGGCGCGGCGTGGTGACCCACTCGAGCGGCAATCACGCGCAGGGGATCGCCCGCGCGGCCCGTCTCCTCGGCGTGAAGGCGGTGGCCGTGATGCCCGAGAACGCCCCCCGGCTCAAGATCGAGCGGACGCAGGCCGACGGCGCGGAGATCGTCTTCTCCGGCAACGCCCCGGACGAGCGCGTCGAGCTTGCCCATCGCATCGCCGAGGAACGAGGCATGACCCTGATCCCCTCGTACGACAGCCGGGACATCATCGCCGGGCAGGCCACGGTCGGCCTGGAGCTCGCCGAGGACGCGCCGAGCGGACCGCTCATCGTGTACGTGCCCGTCAGCGGGGGCGGGCTCGCCGCGGGTGTGGCCACCGCCCTCAAGAAGCTCCGCACCGACGTCCGGGTCGTGGGGGTCGAGCCGGAACTCGCGGCCGATGCGCTCGAGTCGCTGCGCGATGGGCGCGTGGTGCGCTGGCCGGCCGAATGGACGGAGCGCACGATGGCCGACGGCCTGCGTGTCCAGGCGCTCGGGCGCATCCCGTTCGCCCACCTGCGCGCGTTCCTCGACGAGATCGTGACCGTCAGCGAGGAGGAGATCGCCGCGGCGATGCGCGTCCTGGCGATCGAGGCGCGCCTCGTCGCCGAGCCGTCCGGCGCGGCGGCGCCGGCGGCGCTCCTGCGGGAACGCCCGACCGACGGCGTGAGCGTGGCGATCGTGAGCGGAGGCAACGTCGACCCGGAGCTATACGCCCGGGTCCTGGCCGCAGGGACAGAGACGTAGGACCGAATGCCCGCCCCGATAGGTACATCGAGGGACTGCCGGCACCCGCGACCCATGTCGTAGCATCCATCTCGTGGAGCGCCGCGGACCCGACACCGCACTCATCGAGGCGGCCCAGGTCCTCTCGGGCGGGGAAGGCCTCGACGCGATCCTGGAGCGGGTCGCCTCCCTCGCCACGGGTCCCCTCGGCTACGAGAGCGCCGTCGTCTACCTTGTCGACGAGGACGGCCGGGCCCTTCACCCCGCCGCCGAGGCAGGACTTCCCGCAGGCCGGGCGACCGAGCTGGCCGTGTCCGCCGACGTGCCGGCCGCACGGGCGGCCCGCGAACGGCGCACGGTCGCCGAGGCGGATCGCCGCGCCGTGCCCCTGCTCCTGAGCATCGAGGGCGGGATCCTCGTCGGGGTGCTCGAGGCGCACGGCGACCCCCGCGAGGCAGGCTCGGCCGAAGCGCTCGCGGCCCTGGCGGACCTGGCCGCCGTCGCGATCGAGCGCACCCGCCTCCACAGCGCCCTGGACGAGCGGAGTGAGTGGTTCGAGCGGCTCTCCGAGATCGATCCCCTCACCGGGCTGGCCAACCGACGCACGCTCGACCGGGCCCTCGAGCTGGAACTGCTCCGTGCGGCCCGACAGGGCACCCAGCTCGCGGTCGTGGTCTTCAGCGTGGCCGGCTTGGCCGACCTCAACGAGCGTCTCGGCCGAGCCTCCGGCGATGACGCTCTCCGTCGCCTGGCCGCGCTCCTGACCCAGAACGTGCGCCTGATCGATACGGTAGCGCGGTACGGTCCCGACGAGTTCGTCGTGCTGGCCCCGAGCGCCGCCGGCCCGGCCCTCGCCGAGCGGATCGTGAGTGCCGCCGGGACCCACCGCCTCGAGGACGGGATGCCGCTGCGACTGCGCGCCGGCCGGGCGGTCTATCCGGACGACGGCCTGACCGCGGACGAACTCCTCCGCGCGGCAGAACGCCGGTTGCGTGAGGGCATGGGCTAGACCCGCTCCCGCTCGCCGCGGCGAGCCTCGAGAAGCGACCGCGCGGCCACCGTCACCTCTGTCGCCACGGTGCTTCGTGGGCGGGCAGCATCGATGACACGCCAGCGCTCGGGCTCTGCTCGGGCGAGGCGCAGGAAGCCGTCGCGCACC
>Ga0209323_10000804_pt1 | contig 20544 bp, 30 predicted proteins | sample Rifsed19ft2_FD_184014 | JGI IMG/M metagenome (GOLD analysis project Ga0209323, IMG submission 184014) | Soil microbial communities from Rifle, Colorado, USA - sediment 19ft 2 (version 2) | ecosystem: Environmental > Terrestrial > Deep subsurface > Rock core/Sediment | place: Rifle, Colorado...
TTGCGTTTCTGCCATGCCAGGCTGCCTTGCTGAAACCGAACTGGAATGCACAGCTATCACGAGAAGGAACAGGACAGAGAAGCATGAGGAATATTGGAGAAAACGATGATGGACATTGATTTTGACAAGCTGGAAAAAGCAATTGAAAAAGCAAATGCAATTGAAGCAGTGAAAAAGAAACGGGAAGAAGAGATCAAGAAGTTCGCAGAGAAAGCACGCAGGAAACTCAATAGATGAAGGCTTCGCGCTTCAGCGCGGAGTCGGGTTACTTCGTACATGCGCTATGTACGAACCCCTTACAAAACAAAAATATATTAGGATAGTTCCCTATCCCATATACATTCAGTTGGTTTAATTCCCCACTCAACCATATTCTTTTTAATAGAGTCGAGTTTCGCAATAACGTCTTGCACGGTTTTTCCTGTCACTCTTATTCTTATACTGTACAGTTCTCCACGCCTTATTATTTTTCGTATAGATGCTGGAATACCAAAAATCTGTTTTTTTCCTGCGGTTGAATTGAGAGCAACACGTTCAACCGAACCCCCAAGACTTTTAATGATCTCAGATAATTGTGTGGTTAGAGCAGTGCATTTAGCACTTTTATTTTTTATCGTGACAATATATCGGGTCTCTTTTTTATCATCAAGAAGTTTTCCGTTTATTTTAGGATCCGCAGGATAAGTCAAATATCCTTTGTAGTCTGGGGAATATGGTTCTGGTTTTACTGAAGACATTTTAACACCTCGTTACTTTAGTGTATGTTTCAACCGTTGGTTTATCTTTACATAGTAATGCAACATTATCTTGGATGATTGTTAGTTTATCCGAGATCTCTCGGTTGTTTTTACCATATACAGTTATGAACAATTGTTTTATTTTCTTCTTTTCTTTAATTTTGGTTATCTCTATTTTAATTCCACAGAAATAATTTATTCCAACAAAAAAGGTGCGCTCAGTTTCAACAACCTCACAACCATTATCTTCTAAAAGTTTCATCAGGTCTTTGGACATTGATTGTGGTGGAGTTACAATTCCATCCTTTTTTATCCCATAAACTAAAGACGAAGCCTCATGAAGGAAAATGTTCTTTATATCGGGAGTGCATGTATATATGACATGCCCGGTAGATTGGTGTTTAGGTTCGGGCATGTTTATCACTTATCCTTTTTAGGGCATTCGTGGTCTAACATTTTTGTAATCACCGCATTCATTGATTCTTTCGGGTGTGTTTTTCGGCGAAACAATCTTTCGTATGTGTCTACTTTCACATTTAGATTTTTTGTTGCTTCCATAATATTCGTTCCTTAACATATATACGTATATGTTAGTGTATATACGTATATGTTAGTATATAAATTTAACCTTTAACAAAAAGAGCAATATGTTGTTAAGGGTTCCCACTCGATATGCTAACCCATGCCCCGGCTCTTTAGAGCGGGGACATTGACTTCGTACATGAGCTCGTTCTCATGCGTCCTCATTCGCTAACAACTTCAAACGCATGAAATACAAGTGACCCACCTTCCATCTGAAAAGTTGATATATATTTCAGATTATCAACAGTTGATACCCTATGTCCAGTACCATGAATGCGTATATGTCTTGTTTCTTTTTGCAATTCAGGAGTGACAACAGCCCATAGTTGGGGTGAACCGTATTGCATTTGAACATCTAATATTTCGGCTTCTATTGGTATCTCCAATAATTGGTCATCTACAACTTCTAAATTATATTTCCATATTGTTTTCATCCTTTAACCTCTTTTTCTTATGTTTTTTACGCATCGAGCAACTTCCGCAGAAGTTGTTACCCGTCCGTTCATGCCTCGCATTTCAAAGCGGGGTTACGTGTGACTGCATTCCAGCCTCTCGCAAAATCTTGTCGAGTATGCCCAGGACTCCGGCCATCTACATGACAGGCACGCCTTATCTCGGTTCGTGCAGTTCAGGCATACGGCGTAAAGTTCGTAATCCATAATCATAGAAACACCGGAACAACTTTCTTAGGAGTAACGGCGTTCCTGATATCCTTTGCTGTTTCATATCCTATTCCTTCAACAGTCATCAAATCTTTGTAAGAAGCAGTCATCACCACCTCCACACTACCGAATCGTTCATACAAATCATGCGCTTTTTTGTCACCAATCCCAGGCAAATATTCGATAATTCTACATGCTCTCTGGTCATGAGATAGCTGTGTTTTGAATCCGTGATGCTGGAAGTATTTACATAGTTCATGTTCGTTCTGTGCCTTTGTTGCTAAGGTCTTAAGAGTTGATGCCGTTCCCTCAGCGCAGACAGTGAACCGGATCATGACACCGTGCGTCATCACGGTCTCCAGCCAGCCCCAGACGGCGTTAGGACTGATATTTGCATTCTGGAACAGGTCAGACATCCTGCCTTCGATCAGCAGATAAGAATACTCATAAAATTTTCTGAGATCCGCAACTTGCCGCCACAGCTTTCCCTTCTCAATCCCAATTACTGATTGAATAAGATCTGGCGGGGTCTTTCGTTCACACCCTACATTATCAGCGACAAGATAATCTCCAACTTCAAGAGTCTTTCCTTCTAAGATGCAACCTAATTTTTCAAGATGTCCGGGCACGCCTCCGGGTGTCTCTCGTAAATCATAGATTATTTTTGGTCGAAAGTTCATAAATATCTTAATTATGTAATCCTGAATCGCCTTTCTTGTGTTCTATTAAGCAATCAACATTGAAATATCCATACTTCACCGCGCAGGCTTTGCAGTAGGCACTATATCCTGAATCCACGACATGCTTGAAGAAGTACAGTTTCCTTCTTTTATGGCATCCATCGCATTTCGTAGTGGTCGTCATTTCCAGTCCTCAAGTCCCTTCGGTACATTGTGAACCGTAATCAGCGAACGCGGTATCCATAACTCTACTTGCTTATGCGCGATCAGGATTGCTTTCTCACTCTGCCTCGTAATGGTCGCCTCATGGAAATCAACATTGTTCTCTTCAGCAAACCAGCCCGGTATTTTGATATATACTCCGCAAAAGCCTTCGATATAATGTGGATTATGAATAGCGATTCTCATATTTCACCATCTGAACGCCACATCCGGCCCTTTATTCTTTTCATCTTAATGCGCCTCCAGCATAGCAAGATAATCGTGGGTCTGTTCTGCTGTCATTCCTAACTTTTCACTTATCTCCGTTCTTTGTTCAGGTATCGCTATGCACTTAATCGCATAGACATATTCTGTACTTATCGCATCTGCGTATTTTTCAGGCACAATGTCAGTATAGAAAATATTGTCAATCTTGAATCGATGCGGAACAGACCCAACAAGAAAAACAATCTCCGTCTGCCTGCCTAAGAAGCCATATACTCGTAAATCGTATTCCTTGAGCAAAGTATCAATCCTCTTCTTCCAGAATGGCTTATCTTCTTTGTATTCGAAAAAAAACCCGGATTCCTTGAGGTCTGCCAGTTTCATCTCAAAGAACCGCTTGGTTATCGTAGTGCTGATCATACCCCAAATGTCTGATCTTCGTTCGGCTCAGATGTCTTCCAGAGTTCAATCAAGAATCTGTTTGTATCTGCATCGAAGGCATCCAAGTCAGGATGAGTATCATAGCAGCCCCGTTCATGGATTTTCCCGTATCCGGCATCAACAACCGCTTTCTCACGTTCTATTCTGATGTTCTCGGATTGGCGCTGCAATTCCTCTATCTTTTCATTATATGGTGCCTCAATTTTTGATCTTGCTTTATCGAGAATCTCAAGAACGTGTTTTCTTTTTCGTTCCCTTGAGCATTTAATTAGTTCTTCGATTCTCTTCTTCTCTTGAAGGGAAAGATTCCCCGATTTTGTCGTCATCTATTTCACCTCTGCGCCATTTCGGCTTCGTATTCTGCTTGCATAGATTCTGCCTGCAATTCGGCTTCTGCTCTCTCTTGGTCTGCTCTGGCATTATCCTCTGCGATAGCTTCGGCTTCAGCTTGCGCCTTTGCGTCCGATTCTGCCTCTGCCCGATCTGCATCAGCTTGTGCTTCTATCTCTGCCTGTTCCGCTTCCATCCTGCGCCGGGTAATCTCGTTGTTAATCTCGGTCATCGAGAACTCACGGATAGTTCGCACATCCACGCAACGAAGATTCAACTCATCAAGAAGATCGCTGGTATCAATATCTTTGATGCTCATTTCAATCACGTTCAAGTTGTGCTTCCGGTAATTCCTCTGCTGAAGTTCCCCCATATCCAGTGAATGCACGCAATGCCCGGTTCTGTGCTCTCGTCTGTGCCATTTCCTTCAAGAATGCCTGCATTGTTGACATTCGGACATTTGCCTTTGATGCCCTGCCAGTTCCATTTGTGGGCTGCGTGGCAAATTCAAAAGCCGTCTTTTGAATATCCTTATCCAGTTTCGATATTCCTTCAAGAATGTCCTTTGTCAGCTTTGGATAAATCTTGCATTCTGCCGACCATTCCTGGGCCTTCTCATCGTATGTCGTTGTGACTTCTATCCTGGAATATCCTTTCTTTCCTGCAAGATATAGGAGCCCTGGGTTTTTGATGTATAGTCCGCCGTCCATTGTCATGAAGAATAGTTTGGAAAGCTCGGCAGGTATTCCGTATTGCAAAGCTACAGCTTCGCATGTCCCTGTTTGAAATTCAGTTTTCTTTTTCGGTACTGCTGGTAGATTCTTATCTACTATTTCAGCGTCTTTTATTCCCTCGGTTTCATCTCTTTCTGCTGACATATTACCTCCTCCTTTTTGTTCTCCGCAGTCCTCGTGTGTACACGGTTCATTATTCTGGAAACACTCCAATGCCCTTGCATTGGATACTTCTATCCCGCACTTTCGGCAGATTGGTATCTTCACTGCTTTCGCAGGTTCTGGTGTGGCAGGTACAATCCCTTTAGCTTGCGTACCTGTATTAGACAGTGCTATGCATTTCGGACAGAACAGTCCATGATACTTTTCATCTATCTGTTGCAATTCTGTCATGGTAGATTCAAACGAGTTCTTGCATCCTGCGCAGGTTGCTGTGGTCTTGCTTTTCTTCAACTCATCAAGTTTTTGCGTCCCTAATCCTGCCATCTTTCCAGCATCCAGTTTCTCCTTCTTCAATATCTGTTCAACATCTCTCTGGATGTCTGGGACTTTCAGGTTCCCATGCCCGGTCGGCTGAATCATGCCGTTTAGCCTAATTCCAATCACCGGATTTTCTTTTGTTAAATCGGCCTCGATTTGGCTTTCGTCTTCGATCTTCCATAGCCCTTTCGCCATGGTTTGCTCTCGGAATCTTTTCTTTTGCAGGTACGCTTCTACTTGTTTGCGCTGATCTGGATTCATAATTACTTCGCCTCCGCATCTGCCAGCATTCCGGCAATGGCAAGGTATGCCTGAAATGTGTTCCTATGGAAGCCCAATTCAGTCTGTGCCTTTGCTACCGCCAGTTCAATCTCCGGTAAGTGAAGCTGCAATTCTTGATACTCCTTATGGTCTTTTAGTGATAATTCCAGGGTTGCTTTGCGTTCAGCTTCATTTTTCAGGTTCTTGTTCATCCCGATTTCTGTCTTGAACCCGGCCTCAATTTTGGCTATCTGGTCACGTTCCATCTTCTGGATATTCGCAAGCCTGATTAATTCGGATTCGGCCTCTCGGATTCTTACTGGCGATTCCAGCAACAACGCTGTTAAGTTCTCTCGGTTCATTTCTTCATCCTCCCAGACTCAATATCTTTTTGAATAGATATTTGTACCGCCGCATTCACATATTCAGTAGCATCTTTTTTATTCTGCACGATTTTATCGTACAGTTCTTTTCTTATATTTAAGGTAGGAATGTTAATCACCCTAAGTATAAGCATGTTCCTTATACTACTTATAATTATTGGTTCAGCTAAAAGAGACCCCGCACAGAGCGAAGCGGCGTGCGGGGAGGGTCATTTCGTAATGCTGCCCGACCCCTGCTCTTTCGTGAGCACCTTCTTACACTCTTTAAGCTTAATCCAGATAACCTCTTTGTCTTTGTGCTTTCTACCTACATAGAGATAACCGGATTTATTTACTTTTCCGGTCTTGGTCTCCTCGACTTCCTGAACATCAAAAAAAAGAGAGGGCATTTATTTTTTTCCCTGTTTACGTTTTTCGATTTCCGTTTCTGCCCATTTTATTATATTTCGCAAGCCCCCAAGTGTAAATACCATCTTGGTATTTTTTGGAGAAAAAGGAACACCATATTCATTATTTATTTCAATTAAATCGTTTTCGATTATTTTTACCGCCCTATAATTATCGTTAGTATTCGCAAAGACAGTATATCCTTTCTCTTCTGTTTCTTTTATCGTAATCATATTTATTATCACCAATACACAAATGCAACGCATGGTATTTATAGTTTGCGATGCAAGAAAAGAGCTATAAAAAACAGGGGTCTAAGCAACTTCCGCAGAAGTTGTTACCCGTCCCGTTCATGCCTCGCACTTATAGTGCGGGGTATCGTGTGACTGCGGGGAGCAACTTCAAACCCTGGCAATGGAAACCTGCGCATCCATGAAGTCATCGTTCTGGGTCAATCCCGAAGTTCACTATCTGGTTGTGTTTTCTGACCGATGCTCTGAACTTCTTAATATCATCGTGTAACCATCCAACAGGTATGATGTCCGGTGGTAACTGATTGTCAAACCAACAATCATTAACCTTCACGCCCCAATACTTACAAAGGTCCAACTTCTTACAGTTCTCCCGGTAAGATACCGCGGGGTGATTGGATACCATGAATATAGAAATATCACGATATCCTACCTTTTTAAGCATATCAATAGCTTTCTTTATCTTTTTCTGATCCGAATATCTCCAATCCCATGCGATATGAATGTTCACAAAACGGCTATCCTTCAATGCATGAGCTATTTCAGGCGTGAGGAAGCGGTAATCAATACCACAAACAAGCCAAGGATAAACAACTTTGCCGTTTACTTTCTCTTTTTCAAAGACTTTTATATAATCAAGGGCTTCTTTCTTTGCGAGCAAATTCATATCCGTAATCCTAACATCGTTTCGGACTATTTCGGGAATTGGAAATACCTGCCAATTATCTCCAATCTCCTTATGTTCCCTGCACCACGGGCACTTCCAAGGGCATCCCTCGGATAATCGAATAACCTGATATTCATCAGTAATTATATTTTGTGATCCTTTGCTATATTCTTTCATGCGTCCTCATATTAGCGTCATGCCCCGTATTTCAATACGGGGTGTCGTTTGACTCAGTCCGGTTTGCATTTTAGTGACATGGACTCTTATTTGTTGTATCTCTTCGTCCGTATATGTTTTTTCACGAACCGCCAACGTAGTGCAATCTATATCAGATTGGCACTCTTCTATCATTTCTTTGATATATTGAACTAAATAATCCAAACTCATGATATCCATTCCTCATGAATATATCCGCAAGGGGCTAATGGGGGAGTGGGGATCATGTCGAAAATAGTACCCCTTGCGTTCGGTCTCCAGGAGGATAGGAGTGAATTTAAGCCCGGCAGACCTACGGACAGGTGCGGATTCGAACCGCAGCAAAGGCGCGCGCATTGCCCAAGTTATCAATCCTGTCCACGATGTTCAATTTGTTAGTTATGGGCAGGGGAACTCTATTATAGAAGGATATTATTTCCCCTGCTCGATAACAATCATGCATTTTTGACGCTCCCGGATATTGTACCGAATCCTATTACAATAGGATCTCTGGAACTAATATTGAATGATATGGGATTCCCATAACTATCCGAGATCCTGACTTCAATTGGTAGGATATTCGTCAAATGCCCAGAAATAAGAGTAACATTCAGGATAATGTATGTCCCGTTCTGTGTAGTGTTATGCAATCCGATCACAGCATCAAATGTATTCAATACTGACGTTGCCGTTAGAGTTCCTGGACTGAAGAATGTTGAAAAGTTCCCGTGATCTGATATCAAGTCCCCTTTCTGGACACTATTCACCGTCATATATCGTGCATCATAAATAAAGCTGGATTGCATTCCTGCAATCGAATTACTGCCAGGATAGACGTACATCGTGAAATTCGTGGATTCATTCGCTGAAATATTCCAGTTCTCAAATCCATATTCAACCATTGTTCCTTGCGGCGTACTCGAAACGAGAGCCAGCATCCCGATAAGGACAAAGAACAGATAAATTATTTTGTTCATGATGCGCGCAACCTTTGCCATTGGCTTTCATGATATGCCAAAGCTGTGTTCAATCTCTGTTCACTGAGTGCTATCTTCATCCAGTATATTTCAAAACTTCCAATTTGTTCCACCATGTTTCTCTTTTTCCTCCTTTTTATCAGCAATGAGAATACGTATAGCCTCTCTGATAGCCTCACTGATATGCATGTAATCGCCCCTTTTAACAAGTTTCTGAAGAGCTGATTTCATTTCATCTGTGATTCTTATACTTATTCTCATGTCTGACATATAGTGTAAATTGTCAGACAAGATATTTAAATCTTTCGTTTTGTTTCTGCTATCCGTTCGCTATCCCACCCATCGCCCAATTTACACGAAAGTAATCAGAATAATACTGGTTTTGGAAGTCGTATTGCTTCTGCGCTAACCTCCAAGCCTGTTTCTGCTGATCTATGTAGGTAACACAATTAACCCATTTCCTGCAAGGACACCTGCGTTCTTTGCAGCCGGACACAAAACTACTCCTCGATTACCGTTTTGAAAAACACAACCCCTTCGTTATTTGGGTAGCCTAAATCCTTGCGCTCTTTCATAATCGCAAGGGATTGAAGATAGATATCGGAGAACTCCCGGAAGTATTCAGTCATAAAATAATCCACCCAAAGATAAAGGTTATAATTGCAGCCACAATGACCAACCAATATTTCTCAATAAAGTTTGGTTCTGGTGTTGGTGGTATCGGTTTAGGATGTGGTTCAGGCGGTACTGGCATAGGTTCAGGCGGTACTGGCATAGGTTCTGGTTCTGGTGGCTTTGGAGGATTCCCCTCTTCCTGATGTTCTGGCACATCAATGAAACTCCATGCATCCGTCAGGATATCAAGTAAATTGTTATAACCTATATAACCATATCCCTTGTCACCCCATCCTTCACCCCACGAGTTCTTGAACTTGATTCTCTGCAATTCATCATCATATCCCACGAATGCTATTGCATGATAACCAACTATATCTCCACCACCCATGATATAACCGTCTGTTGTGCTGAACCAATTGTTGGTTACTGCAACCGCAATCATGAATGCTCCATTCTGGACAAGGCATTGCTTCATCTCTTCAAGTGTATTGAGCCGGGCATATCCTTGAATCTTATTTGGCTTTGCTAATTCATCTGCGTTTGGACAGACCGGAGTAACGCTATTAGGGACGTATAACTGGCAGGATTCAGGAGGGACGCCATAATCCGTAAGGACTTTCATAGAATCCCTGGGATATGCTCCACCCTGGGGCTGCTTGATCTTTTCGTATAGGTTCCTTGTCGATAGATATCCTTCGTTCTGTTCTTCGCTTTCTTTTATGGCGCAAGTAGCGAATGAAACGCACGTACCCTCATTCTCCTGATTGCGTACTGGAAGCATTTTAACAGATAAATCCAGTTTCGCAGGCAATTCAACTTTCGAGATGTAATCTTTGATGAGGTAATCTCTGTCGTCTTTCTTATCTTTGAGTGCGCCTAATGAGTAGTTCATACTGGCTGCACTTTAGCTTGGGCTTCGAGTTCGGCTTTCATCTTCGCTTCCACTTCGGCAAATGCCTGGGTTTTTCCTATCTGTATGAATAGTTCCTGCGTTATGCCTTCCTTTTCACGTTCAAGCTCAAATATTCTGGCTTTCAAGAAAGTAATCCTGTCACCGATATCTTTCATATCCATGCCGAAATATTAACCCTTATGATAATTATAGTTATCGGTTTTAGATGGCATCGCCCAGATAGAACGAATATCCTGATGTTGAACTGATGTAAATAGTCTTGTTGATAGTCACGTTCTCTGCGCTGAAGTCAGCACCATTATTACATACGTGGATTTCGCCACCCGAAGCCACCAATTCAAGTGCCTTTGCAAGAGTTAAGACTGGGTGCCCTGCTGTGCATGAATCGCCTGCATTGGAATCTGAACCCGATGACGAGTTAATATAAACATCTGTTGGAGAAGTGGCATCGATTACTAAATAAGCAGTATATGCAGCTCCAAACTCGGTTTCTGCATTATCTAAGGATGTTCTTATACATTTAACTGAAAAGTTACTTCCAGTTTCGTCTTTGAACATGTTGGTTATGTCCCAACTATTCCATCCAGAAGTAGGAGTTATTGTTATTCTATTTGTTATAGTTGATGCTGGCTGATTACCCCAATTAACACCCGCCTCAGACCAACTATTATCAGTTATTCTTTCAACATATGTATTGTTACTTGTACCTGATATTTTATTTAAATATAATGTCGCGGAAATTATAGTCATTCCTGATATTGAGGAAATGTCAAACCCAAAAAAACAATTCATTTGATATGTCTCAAACCATGATGCTTTTATAGGATCTGTAGAACCATATGTTTGCGATGGAAATGCCGAGTTCCCTTGAGAATCTTTATTTGCATAAATTGTTGTACTCATATTACGCCACCGTAATCTTCAGTTTCCCGACAGTCTTGATCTCAACTTCGCCTGTGCTACTATTCGTAATATATGCGTTTGCACCAGTGTATGTACTAAAATAAAGGTTCAATGCAGTGGCACTTAACCCCATTCTTTTTGTTCCTATAGGTTTGAATAAGATATTAGTTGATGATGCCGAAGTCCATAATTCCAGATCTCCGACCTCTGCGTCAAGATAGGTGACATCGGCCACTGATTCCAATGATGTTTTTAATGCGCCAGCAGCAGACCGAAGATATAATCCTGGTGATGTTTTATCAATGTATAAATCAACCGCTGCTGTGATTGACGCATCAGCAATAGTTAGTCGTGTTACCCCTTTCGTTTCAAGAAGAACATTTCCGCCAGTCGTGATTGCAGTCGATAAATATAAATTGGCGTAATTTGCCAGTACAACTAAATCACTTGCTGCAACAGTATAAATTGTGCCATCAATATTATTCGAACTATCCCTGAACTCGATTACAGGAGAATTTGCTGCGGTTGTTTTCAGATTCAGAATCGGATTGGATTTACTAAGTGTTAGGTTCATATCCATGGTCAATCCAGAAGACGTACCGGTAAGAGTTGGGCCAGACGATCCAAGTTTAAGCCCCCCGATTGTAGTATCAGATACACTATACAATCCAAGAACATGAGCAACATCAACATCACAGAAGAATGTATCGTCTCCAATTCTCAAAAGTTCCGTTCCGGCACCACCAATATCTGTTATTCTTATGGGAACGTCAGACGTTATCAGGGCGTCTGCAATAGTCAATCTTGTCCCAGATAAAGTTTCGAGATAGATATTCTTCCCAGAGGTCTGGGCTATTAAATATAAATGTCCTAAAGCAGATAAAAGAGAAGTAGATGTTGCAGAACCAATTAATGAAGTCACAGTTGCAGGAGTACCGTTCTCAAAATAAAGTGCTGCGGATGTAGTGGCCTTTAAAGTTAGACTGTCGGAACTATGATAAAGTCCGCTATTGCCTATTTCTTTTGTAGTTGTGTTCGTCCACTTGGTAAGAGCGTTTGCGGTTCTGGTCGCGTTGGCTATGACATCGCCGGCACCCGTAGTATCAACATAATTCTTAGTGGCAACATCCTGAGCACCCACAGGGTCAGTAACACTAACTATACGATGACCAAGGCAACTAATTGTTGTAGTTGGACTAAGAAATATTTGGCCAGCAGCTTCAAGAATAATACTCCCTGTTGCAGGTTTCAAATCAATATAAGTAGTTGCTGAAGCCCAAACATAGAAATGCCTTGCGACCTCAACATCAAGATCAGCATATATCTTACCATTCAGGTTGGAATTTGAATCATAGAACTGCCATGCTTTTTCATTGAGTATTGACGAATCGCCTGTGATTGACCGAGTGCCATTTAAGAGGAAGAAGTTCACATAGTCTGAATCCAGTGCCGTGACTGCGCCCGTTCGACCAAAGACAGAGGTTACCGCACCACCACCACCGCCAGTGCCAATCTCAACTCCTTTATAATACACTTTCTTGTTAACCCCGGGCTGTAGGTACATATCCCCCATGGATGCAAGAGATAAGTTCCCCGCACTCGTAATGTTGCTTGCCTTTAATGTACCTGCGTTCAATCGCTTTTCAACAACCGCTTCAATCAACCTAACCAACTCATCAGGGAGATTCATACTCTAAACACCTTCAATATCGTAGGCAGCCGACCATTTGCCATTATATGTTTCTGTTCTGTGACACGTAGAACTACCAGATCTTCATAATTCGGGATAGCTACTTGCGCCTCAACATATCCACCTACAAGATTCGGTGTATATCCATCATTAAATATAATCTGCCCGTTAATTGGGGCACGAATAAGCGAATCAGCATTAAGCTGGCATTGGTATGATTTCTTGCTATGCAGCCTGCAAACTGTATTATGATTATTCGTAGCACTCAATGTCTTCACTTTAGAATATGCTCCCTGAATACCGTATGTAGCATTTACTGATTCTGGCGCAGGCGCATCAGGATCAGGATAGCAACCTCCCCACGCACCAAGATCAGTGCATTTTTCAAACCCACCGTCTGCAATCAAACCACCGTCTTTACATCCTTGCGGTGATTTCCCTACCGCCACACCAGTAGCATACCCGCCGAACCCATCATAACAGGCTCCACGAGTAACGATAAATGAATTGATCTTGCCATAATCAACCACCAATGGAGAGTTCAAGAATTGATAGGTCTGTGGAGATAGGACATATCCTCCTGTTGTTGCTATTGCAAAGTTTCCAGCAGTAACTAAATCGACAATCCAGGTATATTCTGTATTTGCGTCTTGTGTTGGAACTTTAAACCATTTTCTACTATGAACATTATTTTCATTATAAGGCACGTATTCATATCCCGAAGAGGGTATGTTCAGTATAACATCTGCACCTTTCTTAAGAGTGAACTTAATCCAATACTTTGCATTGTTGATTTTAGTAAATGGCACACTTACAAGATTGAATCTAATATTCGGGGTGAATGCGACATTATTCTGCGCCCCATATGTTGATCTGAAGTCCTCATCAACTGGGACTCGTGATGCTGTACCCGCTCCACCCGCCCCAGGATAAGCAAATGTCAATACAAGAGCGGTATTGTTCGTAACGGACTGAACATAAACCCATGTTCCATCAGCATCGAGTTTGATCTTTTGCCCTGCAACAAGTTCAGTGGTAAACAATGTGTTTGAACCGGATACTGCTGTGTTGTTGTTCGTGAAGGTGACTGTGCCTGTAAGTGCGCCAGGCTTTTCATACCCACCCTGAGTAACATCAATCACACCAGTTGCGGAAAGAGTAGGGATATATTTATTTCCCAGTGCTTCCACATCACCCATATATGATAGAAGCTTTTCAAGAATCTCCCATGTACTGCGCCCATCAACCGTGACAACATCAGTTGTTGGGATCTTATGGCCACCGGTTCCAGTTGTTCCAGTATATACTGAAGACAGAACAAGATTATCTGCATCAGTGATTGAAGCAATATAAGCCCATTTATCATCACCATCTGCAGTTCGTTTAATCTTTTGACCGATTGTTAACTCTGTTAAGAACGCCCCAGTTCCCACAGAAGCTGATACTGCCGTGCTGTTGTTCGTGAATGTGACTGTACCCTGTAAGTCTATCGGTGTTGATCCGATTGTTTTAGTATATGGGGCGATTCCTTTCGCAGAATATGAGAATGTTACTGGAAAATCGGTTGTCGGCCTGCTGGTATTCATCCAAAGAATCACTTGCGCTATCGCTCCATCGAAAGTAAGTGCATCAGAACTTTTGAATGCAATATGATAATTATCTGTTGTGTTGTTCGCGCGGTGATACCATAATGGTGCGCCTTTATTCCGGCCAAGCAATCCTTTTGGATGGTCAAACGATATAAAATCAAGTTCTACTCGCCATCGGCCATCTTGTGTATCGTTTTTCTCATCACTCATAGGCTGGATGGAATAACTATCAAGAGTTCCGACAAATTGATTAGTCGGCATACTTCCGTCAGCTTTTGCCTGTAAGTTGATTCTATGAACTCGGTATGGCCAGTCCATAGGAGGGAGCATATGACCTATGTGAACGCCACCACTCATTACCTCATTATCCTTGATATCAAATATATCCCGATCACTGCAAACATCAAGTATCAGCTTTGCAGTTGAACCAAACCGCAGGGTTTTATTGATCTCAGCATATGCGATTAAGTCTGTACTCCTGTCAGCCCAGGTCTTGCCAGGCACGTATTGATAGGTCTTTGGTAAGGTATCATTTGCCCCGCCCAGATTCAGGTATGCAAGCCGCCACGGCTTATACCATGCTTGCCCATCTGTAAACCCCGGTGTGAACGATGGTGTAAAGAAACATTCCCAATTGATATCGAGTACCATATTAGTATTATTATCACTTATTCAGTTAAATAATTGTTGTTAAATTCCGCAACCATAATAATCTCCCCTCTCAACTTCCGCTATCTTTATACCGAGTATATGGTTGAGCGGTTCAAGTGTCTTATCCTGATGCGGTATCATCCTGTTCTGACTGATATGTTCAACGAACCAACCGATAGCAAGATTTGCAACCTTTTCTTTCCAGTCAATAGTAGGGTCAAAGAATGTACTCCATGTCCTGCCGGGAGTTGACTTCTCACCAACGAACTGATTTAGAGTCCACTCAAACCGATTATCAATAGGATTACCGAACTTGAAATCTCTTGCCAATGCAAGTTCAATAGGCATAAGTAAAGTTCTTGCGCCATATTCACCAACAGCCCGTTCGATTGTATCAATCAAAGACATCTCTTTATATATCCTTGGCTTTCCTTCTGGACTATCAAACGGAAATTCTTTTATTGTGCGACCAGTCGAGTCATCTATGATAGTAAGCTTGTTTGTTGTGCTGTTAAGATGTGCTGAAACGGAATCACCAGTAAGATCGTATGTGATTGTAGAACGATTGCCCTGAACTGAAACTTTCCCACCCCCACGTTTCAACCAGTCAACATCAATCTCATACTCAAGGAATTTGATAAGAAGGTTAGGATCTTTTTTTAATTCACTCCAATAGAACCCGCGTTCTTTACTTTCCAGAACGTACATCCATTTATATGCAGAGTTCGCAAGAGAGAATATAGCTGGAGCTGTGTATGCATCAGTTCCCGGCACTCTGAACATTGTCTTCATGAGCTGTCTTTCGGTAAAGTATGTTCGTTCAACATCGCCCCTATCGCCATTCCATGCATTCATCATATGATATGGAATTGTCAGGGTTCGAGGTTCTGCGATTAGTTGTTTTGCTACAAGCGCAGGTGCGAATTTATACCAGACATAGAAATTAGTCAATCGAGTCATCACTTCTGATTCAAACGGACTGAGCGCAGACTTACCGTAATTCCCCTGAGTACGCATCACAATATTTGCAGCTTCTTCAGCAGACTTGCCCTTATTAATCCTCAGATCATGATACATTGGATATCGGATCATATCTTCAGAGTTCTTCATAGCCCAACTTGCCGCTTTCTGTATCTTCTGGGGCAAGGTATCAGACATTCCGAATTTGTAATTTCTGCTGACATCACCCATACCTTCTACCCCAAGCACATTCAGTTCTTTAGCTTCTGCTATTAGTTCAGATGCAAGGATTTTGTTACCGTAAACATCTGTAAAGTAACCGCCTTCACTGGACATCTTGAAGACCTTACTAAGCAATGCGCTTTTTCTTGCTAACTCTTTCCATGCATTCGTGTATGAACTCAGTTCAGTTATCTTTGAGTACATCCACGCAACATAAATGCCGGACTGCACGTTACTTGGTAGCCATGACGGATCGCCAAAGGTGACTGTGAATTTCCATATCCTCTGTACAGTATCCGACCCCCGCAATGCTTGTTCACCCCATGTCTTCGGGCGGGCAGTCTTGATGTGCAAAGCAAACATCGGGTCGGATTCCAGTTGACGCACAAGTGAAGTGGGAAGATATACGTCATCCAACAAAGCGATCTTGCTTTTTGAGTATCCGCTGGGGGCATTTTTCCAGAATCGCCTTAAGAAGTTAGCTGCTAATTCCTGCTCTGGGGTGATGCCGTACATCTGCTTAATCCACATCAGATAATCATAAGTTTCAACGGCTTCAATGCTTTCAAAAAGTCTATATTCCTGAATCTTGAATGCATTCGGTTCGAACAAATTGAAGCCATATTTTCTCATATAATCTTTATTAATAGCTTCAATAGTTCCAACCTGCTTCCGTTCCATATTAAATAAATTCTTAACTGCTAATTTACTCAATACCGGTTCTTGAATGCCAAAATATGCCCGGGCTTCTGGTGTTAGCCAATGACGAACATACCAACTACGTTCAGTTGTCAGAAGTCCGCGTTCGGTTTCTCGCAATGCAACATCTTTATTCATCTTTTCAAGCTGACGGGTGATGATTCCCACTTTAGGAGATAATGCCTCGCCACGCTCAACAAGATTCGTAATGGTTTCCCCATATAGTCTTGCGAACTCTTGATTGATCTGCAATTCATCTGTCACCTGTCCGGATAGTGCGTCAATATTAGCTGACTCAATAGCTTCACGGATGGCTTCCATTTCAGTAAGCTCACGTTTTGAACTCTCAAGGATCGCTCGTTCTGTTGCTTTCGTCCCAAATTCGAACTGATATATTTCAAATCCTGCTTTTGCCTTTAAGTCTGCAAGAGCTATTTGCCGTGTGATGGTGTTTATCTTCTTATCCAAATCTGTTTTGAACTCACCGGAAATAAACTTTAATGCTGCTCGTGATTCTTCTTGAGACGTTTTTAATTCAACTTCCAGTGCTTCACGGATTATATCAAGTTCGGATGATGTCTTGAACTCGGAGATTGTTCGCAACAACGCTTTCTGTGCATCAATATCACGCTTGGATATTTCTTTATACTGCTTCAAAGATTCTATTGCAGATGCTACATTTGATTCTTTAATTTCAGTGAATGTCTGCTTTGCTTCCTGTTTAAGTATCCAGATATCCGTACTCGCTAACTGTTTCTGCAATCTCTTTTTATCAGTCATCTGCTTATATTCAGCTTTGACTCTTTGCAATTCTTCCACCGAGATTACATCTTGTTTTCTTCCGATTGATTTCAGGTAATCTATGATCTTGACTATCTGTGTTGGTGTCCCTTCTGCTATAAACTTAACTGGTTGAAGTGAAAATGTTGCTGCTTTCCATATCGGTGATGTGATTGTCTTGATGGTAGCCTGAGATACGAACTCGTAATTCGTACCGAGGATTCGTAATCCTTCAAGCTGAATATATAGCTGAGGAGTCTGTTTCGCTGCTGCAATAGCCAGCCATTTAGCCTCTCGTTCCCCTCTCGTTCGTGCTAATTGGATGTACAGTTGTTCGAGTGCGTGGGTGGCGGGATATTCTTTTGAACCAACCGTCCAGACTTTTGTCAGGATACCACGCCCGAACCCAAAAAGAGACGAAATGTCCCCCCCAATATTACCAGCAAGTTCAATCATGAACGGCGCAGCCCAATCTCGCATTTTCATTATCCCTAATTTCGGGGTATTGATATCTCTGGGATGAAGCATATTCTGCATCACGACCCATTCTTCATATCTCTGTCTGAATATCGCCCCCGCGATGATCTTGTCCTTGTACGACAGTGACCCATAGGTTCCGGTCTTAATGAACTTCAATATGTTTATTGCCTCTGCTTGTGGGTAATATGCAAATATTCCTAACCAATCCAACCCCCCGAACTCCTGCGCCCGGTCACGTTCTGAAGGTGGTAGTTCCTGTTGGCTCTGTACAAGCTGCTGGAAGAAAGCGGATCTTTCGGCTTTGTACTTTCTTTCAGATTCTTCTTTTTCAAACTTCATCATCTCGTATGTTTTTGCATAACCGGAGATCGCCAACAGATTGTAAACACTTGTTTCATATTGTTCTTTCTTAACAAGTGACTCGCCCATTATCAATTCATTATATTTCTTACCAGTAACACTAAATAATTGTAACTTGCCTGTAGTACTGTTGAAGTTAATTAAAGGCACCTCTCCACCAGGATATACTGCGGATTTATTAGGGTTAGAAAATGCATATGGTGGCAGAGTCAGATTAATGACTTTGCTTTGTGGGAGATACTTTGGTTCGCCTTTAAGAAAGACTTCTGCAACTGTCGTACCCCTTTCATCGGTTGGTACATTCAAGTCTATCTTTAAGACAACACTTTGATTTAATATTATGGATTCAAGATATTGTTTCCCTTCTGTCCACAAGGCAAGATTCTTTCTAAAATCTGGCGCCTGTGCATATTTGATTTTAACAACTACGCCATCCACTAAAATCGTTTCTGCATCCAACACCTGCTCGACAACCCCGGTTCGCTTAGTATATTTTTCAAATAAATTAAGAGTCATCAGCTCTTGTTCTTGTCGGGATAATGCCTCTCGTAAATCAGTGAACTTTTTTCTTTCTATATACGCATACTTCCCTTTTCCCACGGAATGCAAATCAATTACTCTTGCTTTCCCCGGTTCCCCTGATGCTCGAAGGAACTTCGCTACATCTTCCCGCATCTCCGGAGGGACAAAAGATTTAGTTTCCAGTCCAGTTGTGGCACTCTTATAAACAATATACTCGCCATCGTAGCGTACAGGAGTCCAGGGATACCCCATACCAGAAACAAGTTTATGATACTTACCGACTTCTTTCTTTACTTGAGCAAGCTGTCCCTCAGAAATGTATGATTTACGAGTATCTCCGGTATTTGCGTTCTTCCAGTAAAGATAGTTACCCCTTACTGATGTTGGATACCAGGGCGGATCGACCTTTATTATCATTCATATTGCTCAATCAAGTGGCGTCTGCATAAGCAGTAGTACTATTGAACAGTTCAAAGGATACTTCATACCCGGCTGTAGGGTCTTTCTGGGGCTTCAAATTGACCGCAGGAAGGATAGTTCCAACCCCGTCTATATTCATATCATAGTTCGTGAAGGTGACCCTTGGGAAGATTATATCGAGCTTGTAATTGTTGCCATTGCCAGAGGGTATAGCTACACCAGTATCCAGTCGCACCCCAAACGATTTTTCAGTCCCAGACCGGAAGTCAGAATACTTCTGGTTTGTCGTGAGCGTGGTTATCAGGTTAATGGTTGCCCTGAATACCCCATCTGTAATGCCGGCTGATTTGCCCGTACCGTCAGAGATGAAGTTATCGACCTTGCGGTTACGAGCCATGTCGAACCGCATATAATAAGGATCTGTCCATTGCGTCATTGCGGCTATGGTTTCTGCCCCTACATTTCCGACATAGTACTTTACTGCACCGTTCCCGGCATCGTCTCTATAAGATATAGTCTGGTTTTCAGCAGTATATGACTCAGCACCCGTCCCGGCTCCTGCCTGATCAGTGATGCCAACCCACACAGTTTCATACTTCACGGTTTCGAGCAGGTTCGCAATGATGGCCATCCTATCTATTGTCTGACCTATGAAGTCATCATATAGTGCAGAAGACATGCCGCCGACATTCTGAAAGACCTTACATGATTTCAGTGTGGTTACTCCTGGTTTGAATACATGCTTATACTCACTCGTCGCGCCTTGTTGAGTTGATGTTTTGGTTCCAACAAACCATTTTAGGAAATAGCCAATATAAGTGGTATCTAATTGGGCAGCCAATATACCAGCAGTTGTATGAAACACTTCCTTCGATATCCCGTCACTAACCGCATTCGCAAAATCAGAATCTACGATATTCGGTAGCCGCTGAAAGAATGCTCGGTTTTTCATCGGCCATACTTCAGTCGCAGAAGAGATGGTTCCTGCTAAACTTGGTTCTTCTTTAATTGATACTGTTGTTAAATTTCCTGTTCCGATTGTGCCTAATGCTGCCATGTTATGCTCCTAAACTGTTTCCTTTTAACATATCGTCAACTTTCCGTTCGTAATACGCCTGATAGTTATTAGCGGTTTCAGAATCCACTATTATTCTGTTTTGAGACAAACCACTTGATGCACCTTTATTCCTTAATGCAAAAAGTGCCTGTGCTATTGTGCCTTTCAAGATAATACGATTCTTTAATCCTGCGTCCAATGTTTGTGATCGGATCGCGTTCCATATACTCGCTGCTGGTGTAACCTCTGAGGTAATATCATCAAGGAATAGTTGAACCTGTGCAGAAGTAAGATCCCCGGATGCACTGATAGTATATCCGTGCGCTACGAGCCACGCAGTCACATCTGATAATGTCACTGTCGATGATAATCCCGTCCCCCAGAAATAAGTTACATCGACCTGCAATGTGCTTGCATCAAAGAAATACTCGAATGTTCGTGCTGCTGTTAAGGCAATCTTGATATCCACACTTTCAAGAGGCAGCAA
>Ga0209323_10000809_pt1 | contig 20492 bp, 20 predicted proteins | sample Rifsed19ft2_FD_184014 | JGI IMG/M metagenome (GOLD analysis project Ga0209323, IMG submission 184014) | Soil microbial communities from Rifle, Colorado, USA - sediment 19ft 2 (version 2) | ecosystem: Environmental > Terrestrial > Deep subsurface > Rock core/Sediment | place: Rifle, Colorado...
CGGGCGCAAAAAAAGGAGAGGGTTCTGGTAACCACTTTGACGAAACGACTCGCTGAAGATTTAAGTGAGTATATCAAGGAAGAGGGTCTCAAGGGTATGTACATCCATTCAGAGATAAATGCCATAGAAAGGGTGACCATTTTAAGGGATTTGCGGTTGGGAAAATTCGACGTCCTGGTAGGCGTCAACTTACTCAGGGAGGGACTGGATTTGCCGGAGGTCTCTCTGGTAGCAATACTGGATGCAGACAAGGAGGGATTCCTGCGTTCTGAAACCTCATTAATACAGACGATTGGCCGAACGGCAAGGAATGTGAATGCCGAGGTGATCTTATATGCAGATCGAATAACAAACTCGATGAAACGGGCAATAGATGAAACAGATCGGCGCCGGGAACTTCAAATAGCATACAACAAAAAGCACAACATCACCCCAACCACCATACGAAAAGAGATCAAGAAAGGCATCGAAGACGAGGTCTCGTCACACAAGATCGTTTATGAGTCCGTTGCCGAGAGTGAAGAAGAATATGTTACCCAGGAGTTTGTTAATGAATTGGAAGAAGAGATGCTCAAGGCGGCAGAGTCGCTGGAATTTGAACGCGCAGCAGAATTAAGAGACAGAATTCAAGCGATACGATCAAAGAACGATAGGGAAAGTTCCGAAAGTAGCTCAATTTTATAAGAAGTTATTTCTATTTTAAGGAGTTTTACCGTGAATATAGAAGTTATGGCTTTGTGTGATGCAGCAACAGAATCTCAGGGAAAATTAAATATATTGGGTACTTTTGATACAATCTTTGCCCAAAAATTGCCGGCTGTGAGTTCGCAGTGCGCTATAGCGCTCAGAGTAAGGTTTAACCAGATAGAAAAAGGAGAGCATAAAATAAAACTAAATCTGGTTAATGAAGATGGTAAACTAATAATACCCAGTTTAGAAACCGGCACGAAAGTAAATTTTCCTCCTCATCTCGATTCAGGCGTAATGAACATGGTTCTTCATATTCAGGGCTTAAAACTTGAAAAGTTCGGGAAATATTCTTTTGACCTGGCAATTGATGGAAGACAGGAAGCCTCACTTCCCCTTTATTTAAGGCAATCTCAGATGTAACAGAGGTTAAGACGGCAGGCACACGTTTTTTGCATATTAATTCATGCTTTTGTCAATTAGACAAACACCTTCCAGACAAATACAGAGATCATTGCGAGACCGATAATTATTTTTATGAGCGAACCTCCCAGAAAACCTACAAAATTGCCCAGTCCTGACTTCAATGCGCCTTTGTAACCCTTTCCACCGATGAGTTCAAAGATTACCGTGCCTATGACAGGACCCAATATCAAGCCTATAGGACCACCCAGGTAAAACCCAATACCTGTGCCTACAACCGAGCCTATGATTCCCCATTTTGTAGCCCCAAATTTTTTTGCGCCGTATACGTTCCCAAGATTTTCAAAAACAATGGAAAAAATGGTGAGCAGGGCGAATATCAACAATACCATCCATGTGATCTTTTCAAAGTGGGTAAATATGGCATAGATGAATGCGCCAAGCCAGATAAGCGGGATACTGGGTATAATGGGAACAATAATTCCAGCCATTCCCACAAACATTATCATGAGTGAAATCGCAAATAAAATAATTTCCCAAATTCCCATATACTCATTTCCTAAAAATAATGCACCGCAAAGACACAAAGGGCGCAAAGAAAAATTTGAAGTGACAAAAATGAATTTTCAAAAATATGTGATATTATGCTATCATGTTAGTTCTTTATGTTCAACGAAATAGCTTAGCAGGGTGAAAATTAACGAGGGAAGAGTTATGCTGTGGTCTATAATGGGAACAATTGCCGCAATTTGTACAACCGTGGGATTTATACCGCAAATCATTCAAGGGATAAAAACGAGGGAATTAAAAGACGTTTCACCGGTAATGTTGAGTCTTTTATTGGTAGGCTGTAGCCTATGGTTAGCTTACGGTGTCCATTTAAAAGACCCCATTATTGCACTTGCAAATGGGTTTACCCTCTCGTTTGTATTTACGATTTTTGTTTTACGTACTTTGTTTAAAAGAAACAACGGAAAAATGTAATATGGACGCAGCAGTCAATCCTGTGCTGTGCATAAAAAATCACGCAGGCAGGCTTAGAGTTCTATAAAATGTAAGTTGGTACTGGACTTGTGCAGGTTATTTTTGGATATGAATTAGGCGGGTTGCAAGCTGTTTTGTAAGGTAAATAACGTAATTTCCGGACGCGCAAAGAACCTAATCGGGAAATTGGAGACCCCAATACCTTTATTTACATACATAATGGTTTTCCCCTCATGAAACAAACCCGAAGCATAACGGGCGCCAAATTTAGAGTATACAACGGGAGGACCGTAGAGAGGCAAACATACCTGCCCGCCATGGGTATGGCCTGCCATCACAAAATCAACATGAGTATGTTTGATCTTTTCAATGGCATCCGGGTTGTGGCATAATACAATCTTAGGCTTATCGTCAGTACCGTTAAGGGTCGTTTCGATGTTCAATTTCCCTGCCCACAAATCATCTACCCCTGCAATGAAGAGATAATCCTTCTTCCGGTAAAGCGGTATATGCTCATTAATTAATACACGAATGCCTTTTTCTGCCAATGCACCTGTGGTTTCGTCTTTATTGTCGTGGTTACCTAATACGGCGAAGACGCCTTCTTTTGCTTTTAGTTCCGACAATTCTTCTGCAACAGAAGAGATGAATTCCCTCGAGCCATAAACAAAATCTCCTGTCAATGCAACGATGTCGGGAGATAATGCATTTACCTTCCGAACGCAATTTTTGATAAATTCCCTGGAAACATATTTGCAGTGATGAATGTCAGAAAGCTGCGCTATCGTCATGCCTTCGAACCGTTTTGGAAGGGCGTGGACATTTATAGAAATATTTTTTATTTCAATCCAACGCGGTTCTAAGAGACAACTATAACTTCCAACTGACATAACACCGAGTACGTATCCGCACGCACCCTGTATGAACATACGCCTTGAAATCATATTTCGTTACCTTGTCAAATCTCTTGTAGTCGCTCCATTAATAAGCATTATCGCTTGAGACTGCAGGGTGATATGCAATCCACACAAATACCTTCTTCCCATTCTTCTTTGACAAATTCCATCCAATTATCCGGGGCATTACGGCATGATAAACATATCCCAAGATCACAGAGTCCCTCTGTTGCATTGTCTGCATCTTTTATTGCTGTGCCACAGCATGCACATTGCCATGTAATCATGTCGCTGCTTATATGACCGCCAACATCACACATGAGCCACTCCTTTTAGAATCCTCAAGTCTTCTTTTTGCTTTTTTCTACAAAATATTGTAATACATCTGTCTCAGTAATCAAGCCAATTAACTTATTTTTCTCTTTTACTACAGGCAAGCCACCCACCTTTTTATCAATCATAATTTGGGCGGCTTCCTCAATTGTTGCATCCGGTGCAACGGTAATAACGTTTTTCGTCATGACCTCTGAGACCTTAATAGAATCTAAAAATTCCTTATTTTCCTTCCAGTTTGTCAGTATGGAAGTCAGTGATGCGCGATAGAGGTCTCTTTGTGTTAATATGCCTACAATAGTTTCCCCTTTTACAACAGGCAGATGACGTATCCTCCCCAAATACATAATATCATTTGCAAAACCGAGTTTCGAATCAGCGTTTAAGGTTACCAGTTGTGCCTTCATTACATCTTTTACCAGCATTTTTCTCCTCCGTTTCTATGGCGTTATTAAGCTTCGCTTCCCATTCAGGCCCATAATGATTTTGAAGATTATTTTGTATTTTTTCCTGCCATCTATGGTATGCCTGCTCTATCGTGCCGACAGGCTGATGTTTTTCTGATAGATACAGAATATTCTGCGTTCGTTTGGGTAGTGGAATCAGAATATAGTTCAATTCCTCTGTCCCTGCAGATATTGTAACAAGGTGAACGTCCTTTGCTTTTAATAGTAATTCTCTTGCAGTGAGTGCATCTTCATTAACAAAAATATTCCGTATCGCATTTTTTTCATCCAGAATTGCGTAAAAGGCATCCCACTTTCTCTTATATACAAGCTCCTTATATGCACCGGAGGCGGTATACTCATTGAATATACACGGCCCGCAAATTTGCTGATATAACGATTCACCCGCGCTGTCCGGATAATCTTTGCATTGCCGGGGCCGATGCTTATAAATACTGCAGCGTAAGTCCATTTTCAGAATGAACTCTCCAGAATTTCTGGAGATTATAAAATCCAGAAACTTGCACGAGTCGTATAACTCATTTTTGTGCCCTTCGCTGGTCACCAATAATTTGACATAAGGCGAGCCGGTTCCACTTTTCCACATGGACTTAAAAAATCCGATATGCCCATTGTTTGAAGGAATGACACAGGTAAAACAGCACATTCCATCCGAACACTCATTCTCTGCAAAGATTATATCGCCCTGATTTTTAGTTAGTGTGCAATTACTATCCATAACAATCTAAGCTGTTATGCGAGTTACCTTTTCATCAATTAATTCGCTAACAATCTTATATCCCGCACTTTTTTCATCGTGATTAGGTATCCTTTTAATAAGTTTTCTCGCGCTATCCTGAAGATCTATAGGGTTGATGATACCATTAATATTTGTAATCAAAATTCTACCCAGTTGTTTTGAATAGGCGCCCGCAAAGTCATAAACACCGCCAATGATTGTTAGTTTATTTTCTTTTACCCTGTTACCATAATATTTTAGTGCCTTTTCTATCTGATAATCAACGTTTATTTGGCTCAGATAAGCGAGTTCCTTCATTTCGTTTTGAATCTTTCGTAAGTCAGGAATTCCTCTTTCGATGGGGATAGTCAAAGGGAGCATTTCGGATTTTATTTCACGGCTGATCGATGAATAATCTGTCTTCATTAGGTTATCAAAAGATTTTGCTAGATTGATAATTTCTTTAGACTGTGTTATACAGGCATGGGTGGCAAATTTCACAGCGCCGCAATCTGTATGTCCCAGCACAAGCATGACAGGAGTATTCAGGACAAAGAGCGAATATTCGATAGAACCTCTATTGACAGCAAACTGATTACCAGCATTTCTAATAATAAATACCTTGTTAAAGATATCTTTCCCTAAAATCTCCCCCTGCACCCGGGAATCGGCACACGTAAGCAGGGTAATGTATGGATTCTGGTGTGTGGCATATGCTAAAAACTTCGTCTCTTCTGCGTTTTTTACAAATGCCTCATTGTGTACGAGCAAATGCCGAAAAATATTTCCGAGTTCCACATCTCTCTCCTCAATAAAATTAAACTATTAATATATATTAAAGTTTTATAAACACTATCCAGCTTACAAAAAAAACAACAATCATTTACCCGCTTGCGTAATAAGTTACAGTGCTGGATTAATCAAGAAACTTTAATATATATTTTCTGCTTAATTTTATTATGTTGTCTCGAAATATTTTTTATGTTCCCATTCGGTTACCTGTATCCTGTATTCATCCCATTCGGCCATCTTTGAATGTATATACACCTGGTATGTGTGAGAACCTAATGCCGTCTCCATCAGTTTGCTTTTCCTCAGTTCTTCAATCGCCTCTCCCAGAGAACCGGGTAATGTGGCGATATTTCGATATGCCAGTTCATCCTTATTAAACTCATAGACATTTTCTTCCACAGGATTAGGAGGCGTGAGGCCTCTTCGAATACCATCAAGCCCTGCTTCTAGCATGACAGCAAGGGCGAGGTATGGATTATTACTGGGGTCCGGGCATCTTAATTCAGCTCTCGTTGCCTGTTCCCTTCCCGGTGAATATCTTGGAATTCGTATCAGGGCGGAGCGGTTTTTCTGTCCCCAGCAGACATATACCGGCGCCTCATAGCCCGGCACCAGTCTCTTATAAGAATTTACCGTTGGAGATAGGATAGCGCTCATAGCCCGTACATGCTGCAGTTGGCCTGCAACGAATTGTCGTGCTACCTTACTGAGCTTATATTCATCCTTTTCATCGAAGAAGATATTCTTTCTCGTGGTGATATCAAAAAAACTTTGATGGCAATGCATCCCACTGCCACATTCGCCAAAGATGGGTTTAGGCATAAAGGTACCGTATAAATCGTGTTTATGCGCAATCGACTTTACTACCTGTTTGAAAGTCAGGGCGTTTTCTGCAGTCTTCAGTGCCTCTGCGTATTTAAAATCAATCTCATGCTGTCCCGGAGCTACCTCGTGATGGCTCATCTCGACATTAAGCCCCATTTTTTCCAAGGTAAAAATAATATCCCTTCTTACATTTCCCGCAAGGTCTCTTGGTGAAAAGTCAAAATAACTTCCCACATCATGCGGTGTAGGCTCCACCTGCCCGTCGCTCTTGGGTTTGAACAAGAAAAATTCTAATTCTGGTCCTACGTTATATTCAAAGTTCATTGACTGAGCATTTTTAATTGCCCTTTTCAAAATATATCGGGGGTCTCCTTCAAAGGGGGAACCATCGGGCATATAGACATCACAAAAGAGCCTGGCGGTTGGCTCTTCCGTTTCCCAGGGAAGCAAGGCATAAGTACTTGTGTCCGGCTTTAAATACATGTCACTTTCACAGATTCTTGTAAAACCCTCGATTGACGAGCCGTCAAACCAGATCCCCTTTTCTATGGATTCTGGAAATTTTTCTATGGGTATCGTAACAGCCTTGATATGCCCGTTAATATCTGTAAATTGCAGTTGGACAAGTTTTACATTGTCTTCTTTTGCCCGACTGATAACTGCCAAATCTGTATGCTCACTGGTCATATAAATTTTACCTTTCTAACGCTATAGGTTATGTTTTACTGCACGGTAACTTAAACAAAATACAACGATGATTTATCCCCGAAAAGTTCGTTAATTCTAATCATATTAGTCAAAAAAAACAAGTAATTTATAACTAATCGGTATATGGGCAGGGTAACGTCACAGTTGCGGCGGACCAAGAGAAGGGGTAATGAGTGTAAGAGAGGGGATGAAATTGTGTGAGGGGAAATGGGGTAAGAAGTAAAAAGTGACGGGAAATTGGGCAATTCAGGCAATACGCATCTGCGAGGCGCTAAAAAGACTTGTCCGACACAGGGGAATTCGAGATCATGGTTTAAGTCGGTGCTTGTCCGTATTTGACGGATTTCAAGCCGTCCGTGATGTTTATCTACCGTAAAAGACAGCCGTTGGTCCTGAAGAAAGGGAGGCCATCCAATCCACCGGCCCCGCACCTTGCACTTGAATGCAGCGGAAGGCCAGCCTATCAAGGCAAGCCCGTCTCCCTGGTGAACCGCAACGTATCGGAGCTTTCTCCTGTGAGAGAGTGAAGCCCAAGATAATGGTATTGGCGCATCAGTTCGTCCTACGGGGATCGTTCGTCCTGGCTAAGGGGTTTTACTTCAATACCGTGGAGATTTCCCAAGACGGATTTGGCTTTTTTCGTTCCTTCCTGGCTCATGGCATTATTGTACAAGAAACGATTTGAAAAAGTCAGTTTAATCTTCTCATTATCTATTGATAAATTATAGTTACGATTGTTTTTGACTTAGCCCTGGATGTGCATGGCTTTTCCTCGACCCTGAATCGATTTAGCAGTAATATCGCAGAATTAGTTAGAGGAAATTCTCAATAGAGTTTATACTGATCGTGTAAAAGCAGTTCTTCTCTCCATTCGGGATAACACAATAAACAAGAGAATCCGAATAATTTAAGAACGGGGTGTATTTATTTCCATGAAAGAACCGGAATCCCTCTTTTTGCCAGAAAATTCACTTGGTATTGTTACCGACTTATACCAGCTTACTATGGCTGCCGGATATTTTGACCAGCATAAGCAGGATATTGCAACCTTTGAACTGTCAGTTCGTCACCTACCTAAAAATCGTTCTTATCTCATTGCATCGGGACTGGAACAAGCGCTGCACTATCTTACCCATATCAAGTTTTCAGCAGAGGCTATTCAATATATAAGACAATTACCTATCTTTAACCACGTAAGCCACAAATTCTTTGAATACTTGAAGAATTTTCGTTTCAGCGGCACAGTCCACGCCATGCCTGAAGGGACAATCGTCTTTGCAGAAGAACCCATACTTCGAGTTACCGCTCCTACTATAGAGTCACAGATCGTGGAAACGTATCTTCTTTCTGCCATTAACTTCCAGACATCGATAGCAACCAAGGCGTCCAGGGTTGTATATGCAGCAAAAGGGCGTGAGGTAATTGATTTCGGGACGCGCCGCGCCCATGGCCCACAGGCCGGAGTTCTAGCTGCCAGAGCAAGTTTCATAGGCGGCTGCAATGGCACGTCAAATGTATTCGCAGCTTACAAACTTGGTATTCCCGCGGTTGGAACCATTGCCCATTCATGGGTAATGGCCTTTGAGAAGGAACAAGACTCATTCCGCAAATTCCACGAAATATTTCCCGATAACACCATCCTCCTTATCGACACATATGATACCCTTGCCGGTGCAAGGCATGCGGCATTAATCGGCAAGAAATTAAAGAGTGTCCGTATCGATAGTGGGGACTTATTGAAACTGAGCAGGGACGTGCGAAAAATCCTCGATGCCGAGGGATTACCACACGTCAAGATCGTTGCAAGTGGAGATTTGAATGAGGAACGTATCGATGATTTGCTCCGGAATGGCTCACCTATTGATTCCTTCGGTGTAGGCACTGAGATGGTCACCTCCAAAGATGCTCCGGCGCTTGGCGGCATATATAAATTAGTTGAACGGGAACACAACGGGGAAACTATACCCATGATGAAATTCAGCGAAGACAAACTTACGTATCCGTGCAGGAAACAGGTGTACCGTGCTGCTGATAAAAACGGCAATTTTACGGGTGATGTAATCGGGCTTGAAGGCGAAACGATACATGGAATTCCCCTTTTGATACCGGTTATGAAAGAAGGTAAGATATGTTACGATTTGCCAATGATACATGAAATCCAGCGCGCTGCAACCGATAACCTCGCACGCCTTGCAGAACCCTTCAAACGTTTGAAGGACGCCAAAACCTATCCTGTAATTAAAAGCAAGGGACTGGAGGCAAAAAGACAGGAGGTCGAAAAGCTACTGAGAAATATTAACGTAACATAAAATTTATTTGCCAAATACTACATCACATATTAAATTAAGAAAATGAAAATTGCACTGGCACAGATTAATCCGACCGTTGGTGATTTTCAAAGGAATACTGAAAAAATCTGCTCGTTCATTGACCGTGCTAAGAATCAGGGCGCCGATCTTGTCATCTTCCCGGAATTGGCCGTTACGGGTTATCCACCAAAGGACTTTCTGGATATCCCCGCATTTGTCGACGAAAATCTAAAGTTTTTAGATAAAATAGCACGCTGCGTATCCGGTATTTCTGTTATTGTGGGTTTTGTCGACAGAAACAAACGGCCACAAGGCAAGCTTGTCCACAACGCCGCTGCCTTTATTCAAGACCAGAAGATTGTTTCCGTCCATCACAAGTCACTCCTGCCGACTTATGACGTATTTGATGAATGCCGTTATTTTGAACCTGCACATACCATTTCTCCGGTAAAATTCATGGATTATACATTAGGTATATCAATATGCGAGGATATATGGAACGATGAAGAATTCTGGACACGTCCCCTATACGAGGCAGACCCTATCGAAAACCTGATTTCTAACGGGGCGAACCTCATTATCAATATCTCTGCATCACCCTTTGCTGTTGGAAAACATGACAAAATAAGACTTCGCATGCTTACCCACGATGCCGTGAAGTATAAAGTACCCTTCATTTATGTGAATCAGGTGGGCGGGAATGACGATCTCGTGTTCGACGGAAACAGCACCGTAATAAATGCACAAGGTATGCTCATAGCGCAGGCTGCTGCATTTGAAGAGGACTTGATGATAGTCGATCTCGAAAACCCGGCAGTGCAAGCTCAATCTAAGTCACATACCCCTGTCGAAACCATCCACAAGGCATTACTTGTGGGACTTCAGGATTATGTAAAAAAGTGCGGTTTTAAAAAAGTGGTCATCGGCCTCAGTGGAGGTATCGATTCCGCCGTCACCGCCGCGCTGGCTGTGCAATCACTGGGTAATGATAACGTCATAGGCGTACTCATGCCATCGCAATTTTCTTCACAGGGTAGTATCGATGATTCTGTAGAACTTGCCAGAAACCTCGGTATTGCCCATAAAATCATACCGATTAAAGATGTATTTGAAATATATCAGAACACCCTGAAAGCTGAATTTAAAGGGCTTCCGTCCGATAGTACCGAAGAAAACCTGCAGGCGCGCATCCGGGGAAATATTCTTATGGCCCTTTCCAACAAGTATGGATACCTTGTCCTGACAACGGGAAACAAATCAGAACTGGCCGTCGGGTATTGCACCCTCTATGGAGATATGAGCGGCGGCCTGGCTTTAATCTCGGACGTCCCCAAAATCATGGTGTATGAATTGGCCAGATATATAAATCGGGAAAAAGGAATTATTCCGCAAAATTCCATTGATAAACCCCCTTCTGCGGAATTAAAACCTAATCAATTCGACCAGGATACCCTGCCTCCTTATGATGTCCTGGATGGAATACTAAAGGCTTACGTGGAGGATGCAAAGGGTGTTGACGAAATCATCCGAATGGGATATGATGAAAAAATAGTGCGTGAGATCATCAGGAAGGTAAATAGAAACGAATACAAGCGGCAGCAGGCAGCGCCGGGTATTAAGGTAACGTCCAAGGCTTTTGGGTCTGGCAGGCGAATGCCCATCGCACACAATTTTATGTGTGAATGAAGCAAAGCCAAAAAACCATTAAACACATTTCAAACACAGATTCCTCAAATTACACAGATAGAGAATTAAACAATCTGTGGCATCTGTGAAATCTGTGGTGTCAATAGTTTTCTTGAAAATTAGAATTAATGAAAAATCCAAAAGCAGATTTACCCATAGGGATCTTCGATTCCGGTATCGGAGGCATATCCGTCCTTGCCGAGATAATCAAGATACTGCCATATGAGGAATTTGTTTATTTTGCCGATACTCTCCATGCCCCTTACGGGGACAAACCAGAAGATGTCGTCCGGGCTTTATCCATAAAGGCCGCTGAATTCTTATCATCCATCGGAATTAAATGTCTGGTCGTTGCCTGTAATACGGCTACAGGCACTGCTATCAACGAGATTCGCAAGATGTGCGCTTTTCCCGTGGTTGGGATGGAGCCTGCTGTAAAACCTGCCGTGGAGTTGTGCCTCAACGGCAAAATCCTCGTCATGGCAACTCCGCTCACGTTAAAGAGCAAAAAATTCAATGAATTGATACGTCACTACAAACATCGTTCTGAAATCGTTCCGCTTCCTTGTCCGGGACTGGTGGAGATTATCGAGCAAGGCCATACTCATGGACGAGAGATCGAAGAGTATCTTTCCCATCTATTTTCGTCTGTAAACAAGGAGGATATTTCAACCATCGTCCTGGGTTGTACTCACTATGTTTTAATAAAAAAAGAAATTGTGAAAGTGATGGGTAGGGAAATCAGTGTAATCGATGGAAATTACGGAACAGCCAGGCATACAATGACTGTTCTTCAAAAGGAACAACTACTTAATAACGAGGTCGAAGAAAAGCCCAAAATACCTTTTAAAGCACGGGTAAAATTTTATATTTCGGGGAATGGAAAAGAGGTGGTAAGGAGGTGCAAAAAATTATTACAAAATGAAGGAATTATCTGTGAGTCGGAATTTTCTCATTGTGGGTAAATTTTTACAATAACTTAAAGGGAAAGGAGAAACACTATGTCGTCGATGGATAACTTGAAGAACGCCTTTGCGGGTGAATCGCAGGCCAATAGGAAATATCTCGCCTTCGCCAAAAAGGCTGAAGAGGAAGGTTTCAAACAGGTTGCAAGTCTCTTCCGTGCAGCGGCAGAGGCAGAAACAGTACATGCACACAATCATTTAAGGGTAATGGGAGGTGTAAGGAGCACAAAAGAAAATATTCAGGAGGCAGTTGGAGGAGAAACGTTCGAATTTACAAAGATGTATCCTCAGATGATCGAGGAGGCCAGAAAGGGAGGAAATAAACAGGCGCAGCAGAGCTTTGAATTTGCCAACAAGGTGGAAAAGATACATGCGGAACTTTATCAAAAGGCATTAAATAGTCTGGGCAAGAACGAAACTGTCGATTACTATGTCTGCCAGGTCTGTGGAAACACGGTTGAAAATGCTGCGCCGGATAAATGCCCCATCTGCGGCGCATCAAAGTCCATGTTTATAAAAATTGGTTAAATCCACATATTTTATAATGGCACAAATTATTCCCCTCTTGGGAGGTGTCAGGGGTGGGTCACTTGGTCGTGAAATCTCAATGAGTAACTCACGAATTACCAACTTACCCACCCCGAAATCGTTCGACTGAGCTCACGACGAAGTCCCCTCCCAAGAGGGGACTTTCTAAGTGGTAGGGCATAATCTGAGCCTATCACCCACTATTGTAACATTCACGAAAATGTTAGTTTTCATTTTAAGCGGGTTTGATTCACCCGCCGGTTTGAATTCCTGACGTTATTAGCTGACAAAATATGGGGTTCACGTTACAAACCAGAATCCGCGATGGGGTAATGTTTTCCCAACTGAAGATCATGTATCCAAAAATAACACACCTCAGTAATCCAACGAGACACTTGCAAGGCGAGGCGGTCTTTGCCATGCTCGGCTTAATAATCTTATCTTTTGCCGCATATCTGAATGCGTTGTCCAATACGTTTGTTTTTGACGACGTCTACGTTATTTCCGGAAATTATTTTATCCGGGATTGGAAGAATTTCTGGGGGCTTTTCACCAGCAAGTATTTTGCAGCGTCGGGCGAACTCAGTTACCGGCCTGTAGTGACCCTGTCATATTTTGTGGATTATTCTCTGTGGCATCTGAATCCGATGGGGTATCATCTCACCAATATCGTACTTCATACCCTGAATTCTGCCCTCTTATTTTTCCTTGTTCAGCTTATGGTAAAAAATACGCCCGTCGCATTCCTGGCATCGCTTTTCTTTATCTGTCATCCTGTTTTATCTGAGGCTGTAAACGCCGTGAGCTACCGCGAAGACATCTTGGCTGCTACTTTTTTTATCACTGCCTTTCTGCTGTATGTCAAGGTGCTCAACCTCAACAAGTTTTACCTTTATCCTCTTTCCCTCCTGTCGTATCTCTTTGCGCTCTTTTCAAAGGAAATGGCCATTACCCTGCCTTTATTCATATTTTTCTTCGACTACATAATAGGAAGCTGTCGTACTTTTACGAATCGTATATTGCGTTTTTATCTGGGTTATATCCTTGTTACTATCTTTTACCTCCTTGTCAGATTCTGGTGGTTTTATAACCCCGTTGAGTCCGGCGTCTCTTATCCACAAGAAAATCTTTGGTTTAATTTCCTTGCCATGCTCAAGGTGCTGGCGCCTTACATCAAGCTTCTGTTTTTTCCTGTGAATCTCAATGCCGATTACCTTGTTCCTGTTATTTCATCTCCTTGGGATATGTCTTGTATCCTGTCTCTCCTCCTGATTATCTCTATCGCAGTGATTGGCTACAGGTTGTTTTTTCATTCCAAACTTTTATTTTTTTCTCTCCTGTGGTTCTTCGTTGCCTTACTTCCTGTCCTAAATATTGTGCCTATTGGCAATATCATGGCCGAACGGTATCTCTATATTCCCGTGATTGGATTTTGCATTATGGGCAGTTGCTTCATTATGCACATGAGCGCCCTTCGTTTAAAGCCCTTTCATATTTCTGTTTGGTTTCTCACTTCGAGTATCCTTTTTGGTTTCGTTTGGCAGACCTCTTCGCGGTCGAGGGACTGGAGGGACGAATTTACTTTGTGGTCAAAGATTATTGCACGTGAGCCGAATAGCTACAAGGCGCACAGCAGTTTGGGAATTTTGTTAATCAAGAGAGGACAGGAAGAGGAGGGAATATCCGAGCTGCGAACGTCGTTGTCTATAAATCCATCGTACCCCGATGCGCACAACAACATGGGCACACTGTATGAACAAAAAGGCATGTATGATGATGCGGCAAGAGAATATCGTTGTGCCTTGCGTCTTAATCCTAACCTGTCAGAGGCGCACTATAATCTTGGCAACACGTACTTGAAGACAAGCAATTACGATAAGGCCGTCGCCGAATACAAACTTTATCTCTCAGGCAAGGGCGACCACCCTATAGTCCTTTACAATTTGGGCGTTGCTTATATGAAACAGGCAGTGCTTGATGAATCTATTATGGCATTTCAAAAATCATTGAGATGGAATCCAATGAATGCCGATACCCATAACAATCTTGGCGTTATATTTACCAGAAAAGGTCAATTGAGTAATGCCATAAGAGAATTCAGGGAGGCATTGAAATACAATCCTGCCCATCCGGATGCATTAAGCAATCTGGGTGCTGTGTCCGAATTACCCTGATACAGAAGAACTGCTATTTTTTCCGATAGATGTTTAAGCCGATCTTTTCTTCGCGATCGGGAATCGTGACGTTTCCTTCCGTTGATGCGACAATGATGTTCTTCCCCGACGAAGAAGGACCAAATTCCTTTGATAAATCTATCTTAATGGTAAGCATGTTTCCTTCTACAGAAAATTCTACGTTTTTCATTTATGAGACCTCACTTTCTATCAGTAATATTTATGGGTAAATTAACGTATTCATTTTCACCTACCCCTCCCAGGAGGGGATCTCGTTTATTCCCCTCTTGAGATGGGCAAAGGGTGCGTTCTTTATAAGGCGACCTCTGCAATTTTATACTGCTATGCTATCATGTAGGATGGGTCAAGCGAAGCAGACCCATCAATACCTTTTAACATTTTTGTTGATGGGTGCGCTGGCGCTTCACCCATCCTACATCTATGGAGCCGAACTGCCAGGAGACTTGTCATTCGGCATGACGATTTCCGAAAGGTCGGCTATCTTTTGAGAGTATAATTCGTTAATCTCTTTCATCATCGAGAGCCTATTATTCCGTATCTTTTCATCTTCAACGTTTACGAATACCCTGTCGAAGAAGGTATGGACGGGTTTGGCAAACGTATTATAATAGAGATGCGAGGCTTCTTCATATTTTTTTTCATCTATCAGCGTTTGAATCGTATCTCTATTTTTATGGTAAACAACCCATAATTCATATTCTTCAGCCTCGGTAAGGAGACTTTTATCTACTGCACCTCCGCACTGTGCCTTTTTCCCAATGTTAAATGTCCTTTCGACAACAGTAACCAAACCAGGCCACCATTTCTCCTGAGAAATATGGGATACGACCTTTAATCGTTGCGAAAAATTGTGGATATCATCAAATCCTACTCCGGCGTTCAAGACGGCGTTCACCAGGTCATAGCGATATCCCCTTTCAATGTTAATCTGGAATAACCTATCTTTAAGGAAATCTTTTATTCTAGGCACTAATTTATCAAGGATTACCGGGTGGTAGTGCAAGTCGTGTGTCTGTTCGAACATGGGAAGTAAATCCAATGATGTATAAAGTATCTCTTTGATATCTAACGGAAATCCATGTTCTTCTATTATCCGTATAATGCCGTAGGCATGTCGTCTCAGAGAATAGGGGTCTTGCGAGCCGGTAGGGATTAAATCCAGCGCAAAGCAACTGGATATCGTATCGAACTTGTCGGCCAAGCCCACAATAGCGCCAATCCTCGATGTGGGGATGTTATCGGTTGCATAACGAGGCATATAATGCTCAGCGATGGCAATGGCGACAGGTTTTTCCTCGCCGTCCCATTCAGCATACCCTCTTCCCATAATTCCTTGTAATGATGGGAATTCTCCTACCATTTGGGTAAGAAGGTCTGCCTTACATAATTCCGCAGCACGTTTCACAAATTCAATATTAACGGGTAAGTTGTCAATAGCAATTGATCTTTCTGATATATATTTGGAAAGTTTTATGATCCTGTTTGTCCTGTCATAATAATTTCCCAGCTTTTCGAGAAAGGCAAGGTTTTTTAAATCTTCCACTCGTTTTATAAGCGGAGTCTTTCTATCCTCTTTCCAAAAGAACCTGGCGTCAGAGAGCCGCGCTTTCAATACACGTTCGTTGCCCTGAATGGTAGTCTTGGCATTACTTTCATTGCGATTGAGTACTGCTATAAATTTATTTAAAAGCTTTCCGTCTCTTTTTTTTATGGGAAAATATCTCTGGTGCTCTTTCATGGAGGTTTCTATGACATCCGCGGGAATATCGAGAAACTCTTCGTCAAAACAGCATTCAATGGCATTGGGGTATTCTACCAGATTGGTGACCTCATCCAGCAACTCTTCGTCGTCAATAGTTGCGCCATAGGGCGCCATGAGTTGTGTTATCTTTGTCCTCAGTGTCTCGCGACGCTCAGTGATATCAACTACGACATGTTCCTGTTTAAGTAATTTTTTGTATAATTCCCAATCGGCCTCTGAAATTTCAATCTTCTTCCCGGATAAAAATGGGTGTCCAAAGATGAATCTGTCCGCCTTAATACCGTTAATTTCTATAGGAACGACCTGATCTCCGAATAGCGCAAGCAAAGAACGTATGGGACGGGCAAAAAACAAACCGGCTCCTTTCCATTTCATGGACTTGGGAAATGAGATATTCTTGATGATTGCAGGTAATATGTCTGGCAAAATGTGCAGCGTTTCGTGTCCCTCTATTTTCTTAATTGCAAAACAATATTCCCCCTTAGAAGTCTTTTTTATCTGAAGGTTTTTTATATCGACACCCTGGGATTTGGCAAAACCCAGCCCTGCCTTTGTCGGATTTCCCGCCTTGTCAAAGGCAACTGCTGCAGAAGGTCCCTGGATTTCTTCCGTCACACTCTCTTGCTTTTGAGGTAAACCCTTTACAAACAGGGTCAATCTTCTTGGCGTGCCGGTACTGAACATGGAATGCATTTCAAAATGGTGCTTTTTTGCCTGCTCGGTAAATAATGTCTTCATCTGAGCAATCGCTGGATCGATATAACCGGCAGGTATTTCTTCGGTGCCGATTTCAAAAAGCAGGTCAGTCATGTTAGAGTCGCACGATATGTTTCTTATTAATACCCTTCAAGGCGTTGCGGGTATCGACGATTAGTTTGGAATGGGATACAATCAGGTCATAATTAAAATTGCTGTGGTCTGTCACGATAACGGAACAATCGACCTTTGATAGCAGTTCTTTAGTCAATGGCTTTGACCTGGCAGTAAGTGCATGATAATCAATCTCTGGAATATATGGGTCAGTATAGGATATCTTAGCCCCTTTTAGCCTCAGGATGTTCATAATTTCAAGGGCAGGCGACTCCCGGACGTCGTTGATATCTTTCTTATAAGCAACGCCAAGAATATGGATATTGGAGCCTTTGACGCTCTTTTCCGCACTGTTCAGTGCATCCGTGATTTTTTCTACAACAAATTCAGGCATAGCGCTATTTATCTGGTCTGCAAGCGCAATAAACCGTAATTCAAATCCATTCTTTTTTGCAACCCAGGAAAGATACAGGGGGTCAATGGGAATGCAGTGGCCGCCCAGTCCCGGACCCGGATAAAATGACATAAAGCCAAAAGGCTTGGTTTTTGCAGCATCGATAACTTCCCAGACATCGATGCCAAGCCTTTCGGCCATAATGGCGATCTCATTGACCAATGCAATATTGACATTCCGGAAGGTATTCTCCAGGAGTTTTACCATCTCCGCCACTTTCGGAGACGAAACAGGTACAATCGTTTCGATGATCTGACTGTATAAACAACGCGCCAATTCTGTGCATTGTTCCGTTACACCCCCTACTACCTTTGGGATATTTTTGACAGAATACCCCTTATTTCCCGGATCAATACGTTCCGGAGAAAAAGCAAGAAAGAAATCTTTCCCTGCCTTCAAACCGCTCTCTTCCAATATCGGTTGCACTAATTCTTCCGTTGTTCCCGGATACGTTGTACTTTCCAGAATGAAAAGTTGGTCTTTATGCATGTACCTCTTAACCTCTTGACTCACATTGATTATATAAGACATATCGGGGTCTTTCGTCTTGGTTAACGGCGTTGGCACACAGATGCTGATAGTATCTAAATCTGACAATACGCTGGTATCGTCGGTTATGCTTAAAATACCTTTTTCGACGAACTGTGCAATGTCTTCGTCTCTCACATCGATTACATACGATTTTCCCTTGCTCAGCGACTCGACGCGTTCCTTGCTTTTATCGATACCCGTTACACAGTAGCCGCTTCGAACAAATTCAAGTGCAAGCGGCAGTCCGACATAACCAAGCCCGATAACGCCGATTTTCGCCTTTTTTGTCTTAATTTTTTCCAGTAATTCACTCATTTTATTTAAGTCCAATATTAAACAGTTAAACAACGGTTTGCAATAAAAAAATGCAGGCTCGTTACTTATACTGCTTGACATTGACCCATGACTTACGTAAAATTCATATAAATATCCCAAGTAATAAGTCCCTTGTACTCTGTAATTACATGGATAGCAAAAACTGCAGAAAACGAGACTTTTACATTTTAAAATCACAAATCACTCCCTATTAATTGCTTGCTTTATGAAAGAATCACTAATTTTGGATTAGTACACTAATATAAAATGCCACGAACCTATATATCCAGCCTGAAAAGCGGTGAATCTTTTGAAGATGTCTTTCTTGTCCTGAAAAAGGAAGTCAAGGAGACACGAGAAAAGAAACCGTATCTCAACCTCCAGCTCGCAGACAAATCCGGTTTCCTTGAGGCGCGGAAATGGGATGCATCACCGCAACTCTGTAACAGTTTTAATAAAGATGGATTTGTAAAGATAAAAGGGGTTGTTGAAACCTTCAATAATATCCTGCAAATCCGGATTAATGAAATCTGTCCCGTTCCTGATGCACAGGTGCAGATGGGCGAATTTATCCCCTGCACGGAAAGAGACGTGCCTGAGATGATGAATGAACTCAGGCAGATTATTAAAACGGTTAAGGACCCGTATCTTTCAAAGTTATTGAACGTATTTTTTTCAGACGAATCCTTTTGCAAGGTATTTTCCACCACACCTGCTGCTACGCAATACCATCATGCCTTCCTTGGGGGATTATTGGAACATATCCTTTCCGTCGCCAGGCTGGCAGTAAGCTTTTCAAATTTGTATCCAGCGATAAAAAGAGATTTATTAATTACCGGAGTGATTTTACATGATATTGGGAAGACACGGGAATTGTCCTGCGACCGCAGTTTCCAATACACCGACGAGGGACAACTTACCGGTCACCTCATTGCCGGCGTTCTTATGGTGAATGAAAAGGCCTTGAAAATAGAAGGGTTTCCATCCGACCTGCTCAATGTCCTTTTCCACTTAATACTCAGTCATCATGGCGAATATGAGTGGGGTTCACCGGTAAAACCCGGTACACCCGAAGCCATTGCCCTACATTACCTGGACAATCTCGATGCAAAGGTACAGGCTGCCACGAAGGCAATAAGCGAGCATAAAGACGCAAACAGCTCGTGGACGGATTACATGAAAATGTTTGAGAGAAGACTTTATAAAAAATAGCAGAATATTTTAGATTTACGATTTGTGAATTACGATTTATGGTCGCTAATTAAAAGATCATGAATAAAGTTCAATTACAAAACAGAACAAAAAACTTCGCGATCAGGGTTTTTAAAATGGTTGAAAAACTGCCTAAGTCGAGAGGAATTGAAGTAATTGCGAATCAACTTATAAAAGCATCTACCTCCATTGCTGCTAATTACAGAGCAGTATGCAGAGCTAAATCAAAAGCAGATTTTATTAATAAACTAAAAATTGTGGAAGAAGAATCTGACGAATCTCTTTTTTGGCTTGAATTTATCGTAGACTTAGGACTTATGGATAAAAAATTATTAGAGGATTTAATTAAAGAAGCAAATGAGTTCGTAGCTATCTTTACTGCGGCAGTAAAGACTTCAAAAACAAACTATAAATCGTAATTCGCAAATCGTAAATCTAAAATTATCATGATCGACCTTGCTTCTATCATCAGATTTATCCAGAGTAAAAAATACAGCCCCATGACGGCCGCTGAGCTTGCGGAACACTTTGAGGTCAGCGATGCTGAATACAGGCCGTTTTGTGATCTTCTGCACGGGCTGGAATTTTCAGGCGATGTTGTGAAGGTCAAGCAAAAACAATACGCCGATCCGAAAAAAGTGCACCTCGTAGTGGGTACCCTTGACTGTAATCCGCGGGGATTCGGTTTCGTTATCCCGGTCAAAGAAGATGTCGGCGAAGATATCTATGTCAATGAAGAAGACATGGGATCTGCCATGCATGGAGACCTTGTGGTAGTGCGGCTTCCTGCTACGATCCAGATACCAAAGAAATGGAAGGGGAAAAAAAGAGGCGCATCCGGACAAATCGTTAATGTGCTGAAACGCGTGAATGAACTTGTCGTGGGAACCTT
>Ga0209323_10000814_pt1 | contig 20421 bp, 27 predicted proteins | sample Rifsed19ft2_FD_184014 | JGI IMG/M metagenome (GOLD analysis project Ga0209323, IMG submission 184014) | Soil microbial communities from Rifle, Colorado, USA - sediment 19ft 2 (version 2) | ecosystem: Environmental > Terrestrial > Deep subsurface > Rock core/Sediment | place: Rifle, Colorado...
AGAGGAAGAAATTCAACATCCACGCATTTGTCAATACTGAAAATGGAAGGTATTGGCGAGAGATAAAGAACGGTAGGCATACATTCATTGGCAGACACTTAGACTTACCTATGGATTTAGACAAGGGAAAGAGGTGTGGTAAGATTATCTTGTATACAGATGACATGATAAAGGTATTGAAAAAGCAAATGGATGAAGCTGGACATAAAAAATGAGATACGAACTTTTTAGCCCTGAGATACAAACTAAAACAGACTTAAAAAAGTTATCTTAAAAGGTCCTTATTCATATTATTATTCTTTAACTTCTTATCTTTAATATAACTTTGTAGGAGAGGAATGGACGAAAAATATTTAGCTGGAATTTTTGATGGCGAGGGTAGCACTGGTATTTATTGTCAAGGTGAATCTTTTCACTTTTGCTTAACCATATCACAAAGTGGGTTCACCGAACCAAAGATACTTACGGACATTCATAATCAATACGGTGGTCACATCTCAAAAAACACGAACACAGTCCGTAGTAAAATAAAATCAAGGAAGCCAAGTTGGGTTCTGTCATTGAGTAGGGGTGATGAGGCTATAAAAATATTGAATGATATTTACCCACACTTGAAGATTAAGAATCGTGAGGCTAAGTTGGTTATAGATTTTATAGAGTTGTGTAAGGAACAGAGGAAAGAGAAACCAATCAATAAGGCGTATCCGAATAGATTACGCAGAAGTCAGATAGAACATAGAGCACATTTATATATTGAGTTTCTAAAGGTGAGAGAATCACAATTCGGTGGTGTTCTCAGCAATAGAGATGCTGAGTATGAATAAACATGAACAACAAGGAAAAAATCATTAAGTCTTTTGGAAAGGTGCGGGACGACCTTGATGACGTTATCTCCAACCTGCAACAACTGGACAGTGGTGATAAGAAAACTGATAGGTTAGCAACGAATCGGATTACATTTGCGATGTTTTCGGTTGTTGACAGACTTATTGATACGGAAGCAAAACTATATAATTACTTAAAGAGGAGACAAGACAATGGATTGTGTATTAAAAAAGAGTCTAAAAGAGGAACACGAGAACATAAATAACCCACTATATGCACCTGGTGGTATAGCCGCAGACATGACTCATATTTGTCCCTTAATGGGAAAGCAAATATGTTATTGGTGCTGTCAGCATATTTACCACGTTTCTCAACCTATGACTAGAGTTGTAAGTAGTGACAACAACCCTGGGTATGCTGAGAAGATTGCTAAGTTGACTGATAGAGAAGACCTAGATGATGTTTGGTCTACTTGTAGTCAATGTGGCAGAGGTGGTAGTAAAGGGGCTTGACATTCTGGCAAAAGTATGCTATAATATATGAAAGAGTTAAAAAGACTTGAAATAGAGACTAGAAAACTTCGGGACGTGTTGGCAAAACTACATAATCCTGGGTTCTCTTTTCCTGAACAAGAACTGATTAGGAGAGTCTTCAAGTCCATACTTCCTCAACTGAGGAATGATACCGATAAGGGTATCGCTAATGATATTTTAGAGAAAACCGAATGGTTGGAGAAGACAAATGGAGCATGATTTGGACGATGAAATCGTAATCACAAACGAATACGAAAGAAGAGAACTCAGAAAGCAGAGAACAATTATCTTGTCAGGAGAGATTGATACTGGAACTGCCCACGAGTTCATCGAAGATATGATGATTCTAGTCAAAGCAGGTAAAGAACCTATGACGGTGGTTATTACATCACCTGGTGGGTCTGCTTTTGCTGGTTTTGCTATCATCCGTGCTATTAGATATGCACAACGTCATGGAGTCAAAGTAATTGGTTCTGTGTACGGTCAGGCAATGTCTATGGCATTTTTTATTTTACAGTGCTGTGACGAAAGGGTCATGGGTAACTTGTGTGTTCTCATGGCACACGGTGTTACTACTGGTTTCGTTGGTGACATGAGAAACGTAGACGCAGAAAAGAAACTACTTACTTTGTGGCAACACGAAATAGCTAAGTTGGTTTCTGAACGTTGTACTGCGAAGGACTCAAAGTATTGTACCGCCGAACATTGGGTAGAGTTACTAAGAGATAACACTCCGCAGTTCTATTCTGCAAATGAAAGTTTAGAGATGGGATTGGTTGATAAAATCTGTGATGATGACGGTAAAGACGAAGAAGTTAAACCCTAACGCAATACTACCTAAGTTAGTTGATGATTTCGCCGCATGTGCTGATTTGTACTGCTGTGAAGACTGTGTGGTAGAGTTAGGTAAACTAACAAAGGTAAGGACAGGTCTGGTGTTTGAGATACCAGAAGGTCATATGGTAGAAGTAAGACCACGAAGTGGAATTTCCAGTCGTGGTGTGATTATACCAAACGCACCTGGAACAATTGACTCAAACTATAGAGGAGAAGTAATCGTTCTAATGTACGGTCTGTTCGGTAGCGAAACTTTCAAAGCTGGAAGTAGAGTTGCTCAAGCAAGACTCGTGAAATTGGAGGGATACACATTCAAAGAAGTAGACGAGGTTACAGAAACAATTCGTGGTTCAGGTGGTTTTGGGTCTACAGGAAAATAAAGGAGAGGTATGGACAAAGAGTATTCGGTTTATTTGGCAGGTCGAATTGCCAATTTAAGCTATGAGGAAGCAATGGCATCTCGTAATGAGATGATTCAGAAGCTTAACGCAGTCGGCATTAGGTGTCGGACTCCTATGCGGGGTAAACAGCATTTAGAGAATGCAAAGAAAATTGATAGTGATACATTTAAGAATGGACTAACTATCAATGAGGTCATTCAAAGAGACATCAGTGATGTCGAAAAAGTAGATGCTGTGGTAATTCTAACTGGTGATGATGCCAGTTGGGGAACTGCTGGTGAATTCTATTATGCAACGTGGGTTTCCAAGACTCCCACACTCGTAATTGCTAAGAACTACGTTGGTGGTTGGCTAGAGAGATTTGCAACTAGAATTGAACCAGATTTCGACAGTGCAGTCAAGGTTTTGGTGCATTGGAAGAAATACTGGAACGGTGAGGGAGTATACGATACGAGGTAATAAAAGATGGTAGCAAAGAGTATTGCACAATGGGCAAAAGACTTAGTTAATGAAGATAACGTAAAATTATGTATTCTTCTTACACCAGATGCAAGTAATCCAACAGCTATTGCTGATGCAGTAAGTGGTTGGATTGTCTACAGTGGTTCTTTATAGGAGTAATTGGATAAACAATGAGGGTAATTAAGCGTGACGGCAGAATAGTCAAGTATAATCAGGAAAAAATAGCCATAGCCGTAGGGAAAGCAATGAAGTCCCTTGGCAGACTTGATGATAAAATAGCACACCAAGTTGCTGACACAGTAACCGAAACATTGGGAAGTTCTAAAGAGGTTTCTGTCGAGGATATTCAGGATAAAGTAGAAGATGCTTTAATCAAGTTGGGTGACGCCCAATTAGCTAAAGCGTATATACTCTATCGTGCAGAGAGAGCTAAAGTAAGAGGTTTCAAAGAAGCAATCGGTATTGAAGACGACCTCAAACTTGGGGTTAATGCTCTTTCGTTACTTGATAAGAGATATTTGAAGAAGGTAGATGGTAAGAAAGAGACACCATCACAGATGTTCCGCAGAGTAGCAAAGCATGTTGCCTCTGTAGAGAAGCAATATGGCAATGACCCTGTATATTGGTCTAAGGCTTTCTATAACCTAATGGCAAACCAAATCTTTCTTCCAAACACACCGTGCTTGGCAAACGCTGGTAGAGAGGAATTGAACTATCTTTTTGCTTGTTACGCATTTGAAGTTGGTGACTCTATTGAAGACATTTTCCAGACCGTTAAAGATTGTGCTATAGTACAGAAGACAGGTGGTGGAGTTGGTCTTAATCTATCTAAGTTACGTCCTATGGGTGACCTTGTTAAGTCAACTGAAGGTGTGGCTAGTGGACCGATTGACTTTATGCGTGTCTTTGATATGACAAGTGATGTTATCAAACAGGGTGGTATCAGACGTGGTGGCAACATGGGTTTACTGCTAATTAACCATCCCGATATTGTTAACTTCATTAAGTGTAAGAACGATGAAAACAAACTAAACAATTTTAATATATCTGTTGCTATTACTGATGACTTTATGAGAGCGGTAAAGAATGATACCGAGTTTCAATTGGTAAGTCCAAAATCTAACAAAGTCACAGGAAAAGTTAAAGCCAGAGAGTTGTTCCGTCTGATTGCAGAATCAGCTTGGAAGAACGGTGAACCTGGCTTTGTTTTTTGGGATAAGATTGAGGTTGACAACCCAACACCAAAAGCTGGTCACTTGATTAAGAACTTGTGTGGTGAACAAGACCTACTTCCTTACGAAGCCTGTTGTCTTGGTTCAATCAATTTGGTCAAGTTTGTTGAGGATGGTCAGATTGTTTACACATCACTAAGAAAGGTTGTTCACCATGCGGTGCGTTTCCTTGATGACGTGATTGATGCTTCTGATTATCCATTAGATGTTATCAAGAAGACAGTTAAGTCTAATAGAAAGATTGGACTTGGTGTGATGGGGTTCTCTAATTTATTACTCAGACTTGGTGTACCCTATGACTCAGACGAAGCGTTGAAGATTGCTGAAGATGTGATGGACTTTATCAATGTTGAATCACGAAAAGCTTCGGCAAAACTTGCTGAGGAGAAGGGTGATTTTCCAGCCATAAAGGTATCCATTGTTGATGCACCACAACGTAACGCTACGTTAACTACTATTGCTCCTACTGGTAGCATTAGTATCATTGCAGAGACATCAAGTGGCATAGAACCAATATTTGCGGTGGTGTATAATAAGACTAATATTTTGGAAAACAACACATTCTTTGAGGTAAACCCAATATTTGAGGAAATTGGCAAACTAGAGGGGTGGTATTCACCTACTTTGATAAATAGGGTGATTAGGAATGGTGGTAAGGTCACAGGTATTACCGAAGTACCAGAGAAGTGGCAAAAAGTTTTCAGAACTGCGTTGGAAATATCACCTGAATGGCATGTAAAAATGCAGACAGCTTTCCAGCGTCATGTCAATAATTCAATATCCAAAACGATAAATCTTCCTTACGAATGCACTGTCGAAGATGTCGAGAAGGTCATAAAGCTTGCTTATGATATGAACCTTAAAGGTCTTACAGTGTTCCGTAATAATAGTAGGACAACACAGGTCTTAGAAACACTCTGTCCTGAGTGTGAAGACGGTACTTGTCCTATTACCCCGCCTAGTCAGACCAGTTCTGATTAGCATATAGGGAGTTTTCCTTATGGCAATCCACAATCTCACTGGTAACGCAAGCAAAGAAATGGCAATATTGCCTCGTACTTCGGATATTAGGAGTAATATGACTGATTCGCAAAAACTGTGTGCCATATGCCAAAAGGAATACCGTCCCAGGTTTCCTCGTGAGTTCTTTTGTAATGATTGTTACCATAGATGGTACAAAGAGATAAGGGAACGTTTACCTTGGGTAAAGTTCTGCATATCGAGCGAATTACGAAGACGCAGACAAGACAGCAAAATGGGTGGTTGGATTTTTCTAGGTAATAAATGGGACGTTGATGACCACGATAGATTAGTACCGAGGGACGGATATAATGGGTAGAAAGAGAAAGGGTCAAGTTCTGCAAGAGAGAATTGACCGTTACATGCAAGAATATGAACTGGACGAGTTGAATGAAGCCAATGATATGGCGGCACTCACTCAGATGTGTCAACTTGAGTTGAACATGGAGCAAATTCAGGAAGCTCTAGCCGATATGACTGATTTGTCAGAGAACTCAAAGAAGGTTAAAGACTTGATGAGTTCTTTACGTGATGCTACCCAGTCATGGACTAATCTTCAGGAGCAACTTGGTATTGCTAGGAAGAAGAGACAGACCGAGAGTGATGAGACTCCTCTACAGTATATCGAGAAATTAAAGGAACAATCAAAGAAGTTCCTTGATAAGAGACTGAAGACATTGAAGTGTGACAAGTGTGGTCAGCCGTTGGGTAAGTTTATGTTCTATGTGAACGAAAAAGGTGAAAAAGGTTCTATAGAAAGCGAAAAGAAACCAATTGAAGAATACAAATATACCATTCGTCACGAATGCTGGAAATGCTCTGGTCATATTGCTGAGGTTTCCAACGAAGATATTGTGTTAACACAGAAATGAAAGAGAAAATAACCTTATCAGAGGGCGATTTAGCCCTATTAGAGATTTTGGATGACCCAGTTTTGTTTGGGGAGTTCATAAAAACTGATGATGAAGACATTGAGTCTGGTGGTTATGGATGGAAATGGGATAACTACCAAAAGAAGATGTTGACTGACACATCATCTTTCATTAGTGTTGCCACAGGACGTAGCACTGGTAAAACAGAGAGTATGGAATCAAAGATTATCCATACTGCTATCTCAAATAAGTATAGAAAGTCCAGTGCCAACGAAATCTTGCTGGTTGTTCAGAACAAGGCACAACTAGAACCTGTGTTTAATAAGATATGTAATACAATTAGAAGACACGCACTACTAAAGTGGTACACTGATAGGTTCAGTATCAACATGTCAAGTCACGAACTAAGACTATTGAACGGATGTTTGGTTAGGTGCAGAATTGTTGGTTCTACTGCTGATAGTAACATTATCGGTTTGCACGTACCATGTGTATTCGTTGATGAAGGTCAGGTGTTCGGATACAATGCTTGGAACTCACTACAACAGTGTTTGACACAGTGGGATACTGGATTCCAGTTGTGGGTTAGCGGTGTACCTAATGGTCTTCGTGAGAAGAACGTTTTGTACGAGTGTGACCAAGTAGAGGCTAAGTTCTCACGTCACAATTTATCAAGATTGGGAAGTAGCAGATATACTAAAGACCAACACGCAAATGACCTTAAACAGTATGGTGGTGAGACAGGAGATGATTATATTCACTTGGTGCTAGGCGAACATGGTTCACCCGCATTCTCTGTCTTTGACAGAAAGTTAATGAAGATAGAAAGCTATCCAGTAACTTATTGTCTCCTTAACAACATCACACTAGACCAGCATAATGGTGAGTTCAACGAGTTATTGAAAGCTCCTGATTTACCATTGGAAATTCAAATGAAGTGCGACCTAATCGTTGCTGGTATAGACGCTGGTTTCTCCAACGACCCCACAATTATTACTATATTGTGGCGAGACAAAGCGACAGGTGTTTGGCGTGAGTTTTTGAGATATGAACTGCGTAGAATCAAATATCCTACTCAGGCTAAAATTATAGACTGGTTGGACACGATATACAGGTTCAACATGCTTTGTATTGATGCTGGTTCTTCAGGTCTTGCTTTGTGTCAGATATTACAAGATAACGATGGTGATTTCAAGAGTAAGGGTTATCTAAAGAGACTCATTCCTGTTGACTTCCAAGCTAATGTGGTTACAGGTTATGAAGAAGATAAGAATGACCCAAAGAAAAAGGTTGAAGTAAAGGATAGGGTGAGGAAGTTTACTATCCAAACTTTACAGAAGTGGTCACAGAATGACCAGATTATTGCTTTCTCAGACCAGGATGATGATGTCATATCTGAACTTGAGAGAGTTGGTTTTACTAGGGATATGCTAGGACAACCGAAATTTTTTGTATATTCCCCTCAAGGTGGTCAAAAGGGAGAAGACCACATATTGGCTTCGTTGCTTACTTGGGTGTATGGTTATTACAATAACTATTTTTCACCGCAGAGACCTACTACAAAGGGCAAATATAGCGACCTTGCTGGTGCTAAGTGGAATACGAGGTAACATAGATGGATAAGAAAACAACAAAAGTTGCGACTGGTAACAAGCAACCAATAAAATTGGCAAAGGCTACTGTTAATCCAGTTGTTATGGACGATAAGAGCGTCTTGTTCACAGGATATGTATTAGATGAAATGCAGATTCCAGCCGACTATCAAAAGTTGGTGAAGATGTGCAGATTCTTCTACATGCATGACCCTATTGCGGGTACTGTTATGAACAAGATAGTTGATTGTGCTATAACACCTTTGACTAACAGAAAGGCAAATTGTTCCGATGAAGAGTATGCTGTATACAACTCTATCCTAGACTTGCTACAGGAATTCTTCAGAAACGTATGCCTTGAATACCTATTATCAGGATTGGTTGTACCTCAGTATGAGTGGGCTAGAACAAGAGGTAGTGACCTATCTCCTACTCTTGATTCCAGACGTAGAGTTTATGTTCCAGACAATATCTGGTTCAGAGACCCCGCTTCTCTTACTGTAAAACTATCACCTTTGATGAAGAGATATATCTATGTTACTATTGATGTCAACACAATCCAGTTTATCAGAACTGGTAAGTTACCCGATGGCACTAAAGATGAGGAAATGCTAAAGGAGTTTGAAGAGAACTATCCTGAATTTGTCAAAGCAGTCAAGTCTTTGAAGGGAACGAAGATGCAGATAAAACTAGAGAACACAAGACCTATCTTCTCTAGAACATTACCTGAGAATCCATATCCTATTCCTTACATGGAGAATGCTCTTGAGTCTTTACTTCACAAGAGAAACTTGAGAAAGATGGACTACTCAATCGCATCCAGAGTGATTGCGGCTATCCAGTTGATTAAACTTGGTAGTGACGATTTCCCATGTACTGATGAATCAGATTTTGACCAGATTAAGGAACAAATCAATTACCGCACGTCAACAGGTTATGCGGAGAGAATATATCAATTGTTTGCTAACCACACATTGACTATTCAGTGGGTATTCCCTGATACACAGGCAATGTTGAATAGAGAGAAATATTCTTCAGTGGAAGATGACATCATTGCTGGTCTTGGCTTCCCACGTACACTTATTACTGGTGAAACATTACGTTCTAGTACGGCTGGTGGTAGCGACTTTGCGGCTTTCTCTCCTATTGCAACAATGGAAACGATAAGAGACAAGTTGCTTGAGTGGACTAAGGTTCTATATAAGGAAATGCAGGACAAGAACGGTTTCCAGAATCGTCCTATTCCAGCATGGTCTCCAATGAAGTTGTACAAACTTCTTGACCTTAACAACATTGGTGCTTCTATCTACAAGGAAGGCTCACTATCCAGAAAGACTAGACTTGAGATGCAAGGTCTCGACTTCGACACTGAGGTTGAAAGAAAGACTGAGGAAGCTAAAGTGTACAAGAAGAATAAACTTCCTGATGCACCTGCTCTACCATTCTCTTCTCCACAAATTGGTAATCGTCCAAGAGGTGGTGGAACACCTACTGAAGAACCAACGGTGGCTGAGGAAGAAAATTAAGGAGATTATATGAAGGTATTGGTTACAGGCGGGAGAGGGTTTCTTGGCACGTATGTCATAAACGAACTAATAGATAGTGGCTTTCCACGAGGTGACATATATGCTCCTTCATCGCTAGAGGCTAATCTTCTACAAGAAGAACAATGCCGTAGAGTTATGAAGGGTGCAGATGTGTGTATTCATCTAGCGGCACGTGTGGGCGGAATTGGTCTTAATAATGCTAAACCAGCAGACCTGTTCTACGAGAATATGCAGATGGGTCTTAACGTAGTACACGTATCACAACAGATGAAAATAGGTAAGTTGTTGGTTGTTGGAACTATCTGTGCATATCCTAAACTGACACCTGTACCGTTCAAAGAAGAAGACTTGTGGTGTGGTTATCCAGAAGAAACCAATGCTCCATATGGCATAGCAAAGAAGTCCCTTCTCGTCTACCTTCAATCTTGCAGAAAGGAATATGGTCTAAATGGTATATTCCTGTTACCTGTAAACCTTTACGGTCCAGGTGATGATTTCAGTCCAGAAAGTTCTCATGTGATACCAGCACTGGTAAAGAAGTTCTACGATGCAAAGACCGAAAACTCAAAAGAGGTGATAGTTTGGGGTACTGGTAAAGCAACCAGAGAGTTCTTGTACGTGAGAGACTGTGCTGAGGCAATAGTTAAGGCACTGAAGACATACAATAAACCAGACCCAATTAACGTTGGTGCTGGCTTCGAGATTTCTATTAAGGACTTGGTTGAAAAGATAGTCAAGTTATCAAACTACAGTGGTGAGATTGTTTGGGACAACACTAAACCAGATGGTCAACCTAGAAGAATGCTTGACACCACCAAGGCGGAAAAGGAATTCGGTTTTAAGGCATCAACCTCATTTGACTATGGGTTGATGAGTACAATTAAATGGTATGAGGATAAAGGTAAGGATGTTTATTCAAGAAGAACTGTATAGTAAATTTGTAGAGTTAATGCCAATTGCATGTGTTGACATTCTCGTTCACCAAGGTGACAAGATTTTGTTCATCAAGCGTAACCAAGAACCAGCAAAAGGACAGTGGTGGGTTATTGGTGGTAGATTAGATAAGAATGAGACAATGGAACAATGTGCTCTGCGAAAGTGTAAAGAAGAGATTGGTCTCGATGTGGTAATAGAAAAGAAGATTGGTGTCTATGACGAGTTTTTTGATACCAGTATTCAGGGTCCATCTACTCACACTGTTTGTGTAGCTTTCTTGGCTACTCCAATTGGTAACATAGATGATTTTGCTGTGGATTCTACCAGCGATAGTGGAATCGTGACTAATGTGATTGATGAACGCTTAGACCCATATGTTAAGCGACTATTGGTTGATAGCGGGATGGTGAGGTAATGATGAAAGCTTTAATTACAGGTATAACAGGGCAAGATGGCTCTTACCTGGCTGAATTTCTACTCTATAAGGGGTACGAGGTTCATGGAATTATAAGGAGAGCCAGTACATTTAATACGAGCAGACTAAACAATATCTATGTTGACCCACATGAAAAGGGTGCTCGTTTGTTCTTGCACTACGGTGATTTGACGGACTCTGAACAGGTTACTAACCTGATTTACAATTTGAAACCTGATGAAATATATCATCTCGGAGCACAGAGTCATGTGCGTGTAAGTTTTGATTGTCCAGAATTCACAAGTAACGTTACTGGACTTGGCACTACTAGAATTCTAGAAGCAATCAGAAGAAGTAAGTACGAAGAGAAGTTTTACCAAGCATCCAGTAGTGAGATGTTCGGTGCTTCTACTCCACCTCAGAATGAAGATACTCCATTTCATCCTCGTAGTCCGTATGCGTGTGCTAAGGCTTATGCGTACTGGATGACAAAGAACTACAGAGATGGATATGGATTATTCGCTTGTAATGGTATCTTATTCAATCACGAGAGTCCACGCAGAGGAGAGACATTCGTAACTAGAAAGATAACCAGAGCAATTGCTAACATACTTAATGGTAAACAGGACAAATTGTATTTGGGTAATCTGGACGCATGTAGAGATTGGGGATTCGCTCCTGAGTATGTAGAGGGAATGTGGAAGATTCTACAACAAGACACACCAGATGACTTTGTTCTAGGTACTGGTGAAACGCACAGTGTCAAAGAGTTTGTTCAGGAAGCATTCTCATATGCTGGTTTGAAGTGGACAGATTATGTTGATATAGACCCAAGATACTTTAGACCTACAGAGGTTGAGAAGTTACAAGCAGACCCAAGCAAAGCAAATAAGGTATTTGGTTGGAAACCAAAGGTTACATTCAAAGAGTTGATTAGAGTTATGGTTGATTCTGACCTAGAACTGGCTGGAATAAATCCTATTGGTGAAGGAATCAAAGTAATTAACAATAAATTTGAATGGTGTACTTGGGGGCAAGGAAAGGAGATTCTCTGTGGAGATTAGACATTTTACTGATAAGGATATTGATGGTCTTATAAAGCTACAAGAAGATAACAAGGGAGAGTTCAAGTATTTTACTCCTCACCCAGTTGATAGGGTAACTTTGCTATCCATAATCAAGACAGCCAAATTAGACCTATATTACGTGGTGGTGTATGAAGGAAATGTTATTGGCTATGGCATATTACGTGGAATGGACGAGGGATACAAAGTACCTAGTTTGGGAATCGGTATTGATAAGAAGTTTTATGGTACTGGGGTTGGTTCTCTGCTTATGAACTTCTTGGAGACTACTGCTCGGATTCGTGGCTATAAGAAAATGAGACTGCGTGTCTACAACGAAAACAAGAGAGCGTTTCCGTTCTATTTGAAACTTGGTTATAAGTATGAACCATACGATGAACACTCTGTTTTAGGTTTTAAGGAGTTATAATGGACATTAGTAAGAAGTCTATTGGTGTCTTGATTGACGAGTTAATAACCACTGACATTAAGTGTTGGTTTGCCCAAGAGAAATTACTTGCTGGAAAAGATGACCACGAAGTGGCAGAAGCGGCAAAGGATGCACAAGCACTCAATGCCAGGAGAAACCAACTAATACGAGTTATTGATGAGATACTAGGTCAAGGTGGTATTTCTTTACTGAGGAAGAGTTATGACAAATAGACGACTCTTCATGTACGCCACACAAACTAAGTTGGTAGAAGAGGAGTCATTCTTATTTTACAAGTTAGGTTTTGATGTATACACGGCGGCTTGGGCAACGAATCAGACAACACATTTCTTGGGTTATCGTGAGTTTCACCCAAAGCACTTCTATCAAGGTTCATGCGATTTCTTGTCCGATTCTGATAAGAAGATACTATCCAAGATTGATGTTGAATGGGTAAACTACCAAGAACTCCTACGATATACTATCCAGATGTAAGCAAGGTTCTACTGGAAAACTTCGATGCAATGTATGTGTCAGCACCAACACCTTGGTTGCTTTATGCAGAAGATTTCCTAAAAGCTGGCAAGATTGTGGTGTATCGTTCATTCGGGTATCCACCGTATACTTGGGGTAAGTTCGTTGATTTGGATGTTTTGTTTAAGTATGATAAATTCCATGTGGTTACTTGTGTTCCTATTGACCAGAAGCAATACCAGAGGTCTTATACTGCGGTAACCATGCTTAATAGGGAACTAATAGAACCACTACCAACAGCACCAAGTAGATATACTTTTACAGTGTTCCCCGACATCTCACCCACCATAAAGAAGTCAGTCATGGCTCATATGAATGATATGCAAATACCCTGGACTTTACATGATTATTCTAAGGATGCCTGGAAATCTCATAGTGAGATAAATAAGTTGTTTGCGGAGTGTTTCTTATATTTGGACCTTAACAATAATGTGAGATATACAGCATTAGAAGCTATACTTCATGGAAAGGTTGCTGTTATCAAAGATAATTATATGTTGAGTTACATGAGAGACACAGGTCTAACCATAGAGGACAAGTTCTGGTATACAAATTACGAATCAGACCTTAGAGAGACAGTTCTAAAGTTGTACCTCGATGACCGTTTTAGAAATAAGATTTTAGAGGCACAAAAAGTGTGGTTGAATGGCACATTAGATTCAGCCGTAAATGTTTGGTGTAAAGTGTTAGAGGTAAAGGATGATAACTAGGTTCTTCGGACAGTGGGATATACCAGTTGATAAGGTTCTGTATGAGAACTACTTTAAGGATGTTGAAAGTGGTACATTTATAGATTGTGGTGCGGCAGAAGGTGCATTGTATAGCAATACTTTTGCTTTCGAGAGAGAAGCTAACTGGACTGGGTTGTGTCTTGAACCTTCACCAAAAGCTTTTGCTGAGTTGATTGTTAACAGACCTAAAGCAACTAATCTAAACATCGGATTATCAAACAAAGATGGTGTGATTACATTCACCCAAGCTGTCCATCCTGTAGGTACTGGCGCAGGTCTTCCAGCAGGTGGTGCTGTAAGTTACCTACCTAATTTGAAGAAAGAGATAGGTGCTTGGGGGTATAACTTCTCTGAGATACCAATAAATGTCTTGACCTATAGGACTATGGTTACAAAGTACAACATTATTAAAGTTGACCTATTGGTTATTGATGTCGAGGGTCACGAGATGTCTGTCATAGAGGGTATGGTTGGTGCTTCGGTTCTTCCAAAGGTTATCTGTATTGAATATCCCATAACTGGTATCAACAAGATAACAAGAGCACTTACCAATCTAGGATATAGGCTAGATTTTGTTAGTTATAACAATGCGTTCTTCTCTAACGGAGTAGAGAGTAAGGAATGGTTCGGTAAGACAAAATTATGGGAAGGATGTTATCAAGATGACTAATATACCGTATTCTAAACCATCAATATGTGGCAAGGAAGCCGACTTTGTAACTGATGCTATACAATCAACGTGGTTGTCTGGTGGCAAGTATCTTGGACAACTAGAGAAGTGGTTCTCTGACAAACTACAAAGCAAGCATACGTTACTCGTGTCGAATGGTACTACTGCTCTGCAACTAGCATACATGGGTTTGGGCATTGGTGTAGGAGATGAGGTAATAGTACCTGGTTTTGCTTTCATGGCGGCTGGTAATCTATTGAACCATATCGGAGCAACACCTGTGTTTGCTGATGTTGACCCTCATACTTGGTGTATGGGTGTTATAGACATCGAGAAGAAGATAACTGACAAGACTAAAGCAATTGTGGTTATTCATACTTATGGCAATGTGTGCGATATGGATGATATAATGACTTTAGCTAATTCAAAAGGTATTCCTGTAATCGAAGATGGTGCAGAAGCTTTATTCTCTAGATATAACGGAAAATATTGTGGTACAATCGGAACAATCGGAACTTTTAGTATGCACGCCACTAAGACTATCACAACTGGTGAGGGTGGCTTCGTATTGTGTGATGATGATACTGTTTCTGAGTTAATGTCTACTATCAGAAGTCATGGTTTACCTAATCGTGGTAGTTATAATCATGTATTGGCGGGTCATAACTTTAGGATGACTAATTTGCAAGCGGCTTTTGGTTGTGCTCAAGTAGAGAATGCTGATTGGGTTATTACTGAAAGACAGAGAGTCTACGACACATACAAGAAACTTCTTACTAATCAGGAAGGAATTACTTTACAGGCAATGACTACTGGTGTTGACCCAGTATTGTGGGTTGTGGCAATAAAACTTGATAAGAATAATTTCCCTCAAGGCAGAGATGGCGTGGTAGGACAAATGAATACTGATGGTATAGAAACTAGACCTGGGTTTGTTCCGTCCAGTAGACTAGGATACTTCAAATCACACTCAGTTCCAAATTCTGAGGTTCTTGGAGAAACGGTGATGAGTTTACCAACCTACCCATTCTTGAAGGATGACGAGATTTCTCTGATTTGTGAGAGACTTATTTCGGTGAGGAGTTAGTAATGAGATTTAGTAAAATATGCAGGATAGCGGGTGATGAGTTAGTTCCTCTATTCTCTTTGGGTGATTTGTATGTGTCTGATTTCATTCCTGCTAATGAACAACCATCAAAACCAAAGTATGAGATAAAACTTATGCTATCACGTAAATCTGGATTGGTTCAACTTGAAAAAGCTCCACCTCTAGATATGATGTATGGTGAATATTGGTACAGGTCTGGAATCAGTAATACCATGAGAGCAGAATTGAAAGATATTGCCGAATCGTGTGTGGATGCTATTAGACCCAAAGATGGTGATGTGTTCTTGGATATTGCTAGTAACGATGGTACTCTTCTAAGTAATGTTCCATCTAACCTTATCAAGATTGGTATTGACCCTGTTGACGAGTCGTTTCAGGCGGACGCTAGAAAATATGCCGATGATGCCATACAAAATTACTTCACCGCAGATGTCTACAAAAAAGGACGTTACGGTAGCAAAAAAGCCAAGATAATTACTACAATTGCTATGTTTTACGACCTAGAAGATTCAGCCTCATTCTTGGACGACATAAATGATATTATGGATGATGATGGTCTGTTTGTACTTCAACTTAGTTATACCCCCTTGATGCTACAGCAATTAGCCTTTGACAACTTATGTCACGAACATGTGTGCTACTACTCATTGTCTTCATTGAAGTACCTACTTGACAGAAAGGATATGAAGATTGTTGATTGTCAGTTGAATGATGTCAACGGTGGTAGTTTCCGAATCTATATTATGAAGAACAAAGGAGACATCACCAAGTTTAAGACACACCCATACAGAGATGTGGCTAAGTTCAGGGTTGAGTCTATCCTTGAGTATGAACGCAAACTGAAGTTAAACGAACCAGAAGTTTACCTTGATTTCTACAAGAAAGTATGTGAACTGAAGAAACAAACAGTAGAGTTCATCAGAAATGAGAAAGCAAAAGGCAAAACTATTTGGGGTTACGGTGCTTCAACCAAAGGTAATACTCTTCTTCAGTGGTACGGACTAGATAACACAGTCATAGATGCCATTGCGGAGCGGTCTACTTTTAAGTTTGGTCTAAAGACAGTTGGTAGTAACATACCGATAGTGTCAGAAGAAGAGATGAGGAAGGCAAAACCAGACTACTTACTTGTTCTACCTTGGCACTTTGTGAAAGAGTTTAGACAGAGGGAGAATGATTACTTGAGTCATGGTGGTAAGTTCATTATTCCTTGTCCTACTTTCTATACGTTGGGGGCTTAATGTGGGTAACGTAGTATTCTATAATCACTATGGTAATGGCGACCTGTTCATATCTAGAGAGTTTATTAGGGACATTATGAGTATTATCCCTGCTGACAACTACTACTACGCTCACGCAAAGAATCCTAGAATGTTTGCAGACATACCTAAACTACAACATACCAAGATTACTGATAATTGCATAATGAGAAGTCGTTGTGGGTTGTCTGGCAGTGACATTTACATCAATACGTGGTTGGGTGTTGATTCTACATTCGTTACTAGAGCAAATTCATGCAGTATATTAAATGCGTATAAGATGTTTAGCTTAATACTAGCAACGCTTGGTTACAAACCACTTTCAAAACCGCTAGACGCATATCTACCATCAGTGGACTATACTGCATTTGACATAACCCCAGTTGATGAGTTCTTGAAGTCTGTAACCAGTAAGTTAGTATTGGTGGCTAATTGTAATGCACAATCTGGTCAGGCAGAGAACTTCGATATGACAAGTGTTATACAAAGATTGTGCGACAATTATCATAATACTATCTTTATGGTAACTGACCCAGTTAAGGTTGATGCACCGAATTACATAACTACTGGTGAGATTACAAAGAGTAAAGATGGATTTGACTTGAACGAAATATCATACCTCAGCAGGTTTGCTGATTTGTTCATTGGCAGAAGTTCTGGTGCTCAAATATTTACTATGACCAGAGATAATTACATGAATCCTGATAAAACATTCCTATCATTTACTAAGATGGTGGAAAGTGCTCATATTGTTTGGCAAGCACCAGTAATAAAAGCCAAAGTATATTGGAGTAATGCTACTAATGAGACTGATGTTTACAATTATACGTGTAAGGTTATAAACGAAAGGAGAGGAAATGAGTAAAACATTGATTGGAATAGTTAGTTTTGGCAACCTTCCATTCACCAAACTAACAATAGAAGAAATAGAAAGGACGACTACCAAACCGATTGAGTTTTTTATCGTAGTTGGTAAGCCAGGTGATGTGGATACGGAGAAGTATCTTGTGGACAGAAAGATACCTCATGTGGTTCACAAAGATAATTATGGTTTTCCATACTCTCTTAACGACATATACGACAGGGCGTTCAAGAATAGTGATTATGACAATCTCATAATTGCTGGTAATGATGTCATAGCATATCCTACTACCATTGATGCACTTATTGAGACTGCTGATACGACCAAATATGGCTGGATTTCAGCTTGTCAATACGATGTAAAATCTTTGGTTAGGGACTATCCTGATACAGCACGGTATTTTGATGTCAACAGGAACTATGCTTTTAAGGACTTCAATACCAGACCTTGGGATGCGTTCAAAGGTTTTGACCAACCAAAGACACCTGCTCAACCTGGACTAAGCGATATACACAACTTGGCACTATATAAGAAGGTAGTGTATGATGTGATTGGCTTGGTTGATGTTGGGTTCTATCCAGCGTACTACTCAGATAATGACTATGCTAGAAGAGGTGTTAATGCTGGATTAGCAGATATATCATGTACTCTTTCAGGTGCGTACTATTTCCATTTTTGGAGTAGGACAATTCATCAGGGTAGCGGTGGTTCTAATGGTCAATTCTTTAACAACAATAGAATGTACTACATTCTAAAGTGGGGTGGAGATTTTGGTAGTGAGCGGTTCAAAGTACCATTTGGTGGTAATAAATTTACACTACCTAAGAGCGATATAGTTCTAAATGCTGATATAAAGATTAGTTCTAGAGAAAACGAACTGCAAGTAATAGACTTTTGGCGTAAGCCATTTGGAGGATAACATGCCTTATGGAATTAATAACGAAACACCAGAAATGACCAAGTGGATGGAGAACTGCGTTGGTTCTATCACTGGTACTAATAGCAGGACTGGTAAACCCTACAAAGAGGGTGAGAAAATTGCTATTTGTAAGTGGAATCTAAAGAAGCATGGTATGAAGAAAGAGTCTTCAAGTGAACTGAGTATGCGTGAGGAACTTTGGGACTTAGAGAAGAAGATTCGTGACGCTATTGTAGGTCCATCTAAAGAAGTAGTTGCTCCGTCAAGTGGTCCTTGGGTTGCGGACATCTTTGATGACTATGTGATAGTGGAGAGTGGTTCTAAGTTATACAAAGTACCTTACACAATGGAAGGTGATGCTGTTACCGTTGACTGGGCGAAAGCAACTGTGGTAGAGCGTAAGACAGTTTACGAACCTGCTGGTAGTGAAAAGAAGACATCCACAACTAGAATTGTAACCTACGGCGGACGTACACTAAGTTAAAGGAGAGGAAATGAAGGTTCTATGGGTCGGAGATGCTGTAATACAATCTGGATTCAGCACAGTAACTCATAATGTCTGTGATGAACTAACTAAGATGTGTGACATAACCGTATTCGGCATCGGTTATGATGGAAGGGTCAGGAACAAATTACCGTACTACGTATATCCTGCGGCTGATAAGTTCGATTTGTATTCGTTTGCTAACGTACCAAAGGTAATTGAAACTGATGGTGCTGATGCTGTTGTCGTTTTCAACGATTTACCAGTTGTTATGGAGTATATAAAACACATACGTCAATCATATCCTAAATTGGCAATTGTACCATTGTTTCCTATAAACATGTTACCTCTTGATTACAAAATGGTATCTGTGCTATTACATTATGACATACCACAAGTATTGACTTACACTGAATTCTCTAAGAAACAGGTAAATAATATTATACCGAGTATTGGTGTCGAAGCCATTTATCATGGTGTTGATAAAAAAGTCTTTACGCTTGATGCTGATTGTAAGAAGACTACAGGATTAAAAGATTACTTTGTGGCGGGTTATATTGGTTCAAACACAAGCAGGAAGAGACTAGATTTGCTGTTGGAAGGTTTTTCAAAGTTTGCCAAAAACAAAACTGATGTTCGGTGCTTAATACATACCAATGATATTACGAGATGTTATCCAATACCTGATATTGCTGACTACTATGGCGTTAAGGACAGAGTAATACTCAGTTCTGGTTATGCTCCTAATGATAAACTTAGAATGTTATACAGTCTTATGGATGTAAACGTTAATACGTCTCTAGGAGAAGGTTTTGGGTTACCTTTGATTGAGGGAGCATCGTGTGGTGTTCCAGTGTTATGTCCAGAGCATGGAAACTTGGTTGATATTTGGTCAAGTGGAGCAGATTTTATTAAAATTGCTAAAGATGAGTTTGTTCCTAACAGTAACAATCTTGGTGCGGTTATTGATACTGATGACATGGCAGTTAAACTAGAAAAATTGTACATAGACCGCAATTATTTGAAAACTCAGGGTACTAATGCTCTTAATAGGAGCAACGAACCCTTGTTTGATTGGATGATAGTATCGAGTAAGGTGTATAGTTCCCTAGTTTTGTCTACCAAGACCCGAATGAACATCATAGTTTAACCCAAAAAATATCAAAAACTACCAAAATAATGATTTGATATTGCCATAACTTGTTAGTATAATAGTAGAGGGATATATACGTATCCCTAAGAGGTTCAATGCTTATGGAAAAAAGAGCAGATTTCACAATTAACTTAAAGTTCATGGAAGATAAAGACCTTGCTCTTGCGGGCGTTGAGGGATACAAGAACCCTCTGTTGACGTGGGTGAAGTTCGTTTTTACTGACGATAAACCAAATGCAAATAAGCAAGGAATTGGTCAAGATGAGTTCTCAAATCTTATAAAGTCAATGGCTTATATGCCTATCAAGGCTAATTATAGTGCTGATTCTGGTGTTGAGGGTCATGCGGATGCCGCAATCATCGGTGTGATAAAACAAGGACAACAGGAAGCAAATAAGATTATGGCTATTGGTGCTTTATTCAATGACGAACACCCCGAAGTTATTGAATTCTTCAAGAAAGAACTAGCCGAAGGTCGTGAAGTTGGTTTTTCGTGGGAGATTAGATACAAGGACTCAGAAAACAAAGACGGAGT
>Ga0209323_10000823_pt1 | contig 20364 bp, 23 predicted proteins | sample Rifsed19ft2_FD_184014 | JGI IMG/M metagenome (GOLD analysis project Ga0209323, IMG submission 184014) | Soil microbial communities from Rifle, Colorado, USA - sediment 19ft 2 (version 2) | ecosystem: Environmental > Terrestrial > Deep subsurface > Rock core/Sediment | place: Rifle, Colorado...
TGCGGATCAGTTTAATGATTTAGGTTTAAGTTTTGAATTTAAAAATATACTTGGATACTCAGTCTCTTTGATGTGGACTAAGCAACTTGTAAAAGACTATATATGGAAGCCGATTCAAAAATTTTTGTTTGAAACAGACTCCACAACCGAAATAAATACCCAACAAATTAACGATATTATTTTAGTTTTGCAAAAGCATTTCGCTGAGATAGGCTGCGATGTTGAGTTCCCGAGTATGCAAACATTTTTAAATAGTCAAGATTCTAATAAATTAATTTAAAAACTAAAGTTATGATGCTATTTCAAAATCTACGATTACTGAAAATGTCAGTATAGGAATGTATTGTTTTAAAAAAGTGCTTGGGCTTGTGTACTAATTTGTTTTTTAATAAATAATTCTTAACTTTGCTTTATGGATGACTTGGAGACTATCTATAATTTTTTGAAAAACATCAATTTCGATATGTTTGAATTACATACAGGTGGTATCATAATTGATTCTAAAAAATGGATTGAATCAGAATATCAGGCATGTATCGGCGCAAGCGGCGAAAGGATAAAGATGCTGTCTTATAAACGAATGAAACAAGTTTACAGTAATTTTGCGGCTGTAATACAATCGAGTTAATCAAGGGTACGTATTTTCGTACACTTACAAAAGACAACTAAGGGCAATGAAAAAAACTGAGATTTTAAATAATAATAACGGATTAGGATAAATAAAGATTCTGAGTTTTATAGGTGCTTAAGGTAAGTATGGTCTGATCAGCCAAATGGACTGGAAAAAAAACTATATGACTTTAACCGGAAACCAAAAAACCAAATAGGTAGCTACTATTTGAGGGTAAATTTCAAAGCAAAATCCGGTAATTTTAAATAATAATAATGGATTAGGATGATTGTATTACAAATAAAAAGACAAGAACTTGATCTAATTGTTTCAGGTACAAAAAAAGTAGAATGGAGGTCGCCTTCTGATTATAATTATAATTTGTTGTTAAAAGACAGAGGGGACGGCATGAGAGATGGAAATCCTGAAATAAAGGAAATAAAATTGCAAAACGGACACAAAGAAGATTCACCTTATATTATTATTGAGGTTAAAAGTATACATGCAATTAAATTTACAAAAGATTATTATTCAAAGGATGAAAATTTTAGCGCTTTGGCTGGAATGATTGCCATTGAAGTAGTTTTAGGTAAAATAAAAGAGAAGTTTAATTTAAATTAAATATTATGCTTAAAAATTTTATCAAATTAATCAAATCATTATTCCCTGATTTTACATTATGGGAAGAAGGTTCATTTTCAGATTCTGCCGGAGATGTGGTCTATTACAATAGATAACATTAAAAAACTTGGTGTTAATGATTTAATATTATTTCATTCAGCATCTGGAAAGGATTCTATAGCACTTTGCGATATTCTATCAAAGAATTTTCGTAAGGTGCTTTGTGTTTTTATGTACATTGTGAAAGACCTTAATTATGAAAATGGATTTATTGAATGGGCTACTAATCGTTATAAAAACATAGAATTTATAAAAGTTCCACATTTTTGCCTATCATCTTGGATAAGAAATGGTTATTTGGGTATAAAAAAACAAAAAATAAAAAACTATACTTTATCTCGAATAGATAGGCTTATCAGAAATAAACATAAGCTTGATTTCTCTGTGTATGGTTCAAAGAAAGTTGATGGCTTACAAAGAAGGATTATGCTTAATACTTACAAAGATGGCATATCCTACAATACAAGAAAAGCATATCCATTAATGGATATGAAAAATAAAGAAGTGTTATATTATATAAAAGATAATTATCTCATTGAACCTTTTAAATATTGCAATGAAAAGCCATCATCAGGCTGCGATATTAGCGACCCAAGATACTTATACTGTGTTAGAGATAAGTATCCGAATGATTATAATAAAATATTGAATATATTCCCTTTATGTGAGGCTATTTTACAATGTTATGAAAATAAAGCAATCAGAAACGCAAATAATTAAAAGAAGTATCATTAACTTTGCTACTTATAATCCAAGAAAAAAGGATGTTAAGGTTGTTGAGGCGTTAATTAAGAATTTTAAAAAGGTAGGGTATCTTGGGGGCATAGTATGGAATAAACAAACTGGAAATTTAGTCGGTGGTCATAAAAGAATAGAGGCAATGGACATAGTATTGAAATATCCTGATAATGATTATGAAGTCAAGGTTGAGGTTATTGATGTAGACGATAAAACAGAAAAAGAGCAAAATATTTTTTTAAATAATAAAAGAGTTCAAGGCGACATGGATTATGATCTATTATCAGTACTTATTCCTGAAATAGACATAGGCAGTGCTGGATTACAGCAATATGATATAGACTTATGTAAGATGTTAAACCCAAATTTTAATTTTGGGGAAAGTAAAGATATTATTAATGACTTTTCAGCATTAGATGAAAGTAAAGAAGATAAGAAAAAGGCGATGCAAAAAATAAGGAAAGACATCATTAATGACAAAGATACATCCAGGAAACAGAATTATTTTATTGTTACTTTTGATGACCATCTTAAAAAGGGGGAATATTTGGAATCTATAGGAATAAACGGCAATACAACTTATATTAATTCAGATATATTTTTACAAAAAATAAATGACTTATGAAATACGATAAACACCATATAAAATTATTTACCGATGCATTAGCTGAAGGACAAGGCAGGGTAAGGGCTTGTAAGATTGCAGACATTGATTATCAGACGTTTCTTAATTGGCTGCACGATGAAAACAAACTCGAATTTGTCGAAGCTGTAAAAAAAGCAGAGATGCAAGGTAACGATAAACTAAGGGATTTAAGCATAAGAAAAATAGTTGAAGATAAATCGTGGCAGTCTGGAGCATGGTGGCTTGAAAGAAATTTCTTTAACGAATTTGGAAATAAGCAAAAGCTTGATTTGTCTGGAGAGATAAAAACAGACACCCCAACTATAAACCTAATATTAGACGGCAAAAAATTGAATGTCTCAACAGATAAAAAGGTTTGACCCCAACGATTTATTTTATATTATGGCTGCTAAGGTTGCAGACTTTTGGAGCCGTGATAAGAAACTAATTATATGCAATGAAGGTGGAACCCGTGCAGGCAAAACATGGGATACATTCGATTTAATAACTTACATTTGCGATAACAACAGAGGCAAAGGACTTGATATTTATATTTTACGTGATACCCTTATCAACAATAGAGACTTTACTTTAAAGGACTGGAAAAAACTGCAATCACTTAACGGCATTGAGTTAATCGGCAAAGAGAATCCAAAGCCTGAATTTAATCTCTTTGGAAATAATATTTACTTTCGAGGTCTTGATGATGAAGAAAATACTGAAGGCTATCCATCTGATATTTTGTTTTTTAATGAGGCATTAGAACTTGATAAAAGTCAAGTTTCTGGTCTTTTAATGAGATGTAGAAAGCTTATAATTTTTGATTGGAACCCAAAATTAACTACTCACTGGGTGTTTGATTACGAAGGCACTCCAGGCGTATTGTTCACTAACACAACTTATCTTAATAATAAGCATTTAGAGCAAACCGTTATTGATGGTATTAATTCATACAACCCTGCAATCGAGGAAAATGTAATTAATAAGACGGCAAATCTTTTCAGATGGAGAGTGTACGGGTTAGGACTTCGTACCGACATGGAAGGTAATGTATTCAATGATTCAGAATTATGCAAATTTTCAATGTTTGATATTGATATTAAAACAGGAACTAAGATTGCCTGGGTTGACGTAAAAGACCAGGGTACTGATTATTTAGCTATGTCTGTAGGAATGATAACTGATAATTGTGTTTATGTGTTCGATGCAATCTATTCCGGAAGCAGAAGTGATGAAACAATCCCTATGATTATAGAAAAACTTATACAGTATGATATTGACTTGATTGCTTTTGAGTCTAATGGTCAGGGTTTGGGATATTTGAAGCAGTTAATAAAAGAACTTCAGTTGATGGATGCATCGGAAGTTAACTTAAAAGACAAACATAAGTATTATGAAAAGTATAGAAACAGGCTTATAGCTGTACCAACTCCACCGACATTGTCAAAACATCAAAGGATAATCATACAGGCTGAAACATGGATAATAAAAAAATTCAAATTCTTAAACGTAATGACTGGGATGTATGGTCAGTTCTACAGTTCAATACTTCAATACAAATATGATAATGCTGAAAATAAAAAGCTTAAACTAAAAGACGATGCTCCGGACTCATTGGCTGGATTATCTAAATTGTCTCAAAAATATATAAATTAAAACACCACATAATCAATAAGTTAGTCTAATTTTCTCACTACTAAAACACCAAATAATAAAAGACTTAAAACTCTTTTATTCAAAAAATCCCTCTCGCTGAATTCCAAGTAATACAGGCAAGGCAATAAAATAATAAAAGAGTTTAATATCTTTTTCTCTAAATATTTGTTTTTTTGTTTTATTATGTTATAACTTTGTACATTATTCTGGAATAATGAATTTAAGAAACTTATTCAAGCCACGAAAAAAGTTTATTACTGCCAATGATCCGCAGTCTGTATCAAGTACAGCCTTGTTTGCAGGCTTTGGAAATTTCGGATACTTCTTTAAAGATGTTTATAAGACACAGCAGAACAACAATCTTCTAATTGATTACTTTAATAATATTGCAGAGGTTGCAGCACCGATACTAAAATATTCTGATGGTGCAGGGTTAGTTAAATTTACCTGCACCATACCTGAAGTTGAAAAATTACTATTAAATCCTAACTATTACCAGGGCTGGGATGACTTTTTTAGCACAACGATTCTTTATAAACGGCTTTTAGGCAACGGTATCATAAATGCTTTCTCTGCTTTGGGCGTAGATGGTACGACAAAGCCAAAGTATTTATTTATATTCTCTCCACAATTCACATCTATAGAAGTAAAAAATACTACAGACTTCAGGCAGAATGAGATTGTAAGATATGTTTATGACACGGGCGAAGTTAATAGAAAACCAATATTTTCAACACCTGAAAACATCTTACATCTTAAAGAAACAAATCCAAATGTATTAAACAATCAATATTTATTTGGTGAAGGTCGGTATTGCGGATGCGGCAAGAACATTGAATCAATATCAAACGGGTACGGAGCAAAGGTAAATTTGTATAAGAACGGGCCACGTTTAATTATTACAGGAGATGGACTTAGTGAGTTTTCGGCAATTAATGTTAAAGAAAATATCGAGGCAGTTCAGGAACGAATGAAGAAATATGGCTGGGGTAAAAATGAGTACAACAATCTTATTACTGATTTGCCTTTAAAGGTGTTCAATGCCTCACTCAATGTGCAGCAATTACAAATTAATCCAAACAATCAAGCTGATTTCCAAAGGCTATGTGATGCACAAGGTATTGACTCAAAGATTTTTTCTGATAGTACGAGTTCAACTTACAATAACAAAGAACAGGCATTACTCGACTTTTATAATAATCCTTTTAAAAGTGAAATCGAAAGTACGTTTAATGATTTGGAAAACTGGTTAAAAACATGGTGGCCAAGGCTAAAACTAAAACCTGATTTTTCAAATATATCTTACATACAAAAGGCCAATATAGATGAAAATAAAAGGATCTTTGAAGATGTAAAAGCAGGGATAAGAACAAGAAATGAGTATTTAGAAAGTAGTGGAGAAGATAGAATAAAAGACCCTGAATTTGATAAACTTTATACTTATAACCCTATTAATGCATCGTGGAACCCTGTAATAGTTGAAGAGGTTGAAACAGGAATAAGTCAAGAACAGGCATCAGCACAAGCTAATTTGAGGGGCACTGCATCAGGTGTTGAAAGCATTTTAAATGTTCAAAATAGTGTGGCCACTGGTATAACTGACTATGATTCAGGTGTAGCTATATTAGTAGAAATATACGGGTTTACGGATGCCACTGCCAGAAGGGTATTAGGAAATCCAGACAAAATAAATCAAAATGAAAACACAGAACAAAACCAAAGAACTGGAAATACTGAACAAGTTGAAGAAGGAAGTGAGTGAGAAACCGGACGGAATCCTTAAGGATAAATTAGTGAAGGCTGTTCAGGATAAGATTGATAGGATTGAAAAAGACTTAATGACAATAAAATGAAAATAGATTTAACCCCTATATTAGCACTGGCTATGAAAGAACGCTTTGAGTATCTTAGGATAAACAAAGAAAGTCTTATTTGCAGTAAAAAGAGCACGCCACACGTTTACGAAATGAAGGAAAGTTATTTCGGGGACATATCAACAAAGGATATGACAAAAGCCCAAAGGCTTAAATCTGTTACTGTTCTTGTGTTTGATACTAATATCAAACGTTCTTATAATGAAAAGATGTTCAATATGTACAATGCTGAAGGTGTTAACCAGCATTCAATTGGATTGCAATATGTAAATATTATGCTGGCTGTTAACGATCCTGAAGATAAAGAACATTATAAAAACTGGACTGCTAACATAGACTTGGCTATAAACAAAGAAAAAGCTATTGATAATGGTTTCTTTTTTCTGGTTAAGGAATATAAGTTAATTGAAAATTCAGCCGTTCTTTTTGGCGCAAATGAATTGACACCGACTTTGGAAGTTACAAAACTGGATTATGATAATTCCAGGGTTAAGGTAGTGGCGAATGCTGCTTATTGGATTGATGAACAATTGGATATGTTATTTCCAGGTGCACCAAGCAAATCAATTAAAGAACGCAAAAAAATGATACCACACCTCCACGATCATATCTATACAAGTGATGCAAAGATTGGTGAGGTTGTAGATATATACGAAGAAACAATAGATTTGAATAAATACATAAAGGCCGCTTCTGTAGCACCTTTGAAAGAGCCGCAAGATAATGCACTCAATTTAGATTATATATTTTCTAAACTTTAAAAATTGAGTAAAATGGAAACTACAGAATTAGAAAAAGAAAATGCCATACTGGCAAAGATTGAAGATAAAATTAAGAAAGGAATCCAAGACTTTAACATGGGTTCGCTTAATGAAGAAGGATTAAGATTAAGACTTGAGCCTATCGAAAAAGCATTGAACGAAATAAAAGACACTGCCGCAAACAAAACTGAAATTGAAAAATTAACAGGTGCGTTTGACCGTATATCTTTAGAGTTGACCTCGATAAAAGAAATGGGAACTGTAAAACCTACCAATAGCCAGGATTTTAAAAAGGCTTTGGAAGAAGCAGTTATTGCATTAAAAACAAAGAAAGACGGTTTTGTACAGGTTAAGACTTTATCCTCGATGACGTTTTTGGATAACGTTACAGGACAAATTCCACAAGCAGACAGAGAGGCTGGCATTACTCCACTTGTAAGACAACAATTCACTGTCAGGAATGGTGCTAATGTGTTTGGAATAGCTGGTAATTATGCCGAATGGGTTGAACAACGCAACGTAGTTGGTGCTGCCACTGTTATAGCAGAAGGAGCAGCCAAGCCAATGATTGAATGGGATTATGTTGTAAGTGGGACTAAAGTTGAAAAGATTCCTGGTTTCATTAAGATTTCAAACGAAATGCTTTCAGACATACCAGGCATGATAAATGAAATAAATAGCAACTTGGCTTATCAAATTGAATTAGCTGAAGAAGGTTATTTGTTTACAGGGACAGGTACAAGTCCGCAAATATGTGGACTTGACAAGTACGATACCGAAATTGACTTAACTGGTTTAGCCGGTTCAGTTGAACAGCCAAATAAGATTGATATATTGATGGCTGGTATTACTCAAATCAGGGTAAACGGGAAAGGCGAATTAAGGGCAAACCGTATATTCATGAACCCTATTGATGTATTTAAAATACTTGCAGACACGAAAGACACTACAAGAAATTATGTAAATGCAAGTGTTGTTCAGGTGGTTGCAAATCCTAATCCAATGGGATTACCTTCATTGTATATATGGGGCGTTCCGGTTGTGGAATCTGACAATGTAAGTGCTGGATATTTCTATGTTTGCGATATGACTAAGTTCAATATCAGGGATAAAGAAGGATTAACTATTGAAGTTGGTTATGATTCTGATGACTTCACTAAGAACATGGTTACAATCAGGGCTGAAAAAAGGCTTGCTACTTATGTTAAAGCAAACCATACCGAAGCAATTATTAAAGATACTTTTGCAAATGCACATATTTATCTTGAAACTGGAAGTTAGTATTATAATGGGTGGGTTTTATCCCACCCTAATTTAAAATTATGAAGATAGTTCAGTATACCGTAAACATTGGGGAATACGACAAACCACGTAATGATATAACTTGTATCACGAATATTGACATGTTTAAATCAAACGCACGTAATAGTAGACTCCCAAAAATATTAGTTCATAAATTTATAAGGGCTGATGTGTCTGTTTACTGGGATGCAAATATCTTCTTAAAAGACGGGTTAAATATTGAACAAGTTGTAAATGATTACTTGGGAGACTGTGATATAGTAGTACAAAAGGCAAATGTAGGCCGTGATTGTGTTTACCAGGAAATTGAGGCAGCAAAAACAAGGGTTTCAACTTATAGTGAAATTGACTTACTTACTGACCAAGCAAAGTATTATCGTGGCATAGGATTTCCTGAACATTGTGGGACACTTGCAGGATACCAGCCTTTGATAAGAAGACACAACGAAATCATGAGACGCTTCAACGAAGCATGGTGGGCTGAAATGTGCAGGTATTCATACAGAGACCAATGTAGTTTTCCTGTAGTATTAAGTAGGTTTCCAGATTTAAAAGTAAAGTGGATTAAAGAATTTGCAGATATATCATTCAAAGAATACAGGCATAAAGTGAAAAGTTTAGTATGATTATAGATTCTAAAAATATTGAGTTTGGATATGAGTTAATAAGCGTTATTCCATATGCTAATTGGCTTAATGAACACGGCATGCTTGACGGTACTATATCAGGTAATGATACTGAATGTCTTTATTTTTTTAGTAAAGAACATAAGATAAATCCTGAGCTTAGATCGTGGTACAATACGGAATTAGTTGACTATCCAAATATAAGGATACACAGACATACACTCGACAAAAGAATGTTTTTGCCACCAGACTATAAAAAGCATTTTGCAAATGACAGGTTTAGATTTGATAAAGAAATTGTTATTATTTGTAACAGGCACAACATAGAATGGGAAAAGAAACCGATAAACTATTTTGATTTGGACACTTTGAAGATTCTTTTTGAAATGCTTCAGGATAAATACCAGGTAGTTTATATCAATATCGAAGGCAGACCGGAGCTTTATGATAACGCTCCCCCTGAACCGTTCGGAGATAAAGAACTATTATTGCATTATCCAAAGGTTATTAATATACATGATTTGCATTTTGATAACCAGGATTTAAGTTTCAATACTTTACAGTTAATGTTATTTGCAAATTGTGAAAAGTATATTACCCTGAATGGTGGGCACGCAATATTAGCCGCTTACTTTGGTGGAGAAAATTTTATCATGTCAAAATATGGAAATCCACAAGCAAAAGAAATAAGCGAAGCAGTTAACTCATATTATCGATGGTATAGAGACTTTGGCGGGCAAAGATGTATTCATGTTTCAACTGAGATGCAACTAATCGAAAGAGTAAAAGACTCATGGATTGACTGTAATCCTATAGTTTCTATCTTAGTCCGTACCTCAAACAGGCCTAATTTCTTTAAAAATTGCATGAAATCTATACGCAATCAGGACTACAAGAACATAGATATTTGGGTTTCAATTGATGAAAAAGACAACGATTATACTATAAAATACCCTGTTTATCCTGTATTTGTTGACAGAAAGCAGTCATATAAGCCACCTTCAAACGATGTAAGCTATGGCCGTGTTATGACTTATAATCTTTATCTGAATGAATTGCAAAGGCATGTAAAGAGTGGATTAATACTTTATCTTGATGATGACGATCAGTACAATGAAAAAGAGTCTATCTCTAAAATTGTCGCTGAATATAAAAATGGTAATGAGTTGGTTTATTGGCGTGTAAAGATAGGACATAAGATAATTCCTGAGAATATGTACTTTGGGAAAAAGCCTGAAGTATTTCAGATTTCAGGAATCGGATTCGCCTTTGATTCAAAATATACAGACCTGGCACAATGGGAACCGTTCAAACGCGGAGACTTTAGGGTTGCTTTAAAATTGGATACAATAATAACAAACAAAGCATATATAAATGAAGTATTGAGCTCATCCCAAAATGGTTCACATATGGGATTAAACATTGACTTATCGAGTGATGAATTAAAAAAAATCGAAATGGAAAAGACAATTTGTGTAAAAATAATTAAGGACAAGTACAAAGGTCAACAATTGCCATTCAAGACAGGGGACACTATCGAGGTAACCGAATCGAAGGCAAGGCAATATTTCATACACGGTATTGCTATTCCTTATCATAAGGATATTGTAGAACAGGGACTTGTTGAGGCTTTGGTTGAAGAAAAACCTACAAAAGAGCCTATAAAAGCAGTTAAAGAAGTAAAAAAAGTTGCTAAAAAACCAGCAAAAAAAGGTAAATAATGGCCAATTTCATAGATACGACATACTTTATTAATGAAATTTCATTGACGGTTGATGAAATAAGCAACGAATTGGAGTATGATATTGTAAGGTTTGAGCCTGAAATTTTAACAAAATCATTAGGTTATGACCTTAAAAAAGCCTTAGTTGATGCTTATGCTGGCAGTCCAGCGCAAAAATGGATTGATTTACGCAATGGTAAAGACTATTCCCATGATGGAATATATTACAATTGGCGTGGTATGGTCAACACGAATAAAGAATCATTCATTGCGAATTATGTTTTCTGTCAATATTTATTTTATGGTTCAAAATTTAATTCGAGTTTTGGAATCAGGCAAATGAATACAGAAAACAGTACACCCGTAGATCATCGGGCAAAAAGTGTATCGGTGTATAATAAAATGATTGATTGGATTTATGAAATGTGGAATTTTATTAATTATTCTAATGATTTAGTTGCTGAAACATATCCAAATTTTTACCCTGAAAAACTTGAAAAAGAAAATATTTTCGGTATATGACAAGAAAGACACCTATATATGAACCGGACGAAATAAAGGCAGTTTTTACATTTTTAAAGACTGAAAAAACCATTACTAACATTACTGAAAGTTCTGGTATATCAACTATTTATTCTGATTCATTGGTGTTATTAAATGAAAAAGAGCCTATTTATCTACAGGCTGGCCAGATTGTTACACTTGACGGAATCAATTACCAGGTGTTGACGGTCAATTTAAAGACAAATATTTTCACAATAACAGCGACCGGACTATACCATATGTCAACCGATCCAATTCCAGTAAAGGTTTTGGATGTTACTAAGTGGAATTTGGCTGTTAATTTTAAGTTTGGCAGTCGTATCGAAATTAATGAGTTATTGGCATTGGAAGCAAATAACCCTGACGCAAAATTGCAAAGATTTCCTTTGGTATGGCTTTTTATTAATGATACCCGTGAACATGATAATTTTGATTACGACTTTAAGACAAATATAAAAATGGCTTTTGTTCATACATCGGATAAAGAAAGCAGGGCGCAAGCAAGACTTGATAATGTAATTAAGAAAGTCGTACATCCTTTGAAAGTATTGTTTTTAGAGACTATACAAAGTGCTTACTTTAATAAAGTATTTAATTTTGAGTTTGGACAATTAACTTATAATGATTATATCCGTTATTTTTACGGAAGTTCAGATAAAAATCAAATGGTTTTGGATGCACCCACTGATGCAATCGAAATTGATTTGGATGTTATTTTTCAAAACCAGTATAATTAGTATTAACTTAAATTAAAAAAAAATGACTTACAACACGACTCAAACAAGTACAGAGTACGGTAATACTGGTTTACAGCAATTTGCCGGAAATGTAGGAAAATGGAAATATCTTTTACTTGTATCAAAAGGTACTTCTATTGCAACAAAGACACCGGCATTGTTAAAGGCAACTTATGTCGATAACATAAACGAAGCAGTTGGCGACCGATGGTATTTATTGCCACTTATTTGGAATGGTGAACCAACTCAAGAAGATAATGTAAAAGAATCTTCAGACTTTGGATTTGAAACAGAGGTAAGGAAAGGTAAATTGAACTATAAGATTACCTTAGAAGAAATGTCTGTTTATAATAAGAATAAGCTTAATAAACTTGACGGTAAAGCATTTGACTGCTATATTATAACCGATAAAGATTTTATTTTAGGTTATTCAATTGATGGTGTAGAATTTCTTGCAAAAGAACTTGATTATTTTTCCGTATTGCCTGAAACTCAAAACACAGGTTCAACAAATGCACATGTTATGTTGGAACTTCGTTTTTCAGATACAAGACAGCAAAACGAATTTGAGGTTGCTCTTAATCCTTATGACGATGAAGACGTTGTTACAGCTTGGAGACCTTCATTAGAATTATCAGGGATAAAAGATTTGAGAATTGAAGTAACAGCCATGACTCAGACAACTGCAACAATTTCCTTAAAAGGTTATGATGGCGTGGCTTATAGTGCAGCCGTTGCAGGTGATGTTTATATGAGAAAAACAACTATTGATGGTGTTGCTATCACGGTCAGTTCATTGACTGAGACAGCTACATCTGGAATTTATACGGCTGGTTTCTCATCACAAACAGAGGGTACATTCTACTTTAGTTTATACGATCAACCGACTGCCGTCACACAAGGGGTTGAGACTCCGGTATATGATACTTATGCTTTAGTTGTAGCTTCTTAGTTATGAGATTCAAATATAAAGGTGTGGCTTATAGGACTGAAAACCTAACCACACAAGAACTATTGCTTATGTCTGATTCAATTAAGAAAGAGGCATTGAGACAAAAGGCAAAGAGTGAGATTAAGGAAATAATTCCTGTAATTGAGAGACCTATAAAGAAAAAAGGTAAATCTAAATAGGGGCTGAGTCCCCTATTTTTTAACTATGAAAAAAATATTAATAATCATTTTTCTTTTTTTAGCTTGCGAAAAAGAAGAAATAAAAACAGTAAAAGAAATGGCAAAGCAAACTATTAACATAGGTTCAGCTTATGGAGACCCGGACGCAACACCCAGACGGGATGCTTTTGATATGTGCAACGATAATTTTACGGAGCTTTATGTTGATGTCGTTCAGAATACAGCCGACATAGATGAACTTGAGGCGTTAAATCCAAACAGTTTACCAACTGTAGTTGTTCAGATTACATCATGGGATATGGATACTAATGCTACAAAAAATATAGCATATGATCCGCCTGCAAATAAGGCAGTAATAAATATTAATGTAACTATTTTTAACGATGCTACAACTAAGTCTTACCCAATTGAAAACGGTGGTTCTGTATTGTGGTATAATAATAATTTTGAGCTTACACGTGACGGTGCAGGTGTATTTGACGGTACGGATTTTAATAGTGGTTCTGCAAATCGTGGATATATAATTTTTAGTTTAATTACAGTAGCTATATAATGGACTCATTCAGCGAATATAAACCATATTTTGACATTAATATTAATAACATTGTTAAGCAAACAATGTCAGATAAAGAGTTGCAGGCGCAAATGATTAGACTAAACCAGGAACAACTTGACAAAGGATTAGATTCTTTGGGTCAAAGAATAGAAAGTTTAAGTGCAATTCAGCAAAATTCTGGTTATCCTTACTCAATGTTAACAGTTAAATTGAGAGGCGAACAAGGTTTGCAAGTTGATAATGTAGACTTAAAAGACACAGGGGCGTTTTGGGATTCCATGGATGTAAATGTTTCAGATACGGAGACAGAGATAATTGCAGACTGGAATATTCACGGCGAAGATATTCGGGAAAACTTTAGCAGGAATTTTGAATTTTTAGGATTGCAGGATAAAAAATTAAATGAGTTTATACAATGGTATTTTTTAGATTTATTCGAGCAATTATTAAAACAATCTATTATAAAGTAGTTGACTTTATAATTAGATTACTGCCAATATATTACACAAATGTAAACAGGATTTCGTTGTATAATTGGTTTAAAGTTCTTGAAAAAGATTTATCTTATTTGTATAGGCTTAGGATTTTTAAACGGATACCGAGATTTTTTTATAAAATATCGTACGATATGATGTTTCAATTTGACAATATTGATATGACTTACATTCAGAAACAGGCTAATATTGCACTGTTAAGAAGTTTGGCAGCAAGAAACAATGATAAGTCAATTCAATTCCAAGCGGATGTAATGGCAAACGAATTGAAACAGAAATTTGAAAAAAATACTAAAAAAGATAGTTCGTTAAATTCTTTTATCGATTATATTGAGTTAACCTTTGAATCGATTGGTATGATTAATCCGTACAAAATGAGTGCTTCCCGTGCGTTTTCATTATATCACAAGGCCATAGATAAAAACAAAAGATTAGAATCAATTTATAGTAAATAGTATGTCGATAATAAAAAATAAAGACATATACGATCCATCACAGGGCGATCCATTTGCACCTATTACAAAGGGCTTGGACATGCTGGATAATAAAATTGAGGAGACTAAAAAGAAAATGGTTGGCCTTGAAAAGACTATAAATATTGGTGATACAAGCGGAGCACAGGTAAAAGAGTTAATAGCAAACATACAAAAATTAGAGGCTGAAATTTCAAAACTAAAAGATACCCAAGCGGCAAAGGCAAATATCGAAAAGCAATTAGCTTATGCACAAGAAAAATATAATGCCTTACAAACCGAAACGGCAGCAAAATTAGCAGAGGTAAAAGTTGAAACACAAGCTTATAATAAACAATTAATGGATAATGCCAAGCTTGCAAGTAATACCGTGCAAGCTGTTCAAAAACATCGAATAGAATTAAGGGAACTCAAATCAACATTGCTAACTGTAAATAAAGGCACAAAAGAGTATAATGATGCAATGAAAAGAGCTGCACAAATCACAGACGATCTAAGTGATATGCAGGAAAAAATAAAAGGTTCAGCAATGGACTTAGAGGGCGTAATGGGTAATGTTCATAAAGTAACCACAGGTGTGGCAAGTGGGTTTGAAATCGCTCAAGGGATGGCAGCTTTGTTTGGTAGCGAAAATGAGAACTTGGCTAAAGCCCTTGTAAAAGTTCAAGCCACTATGGCAATTGCACAAGGATTGCAGGGATTAGATGGAATGGGTAAGGCATTTGGACGTTTAATGCTGCAAATAAGAATATTTGCGCAAGGTGTTAATAAAGCCTTATTGTCTACAGGAATAGGTGCATTCCTTCTTTTGATTGGCGCAATAATAGCTAACTGGGATAAAGTTAAAGAAGCAATTTCAGGAGTTAGTTCAGAAACAAAAAAGCTTAGTGTTGAGGCTCAAAAGAATCTGGAAATTGAACAAGCAAAAACGAGAGCCTTAGAAGATTCTGAAAACCTGCTAAGGATGCAGGGCTATACTGAAAAGCAAATACTTAATCTTAAATTAGCACAATTAAAAACCGATATTGAAGCGGCTGAAATTAACTTGCAAGTACAAACCAAAATTAAAAAACAGCAAGTCGAAGCAGAAGCAAGAAACTTAAAGATACTTCAAAAAGGCATGGAGCCAGTGATGTTTATCTTAAAGGTTATTGATGAAACAGTCGCCAAGCTTGGTAAATTTGTAGGTAAAAAATGGGACTTAGGATTGTCTACAATGTTCGGGGACTTTACAAAATGGTCCCAAAGTTTCTTAGCTGATCCGGAAGAAGTAAAAGCAGAAGCAATTGCAGAATTAAAAGAACAGGCAGCAACCTTATTAAAAATGAGAGATAATGCAGCCGCTTTACAATTACAATTAATTGAAATCGAAAATAGAGGAAATGAAGAACGCACAAAGAACGCTGAAAAATGGACAAAGAAAAGAGAGGAAATAGAAAAAGAAAAACTTAGAAGATCAAAACTTGGCGCCGGAAATATAAGCGTAACAGGCTCTGAGTCTGGAGTTGAAAGCATAACACAACAATTAGTAAATGAAGATATTGCAGCTTTACAATTAGGTGCAGCCGCCGAACGAAAAATACTTGAAGAAAAATTTAAAGCAGAACAGGAATATCAGGAAAAGAGAAAGGAATTAATTGAAGAAACAACATTGTTTGCAGCGCAACAATTCGGGGCACTATTGGCAAGCGGCGAAATGAGTTATAAGAATTTTGGTAAATTTATTTTATCAACTGCTTTGGACATAACAGAAAAATTAATCCTTTTGGCTATTGCTCAAATATATGCAAACGAAGTTGTGAAAAGCGGTTTTCTTGGATTAGCTAAAGGCGCAATATTAACAGCATTAATAAAAGGAATCTTTGCAGGTTTAAAACACCGTGTCCAATCATTTGCAGAGGGTACAGAGTTTGTTGAGGGTTCAGGTACAGGCACAAGTGATTCTATTCCCGCAAGATTAAGCAGGGGTGAAAGGATTGTACCGACTCGAATAAATAAACAATTACTTGGAATATCTAATAACGAATTACCAAACCTTGTAAATGCTGGTTTAAATAGCTTGCAAATGGAAATGGCATTAAACAGGATAGACAGAAATACGAGTCAGGCAAATTGGTATCTTTCAAACATGGGTAATCACTGGATTGAAAACGGGTACAGGTGTTGGAAGGACATTAAGTCTGGAATCATTCACAAAATACCAATGGCATGAGTTATACTTACTATCTATATCTCCCGGCTGTTCGCTCTGTAGAAATTTACAATGCGGAGTTAACTTTTGCCCATCGAAGAAATGAAAAGTTTGCAGGGATTATTGATTCTAAATTGGAAGGTAGTTTTGTTTTATTAGGTGCTGATTTTGACGATGCAGTTGAATTATTTGTTGATCAAGGCTATATATTCGGGGACATTTATCTTGATGGAAATCCTTTAATTTCTTTTTATGCATCTGATTTTTGCGACCTTGATCATAAACAAAAGAAAGGTACTATTAAGAATTTCCAGGAATTTAATCCTAACTCAATTAGATATTATGGTGAAAAACAATTTACTATCCCACAAACCGGGTCGCAACTAATTTGGGCATTTGGCGTGACAATGACTAACTATGCACATTTTATTCTTGATATTATTTCTGATGCTTTTACGAATCTTAATATAGCAGAGGGCTTTGATGATACTGATCATTGGTTTAGTACAGGAATTGCAATCGATTTTGCAGACTTAAAGATCGCAAACCTCAGAGACTGTCTAAATTTTGACGGTTCTGCAATGATTGGCGGACAAAGAAAACAGATGACTTTAAACAAATTGCTTGGTGCTTTATGTTCAATCTTCAATGTTACCATAGGAATTGATGATGATGGGTATGTTAAGTTTAGAAAACCATCTGATTTATTGACTAATTCTTTAGATTTGTCTGCATACCTTGCAAATACTAAGATAAGAAATTATGATTTAACTAAGCTGTTACAAATAGAAAGACTTGATTTTTCTGATAACAATTACATTGGAGATGGTCCTGACTATATGAATTGCTTTTTGGAATATACATTTTCAGGTGAAACACTTTCACATCAGTTAAATGAATTTTCAACTAAATATACCAGGGATGAAGATATTTCAGGCGATGGCTGGATAATAGTAGAAACTACAGATAGCTCAGGCCATAGTTATGCAAAAACAGCGACGGGATATGTAAGTAGTTCAACAATTATAAACGGTAATTTAGCAACTGCCAATTTAATGAATGCTTTTTACAGGGATTATCTTTATACTGATAAGAAAGGGTTTCAAATATGTGGAAATATTTCAGCGAATGCACCAACTTATTATAAGAATTTTATAGAAATTCCTGAAATTAATACAACGATTGCCGATCCATCAGTATTTTACGATACAATTATTTTGGAGACTATTGATGCAACGCAAAGAGTAGGTTTAGTTTTAGAACAAAAAACTAATCTACAAACAAACCAGACAACATTTATTTGTTTTGAATTTTTTAATGGCATAGATAATGGTTAAAATTTGGTATAGTGATATAGCCTGGACAAACTTTAATTCAGAAGTAATACCGATGAATTATGGTAATGATTTAACTTTAGATACAAGACTATTACATACTTATAAGCCACCGATTATAATTGAAGATAACTGGAATGGCAAAACATTTCCTATTCAAATTATAAATAACGAAGCTTACCAGGTTAATTTTGCTCTTAAAGAATTAGGGGTGCATCAGGTAGCTAAGATTCAATCATGTAAAAACATTTTTATTTATGAGTATGAAACAAACGAACTAATTCAGGTTGATACAAGTACAACCGGGCAAATGACTATTGAACCTATTGGACATAACGGGACAGTTGATATGTCTTTTATTTTTACTTTCACAGACAGAAAAAAAAGAACAATAGTTAATCCAGGAATTTGCAGGGATAATACTAATAATTTAAAAATAGTTTACAATTCATCTACACATAACTACTATACTGATTTTGAAATTATAAACACGATAACCGATGCTGAAAAGGCACAATTTGAATCGGCATTAGATGGACACTTAGAAACAACTTTATTGAAACATAAGACAGGTAATAAAATGATTTTCTATTTATCCGAGGCAAATATGATATTGTTGAAAAAACATGTAGAAAATTCACAACCTTCCGATGTTACGATAAACACTACTATTATACCAGTCGAGGTGGGTATATGTGATGTGTCTCAAGTTGGTGAAGATTTGTATAGATGCGAAGTAAGTTATAATTTAACATCAATTTTAGATTATGCTTAGAATAATAAGAGGTTGGAATAGAAAGGATTATTTGCGAAACTTACAAAGTGTTCGTGCGTATGGTATTCCTATTGCTCCAAAGTATATGCCTGTACAATGGCAAGAAGCTTATACTGATGAAAACAGAGCAATAGTTTATTTCATTGCCAGGCAAATTGACACAGTTAATGAAGTGATTTATTCTTATAATTTAGAAACTAATCTGGTTAAGTATGAAAATGACCAATATGTGTGGGACAACACTAAATTATATGATGGTTACTTGCCTGATGGTTGTTATTTTTTTGAGTTTAATAACGGGTATGAAACTTATTTTTCACAAATGTTTAACGTTACTGATTTAGAAGAATTTGATTCAGCTTCCAGTGCGTTACCTTGTTCAGATGCTTGGCCAGTTAGTAGCTTAAACATACCAACACCTGATTTAATTGTACTAAAACAATTTGAGAAAGTTTTTGAATACGTTCAATTTGAATAATTATGGGAATTGTAAGATTTAGGGATGAATGGACTGGATCGAATATTGCTAATGGCAAGATTCAAATAGATATGCCGGATGATCCAGGGCAATCAACATTTGATGATCCACATTCATCATACTGGATAACACTGACTGAATGGCTGGAATCAAATATAACTTCGATTATTGATCTTGACGATACGCCAGATACGTATGTAGGACAACAATATAAATTGTTTCGTGTTAATGCAGAAGAAACAGAAACAGAATTTGTTGATCCAGCTACAGTTTTTGCGGGATTGATACATTCAGCAACCGAAAAGACACCGATAACCGATACTGATGAAATAGGATTTTGGGATAATGTATCAGGGTTGTTGAGGAAAATTACATGGGCAAATCTTAAAGATACTTTCACTACATCATTAAGACCAACAACCGAAAAAACAGCCTTAGTCAATGCCGATGAAATTACCGGAAATGATTCTGAAAATTCATTCAGTCAAATTCGCACAACTTGGACAAATGTAAAAGTATTTCTTAAAGCTTATTTTGATGGACTGTATCAAACATTATCTAATTTAAGAACATCCTGGCAAGTAACACCGGACGACACACATTATCCATCTGAAAAGCTCACTAAGGATTCGCTTGATTTAAAAGCAAATCTTAGTGGTGCAGATTTCACGGGAATTGTTACTGCGAAAAATATTACCGGATTATCAAGCACGGCAACATCGGCAGGAACATTAACGATGGATGTTAATTCAAATAAGGTTCAGATTTTTACTGGATCAACAACACATATTGTTATACTCCCAAATGCCACTACACTAACAACCGGTAGACCATTTATTATAATTAATGATTCATCCGGACAGGTTACTGTAAAAGTTCCAACCAATAGTTCAGTGCTTCATGTATTAAGAAGTGGAGAAAATATTGAGGTAATTTGTAAAGTTGTTAGTTCTGATGACCTTAGTAGTTGGGAAGTCATGAATTTTGGCGTTGAGAGATTACAAGTTGCTGTAGGTGGATTAGGTGCGGATATACTATTTGGAACTAATATTGCAC
>Ga0209323_10000831_pt1 | contig 20277 bp, 10 predicted proteins | sample Rifsed19ft2_FD_184014 | JGI IMG/M metagenome (GOLD analysis project Ga0209323, IMG submission 184014) | Soil microbial communities from Rifle, Colorado, USA - sediment 19ft 2 (version 2) | ecosystem: Environmental > Terrestrial > Deep subsurface > Rock core/Sediment | place: Rifle, Colorado...
AACCGTTGGTAACAACGGCACCTTGCCAGCAACAAATTTTGTGGGAACAATTGATGCCGTTGATTTAGTGTTTAGAACCGGAAGCACTGAGCGGATGAGAATTCTTTCAACCGGCAAGGTAAACATCAGCAATATTGTGAATACGGCAAACGGATTGCTTGCAACGCCTGCCTATAGTTTTTCAAGTAACACAAACACCGGCATGTATTTAAACGGAGGCAATCTGGCATTTGCAAATGGAGGCACATTAGGATTACAATTGCTTGGAGGCACAAATGCCACTGAGGCGTATGGGCAAATAAGGGGAATCTCACTTACCGGACAAGCAGTTCCTGCATTTGTTTTCTCTTCGAGTACTACAACAGGAATGTATAATCCTGCGGCTGACCAATTAGGATTTTCTACCAATGGAACAGAGAGGGTAAGAGTTGATGCCATCGGTAATGTCGGCATCGGAACGCCCACGCCCACCTCAAAGATTCATGTATTTGGCGCATTTGATCCACTTCAGATAACTATAGAAAATCAAGGAGGTAATTTTAAAACAGGATATAGGATAAAAACCGCTCTGAATGAATGGTTCATTGGTCAGGAAGGATTAGCGACAACCGGATTCCGCATTACCGATGTGGATGCATTGTCGGTTCGTCTGCAGATTGATCCGAGCGGTAATATAGGAATCGGCACCACTTCTCCAAATGCTTCTTCTCTTTTAGATATTTCTTCCACCACACAAGGGCTTCTTGCTCCGCGAATGACGGACATAGAAATGAATACTATTGCATCTCCGGCAAATGGGCTGCTCGTATTCAACACCACTATAAACGCATTTTTCTTTTATGACGGCACAAGCTGGGTGCAGATTGCAGCAGGTGGCGGAACCGGTTGGTCTCTCATCGGCAATGCAGGAACTACTGATGGAACAAACTTCATAGGCACCACCGATGATGTTCCTTTTAATATAAGAGTGGACAACCTTAACGCAGGTAGAATTGAAACAGACAACGGCTCCTCTATGGGTGGAAATACATTTTTCGGTGTTGAGTCAGGAAATAGCAATACCGTGAATTTTGCTTTGGGGGAGGGTTTATACAACACGGCTGTTGGTTTCAATTCTTTATTTTCCAACACCACCGGATACCAAAATACCGCTCTTGGATATACCGCACTTATTAACAACAATAGCGGATTTAACAATGTAGCCATCGGACATCAGGCGCTTTATTTTTCGACAGGAAATGAAAATACCGCCATCGGTACGGCTGCGCTTAATAACAACACAGGAAGCAATAATACCGCTTTGGGATATCAGGCAGGCTATAACAGTACGGGCGCTGCCAGTAATAATGTTTTTCTCGGTAATTATGCAGGGTACAACGAAACAGGTTCTGACAAACTTTATATCGCCAACAGCAGCGTAAATCCTCCTTTGATTTATGGGGATTTTGCTTTGGGCAATGTAGGGATTGGTACCACCACTCCATTATACTCTTTGCACATTCAAAACCCATCCATGATGCCTCATATAATGCTTGAAACCAGTGCCGGTGCTTTTGATATTGGGTATAGAATTAAATCTGCAGGTGGTGAATGGCTGCTTGGTAAACAAACCGGAGGTGGTGATACATGGGATTTATTCAAGATAAAAAATATTGCAAGCGGGTTCACGGGCTTTTCAATGCTTCCTGACAAAGCAGGTATCGGAACAAACATTCCGCAGGAATTTTTTCATGTAAGCCCGGATAAATTTTTTCCTTATGACAGTTCTTTTGTAGTAACAGGTGCGGGAAACGTGGGCATCGGAACCACGGCTCCTGCTTCAGTATTAACTGTTGCCGGAGGAAATGCTGATGTAACTAACGGAATTGCTCAATTCACCAATAGCAGTTTTACTGCTTTGCAGGAGTTTACTCATCTTGTTGTTGGCAGGTCGGCTGCCATTAATCAATCGGCATTGTTCGGATACAATGAACAGGTTCCGGCAAAGCCATTTGCTTACATGGGTGTTTGGGGATGCGATGTTAATTCTCAAACCTTAAACATTAGTCAGGCGGGGAATGTGGGCATAGGAACAAGCACTCCGAAAAGCACTCTGAAAGTAGAAGGAAGCATAGCCGGGAAATTTGTTGAAACTAACGCTGCTTATACTTGCACATCTAAAGATTATTTTGTGTTTGCTACCAGTGGAGGAATTGTTATTACACTTCCTCTTGCTAATTCGGTGGATGCGGGCAGCGTAATTATTATACGAAATTATTCGCCCGGAATTGTTGGTGTGCAACGTCAGGGAGCAGATATGCTTTATCTTTTGGGTAACCTTGCAGCGCAACCTGGAGCTGCTCTTCCCTGCCCGGGAGGAGGATGCGGGGCAGGAAGCCCTGTGGGAAGATTTATTTCTGATGGAGTTAGTAAATGGATAGAATGGTAATGAAAACAATGAATAATAGACAAAGGATAATAGAACCGCAATTTTGAGCAAGAAACAAACATATGTACTCAAACATTGGCAAAGTGTAGTCAATCATTGGCAAGGTGTTGTCAAACATTGGCAAGGTGTAGTCAAACATTGGCAAGGTGTAGTCAAGCATTGGCAAGGTGTTGTCAAGCATTGGCAAGGTGTTGTCAAGCATTGGCAAAGTGTAGTCAAGCATTGGCAAGGTGTAGTCAATCATTGGCAAGGTGTAGTCAATCATTGGCAAGGTGTACTCAATCATTGGCAAGGTGTAGTCAATCATTGGCAAGGTGTAGTCAATCATTGGCAATCTACACACGATAAAAACCGATTGGTTGGAGTATGCGGAATAATGATTTTGGTAATTAAAACACCGGTTGCATTAAACAACGCTAAAATCCGCTCAATTTAAAGATTGAGCGAGGAAACATAATAAATGGGTAAAAACAAATATTTAATCAGAACACCAAGTAACATGAAAAAATATCTGCAACACATAGTTTGCCTCTTACTTCTTACCTCTTGCTTCTTACTTCTTACTTCTGCTTCTGCCCAATCTCCCAACGCAATAAATTACCAGGCGGTGGCGAGAGATGCAGGAGGAAATCCGATTGCAAACACAGCTATTTATGTTGAATTTAAAATATGGAAAACCGATCCAACCATTATTGGTGGCGGCTCTGTTGTTTATGATGAAACACACAGCGTCACTACAAATGCATACGGGCTTTTTAATTTAATAATCGCAAGCGGATCTATTGTCAGCGGAAATTTTCCCACCATACCATGGGGAAGCGATTTATTTTTTCTCGAAGTGCTGGTTGACCCCGATGCCGTAGGTGGTCTCCCTTACGTATCCATGGGCGCCACACAATTTCTTTCTGTGCCTTACGCGCTTCATTCAACCACAGCCGATAGTTTGCTGAACCCCCCTGCCGGCTCTTTCATCTGGAAAAGAACTGCCGATTCGGTTTATCTGAATACGTTAACAAATCGCGTGGGTATCGGCACTGTTTCTCCCACTGCTAAATTAAATGTGGAGACAATTGTCGGCTCTGAGGATGCGCTCAATGTTACTCACAAGGGCAAAGGCCGCGCAGGCGTGTTCTGGACAAACAATAGTTTAAATGATTCCACCACACTCATCAGCTATACCAACGGAAATGGAAATGCCATATTCGGAATCAACGAGGGACCAAAAGGGCATGGTGGAGTTTTTGCAGTGAACAATTCATCAAGTGGCGGAATCGGTTTGGTCGGCTCCACTAACGGCACCGGAAAAGCTGTATTCGGATATCAAACCGGGTTAGGATATGGCGGAGCCTTCTGGATTAATAATCCAGCCAACGATTCTGCCGCAGTGGCAGGGCTGACAGACGGAAACGGTCCTGCGGTTTGGGGATTAGCTACGGGAATAGGCAATGCAGGCGTTTTTCAAATAAGCAATAATGCAAGCGCTGCTTCTGCTTTGTATGCAACCACTAACGGAACAGGATTAGCAGGAGAATTTGTTGGCAAATTAAAAACCACCAACTTTCAGATGACCAATGCTCCTGTTGCTATTGGAGATATTCTTACCTCAGTTGATGCTTTAGGAAATGCTGCATGGGCAGCCCCTCCATCCGCTCCGCCTCCCGCATGGCTGCTTGGCGGAAACACACTCACCGGAACATTGCCTGCTTCTCCTAATGAATGGATTGGTAGCTTGAATGCCGCTGATTTTATTTTCAGAACAAATAACATTGAAAGAATGCGATTAAGATCGGTAGGCACCACTTACATTGCGGGCGATGTGGCTATAGCAAATGGAACTTCTCCGAATGTGCGTTTACAGGTGGATGATGGAAATCCTGCCCGCACAACTGTAAATATCTCAAGCGCAGGAAACCCTTCCGCTGTAGGAAACGGCACCGCCCTTAATGTTTCCAAATCAGGAACCAATACAGCCGCTTTTACCTCTTATGGCATTCAATCTCTCATTACAAACACAGGAGCAACCAGCACAAACATTGCAGGATATTTTTCCGCTTCGGGCGGAACAAATAATTATGCGATTATTGTTCCAACCACAGGCGGAAATGTTGGAATCGGCACCTCTTCTCCTTTGCGCCCGCTTCATGTTGTTACTGGTGGAACTACCGATGCCCTGCTGGTTGAACACACCGGCACCACATCGCGTGCGGCAACTTTTCAAATTACAAATGCAAGCAACGGCTCCGCAGCCGTATATGGTACAACCAGCGGTTCGGGTTATGGAGGATATTTTACTGTTGGTTCCACCGCAACTGCAATCATGGGCTATACAACCGGATCGGGACGTGCAGGTAATTTTCAGATTGCTAATACTACCAATAGTTTCCCTGCGGTAGATGTAACTACCAACGGGCAAAATTCAAAAGCGCTGAATGTTTTGCATAACGGAACAACCGGCACGGCTACAAGTTATGGCGTGTATTCTGCAACAACCGGAGCAAGGGGCGGAGCTGCCATAAACGTGGGCGGATATTTTTCTGCTTCGGGCGCACCAAATAATTACGCAGGAATTTTTAATCAGGGAAATGTGGGAATCGGAACAGTTTCTCCAAATGATAAATTAACCATCGTAGGCGGAGGGACAGGCGGCATGACAGTGCGCGACCAAACGGATGTTATAGATGCCATACATCTTGCTTCAGGAACTGGCGCTGGCGCTTCCGGCTCTATAGAATTATTAAACAGTGGAACAACTAAAGTTAGTTTCTCCGGCACCGGAACAAATTATATCAATGCAGGAAATGTGGGCATAGGAACAATTACGCCCGGTGCAAAATTAGATATTGTAAGCAACTCCTTTGATCTGCTTAACTTAACCACTACAGCTGCCAATACAAATGTAAATGTTACTATAAATACAACCGGAGCCGGTGCGGCTCAGTTTCAGCAAACGGGCGGAACCGGAGGTTTTACCTTTTACCCCCAAGGTGTTGTCGGAACTCCCACGCTTGCCATTATTCCATTCGGAACAACCGGCAATGTGGGCATTGGAATAGCTGCCCCCAATACATCTTCTATTCTTGATATTACTTCCACCTCAAAAGGGCTTCTTGTTCCGCGCGTGAGTTTAATTTCAACAGGTGATGTTGCCACCATTACAAGCCCTGCTATCAGTTTGCTGGTGTATAACACCAATGTTGCTATGGGTGGCGGGGGTGTTGGTTATTGGTTTTGGGATGGCGCTAAATGGGTGCAATTGCTTAATGGCGGAACCGGATGGTCAACTACAGGCAATGCAGGCACCGTTGACAATACTAACTTCATAGGCACCACAGACAATGTGTCTCTTAACTTTAAAGTAAATGGTCAAAAAGCGGGAAGAATAGACGCTGCAAACGCAAATACTTTTTTCGGTTATGTGGCAGGAAGTACTACAACAGGAGGAAACAATACTGCCAATGGATATTACTCGCTTTGGAACAATACCACAGGAGCAAGCAATACCGCCATCGGAACGAGTGCGCTTCAATCCAATGTTACCGGCAATTATGCTACTGCTATCGGGATGAGCGCCATGCTTTATGCCAACAATACCGCCACCGCATTTACCAATACCAATGTGGCAGTGGGTTTTGAAGCATTGCGCGGCTCCCCTATTGCAGGTAATAATATCGGTAATGCTAATACCGCTCTTGGCTATCATACGCTTTTGAACATCACCTCTGGAAACTCCAATACCGCCAGTGGAGTGAATGCGCTTTATTCCAATAATACAGGAAGCAGCAATACCGCCAGCGGAGATGCTGCGCTTTATTCCAACAACACAGGAAACAACAATACCGCAATAGGTCGTCCTGCGCTTTTTTCCAACACCACAGGAAGCAGTAATACCGCCATCGGATTTAATGCGCTGTATTATAATGTAGCCGGAAGCAATGCCACCGCCATTGGCACTAACGCAATGTATTATGCCTACAATGGGGCTGCCTTTATCAATTATAATGTAGCGGTTGGCTTTGAGGCGCTGCGCGGCTCTGCTACTCCGGCATCAAATACAGGTAACAGTAATACTGCTCTCGGCTACCAATCATTATTGAACAACTCCGCAGGAAGCGGCAATACCGCCATCGGATATGGGGCGCTTATCAATAACACAACTGCTACAGGCAATACAGTTTTAGGTTACGGTGCGGGCTCTTCATTTATCAACGGAAACAACAATACCTATATTGGTTACAACACTGGCGCTAATGCGAACGGTTATATTAATTCAACTGCGCTGGGAACTGGCGCCAGCGTTACAGGAAGCAATGCTACCGCAATAGGAAACGGAGCCACTGCTCCTGCTAATAATGTACGGCTTGGCAATGCTGCTGTTACGGTGATTTCAGGTCAGGTGGCTTACACTTTCCCTTCAGATGCACGGTTTAAAGAAAACATTATGGAAGATGTGAAAGGAATTGACTTCATCATGAAACTTCATCCTGTTTCTTATAACTTTAACCGCCTTTCGTTTGCAAAACATATAAAAGAAAAAACCGAAGGGCGCGAAGATGAATTAACAAAGTTATCGCAAACCCGCTCTGTTGGTTTTCTTGCACAGGATATAGAAAAGATAATTAAGGAAACGGGCTTTGAAGCATTTGACGCTGTTCATGCTCCGGCAAACGAAACAGATAATTACAGTTTATCCTATTCGCATTTTGTTATTCCTTTAGTAAAAGCCATTCAGGAGCAGCAAAAGATGATTGACGAGTTACGAATGACGAATGACGAATTAAAAACAACAAACAACAAACTCAGTACTCAATACTCAATACTCAATACTCAATACTCCACTCAGCAACAGGAAATAGAAAAAATAAAAATGCAATTAGGATTAAAAACAGAAATAGAAAAATAAGGCAGCAGCTTAATGATAGTGTTTTATTATTACTTTTAGTGTCCCGCAGTATTGCGGGATTAAAAATCATTCGTTGAAATTACATTCATGAAAAAAGTTTACTTATTTCTTTTCTTTTTATTGCCAACTGCCAACTGCTTACTGCCCACTGTTTTTTCACAATCTCCTCAGGGAATAAATTATCAGGCAGTGGCAAGAGATGCTGCCGGAAATCCGCTGGTGAATACTGCTGTTGCTATTAAATTTTCTATTTACAATTCCATTCCATTAGATACTGTATGGATTGAAACTCACAGTAAAACAACAAATCAATTTGGTTTATTTACTGCTATCGTAGGGCAGGGAACAAAAATTGGCGGTTCATCAGCAGCATTTTCAAATATCAATTGGGGCTCAGGAACTTTTTCTTTGCGAGTTTTTGTAAATGGAAATGATATGGGCGCCACACAATTTATGTCTGTCCCCTACTCTCTTTATTCTGCTAACGGAACACCCGGTCCAACAGGTCCAACCGGATTAACTGGTTCTACAGGAAATACTGGTCCCTCTGGTGCAAATGGTACGAATGGTACTACCGGAGCTACTGGCGCAGCAGGTACAAATGGCACAAACGGTGCTACGGGTCCAACTGGTGCAGCAGGTTCAAATGGTACAAACGGAGCTACGGGTCCAACTGGTGCAGCAGGTTCAAATGGTACAAACGGTGCTACGGGTCCAACTGGCGCAGCAGGTTCAAATGGTACAAACGGGGCTACGGGTCCAACTGGCGCAGCAGGTTCAAATGGCACAAACGGGGCTACGGGTCCAACTGGTGCAGCAGGTTCAAATGGTACGAATGGCGCTACTGGTCCAACTGGTGCAGCAGGGACAAACGGTACAAACGGTGCTACTGGTCCAACTGGTGCAGCAGGGACAAACGGTACAAACGGTGCTACGGGTGCAACTGGCGCAGCAGGGATAAACGGTGCTACGGGTACAACCGGATTAACTGGTCCTACCGGAAACACGGGTGGAATTGGTGCGACCGGTCCAACAGGAAACACTGGAGCAACGGGTGGTGTTGGTCCTATTGGTGCTACTGGTATTACTGGTCCAAGCGGCACTCCGGGAGCTAGTGGGGTAACGGGTCCTACAGGATTTTTATCAAACGGAACTGCTGCTGGAAATACTCCTTACTGGAATGGTGCAAGTTGGGTAATCAACAGCAGCAATATTTTTAATAACGGAGGAAACATAGGTGTTGGCACAACAGGTCCCACAGGCAGATTACATGTGCTTGGGGTAGATAATTCCTCAACTGCTTTTGCTTTCGGAGCTGCTGGCGCTTCGGGAATTGGCGGCTTGAATGTGAGAAACGATGGCAATGTAGGCATCGGAACTACAACTCCCACCTATCCGCTGCATGTTACTTCCCCATCGGCTGCAAATATTTTTGCCGCTAACATTGAAAACACGAATGCCAACGGATGGGGTTTTAGTGTGCGCACAACAAATACAGACAATACAAAATTTACTCTTGCCACTTATAACAACACCAGGGCGCAATATGATTTTGTTGTGACAAATGCCGGCAATGTGGGCATAGGCATAACAGTGCCCGAAGCATTACTTCATATCAATAAAACAGATGTAGCCACTATTTATCCTTTGCAGCTTGGCAATACCAATCAACCCACCCGTGAATGGATGTTTGATGTGGACGGAACGGCTAACATGTATATCAAAAACGAAGGAGCCGGAACTCCATTCACTTCTATGTTTTTTGATAATACCGGCAAAGTAGGTATCGGAACATCCACTCCTTTAAGTAAATTAAATATTGCCGGCACCACCCAGTTTGACGCTGCCCTCATAGTTCAGCTTTTCTCCGTTGATGCTAATCCGCCAAATATAAAAATGACCAAAAGCCGTAATGCAACAATAGGACTGAACACCATTGTTAACATCAATGATGTTACAGGTCAGATTGGAGGCTGGGGAGCAGATGGCGCATCCGCTACTTCCTATTGGCCAACCGGACTTATAGAATTTGAAGTGGATGGAACACCTGGAATAAATGATATGCCCGGGCGAATTACTTTTAATACCACACCTGACGGAAGTCAGATAGCAACCGAAAGAATGAGAATAACCAGCACAGGCAATGTGGGCATCGGAACAACAACTCCATCGGCAAAACTTCATACTGTTTTATCCACAACGGCTTCTGTCAATGCCATTCAGATTGATTACACAAACACCGCATCGGGAGCGGGTAACCGTGGCGGACTATTCATTACTCATTCAGCCAATCATCCTGCCGGAGGAATTGCTTCGCACGGAATTTTTATCAATAGCACAAATGCAGGACTCGGAAACATTATTGGCTTGGGCGCATATATTTCAGGAAACACAGGAGAAAAACGCGGGTTGGATATCAGCGCTTCCGGTTCAGGAACCAATGTGGGAATGTTGGTGGATGCCTCGGGCGGCACAACAAATACGGCAGGATATTTTAATGCATCGGGCGGAGCAACCAACTATGCGATTATTGTTCCAAGCGCGGGAGGCAACGTGGGCATCGGAACTAACGCCCCAACTCAACTACTTACAGTTTTTAACGGAACAACAACAGGTACTTATACAACCACCGGTTGGTTGCATAGTTCTGACTCCCGTTTAAAAACAAACATAAAACCGATTGAAAGCCCTCTCGAGAAAATAATGAAACTACAGGGTGTGAGTTATAACTGGAAGCAAACACCATCAACGGATAATCAAATTGGTTTTATTGCACAGGATGTTGAGAAAGTTTTTCCCGAAGTAATTGTTAAAGACAAAGACGGCAATTATTCAATGGCTCTACAAAACCTCACTGCACCCATTGTTGAAGCGATTAAAGAGCAGCAGGAAATGATTGATGATTTAAAATCAACTGTTAAAGATTTACAGTCTGCTATGCAAAACTGCTGTACTTCAAATCATTCAAACCAAAATAGCAACAATAACAGTGGTTCAGAATTAAACGCAACCACTATTCATGAACTGGAATTGGAAAACAGCGCAGTGCTTTTTCAAAACACCCCCAATCCTTACTCTGAAGGCACGAGCATAAAATACTTTGTACCCGATAATTCTCAAGCGCAGATTATTTTTTATGATGATTTCGGCAATAAGATAAAAGAGTTCACCGTTTTAGAAAAAGGAATGGGGCAATTGAATCTAACCACTGCCAACCTTGCAAACGGAATGTATTCTTATTCGCTGGTGGTGAACGGGAAAATTGTGGATACGAAAAAGATGGTTAAGACAAAATAATTTATTTATAGTAATGATAAATTAGTGAAAAGAAAACATACATATATAGGACTTACGCAAAAGCTCTTAGTTTATAGTTTGTTGGTTTTTAGTTATGGTTATATAGTTGTCAGTTTTGGTTTAAAACCAGAACTAATAACTAAAAAACTAAAACCATTAACTAAAAACTATAAACTGCGTAAGTCCTAATATATATATTATAGGACTTACGCAAATGCCTGTTTTGAAACCAAAATGAAAAAACAAAAGCCCCTCCTAAATCCTCCCCATTGGGGAGGACTTGCATTACCTTCTCCCTCCCTAATGGGGAGGGTTGGGGTGGGGCTGCTAAGGGGGGCTTCATTTACTGCCACTCCTTACAAGGAGTTGCACCAAAGAGCGTCATTCTCTGCCATACACGAACGTGTTCTGCATCCGATAACGTCATTCTCTGCCATACACGAACGTGTTCTGCATCCGATAACGTCATTCTCTGCCATACACGAACGTGTTCTGCATCCGATAAGGTCATTCTCTGTCATACACGAACGTGTTCTGCATCCGATAAGGTCATTCTCTGTCATACACGAACATGTTTGGCATCAAAAGATGATTTTTAACTCAAAAACTCAATAACTAATCAACTCAATAACTAAAAACTCTTAACTATGGAAAAAATCTGGAAATACCTGCAAAACCAGTTTCTTGTAGCAACTAGAAAAAACTTCAAAAAAGCCCTCAAGCTGAGCAACTATCACGATGCGCTGCTGAAAAAAGCCATGAACACAGACCCCGACCCCGATTGGGCTTTCCTATATAATAGGTATAATCCCCTGCACCTTGCATATACCAGCGCATACACCGCATGGAAAAACGCGGGCGGAACCCAGGAAGGTCAAACCCTGAACCTCGACCAACTGCTGTTGCTTTTAGTCACCAAGGTGGACAAGTGGGATGTGCAGGTGCAGAATGTGTTTGGCAAAACAAGCCCCGATTACAAAAAGATTTTTCCCGATGGGCGCGCACCCTTCAACAGCGGGGCAATCAACACACGCATCATTGCCGTGCAAACCCTTGGCGTTGCGCTCACTCCTTATGCGGCATTGGCAGCCGTAAAAACTCTGGTGGATGCTTTTTATATTTTGCTCGATGATGCCCGCGATGTGCAGGAAGGAGCCAAAGGCGGCACCAAAACACAGAGCGAGCAGTTAGACCAGAAACGCATTCCCGCCATGACCATGCAATATGGCAACCTCGGCTTTTTGATGAACAAATACATGAACAATCCTCTCACCATTGCGCCCTTTTTCGAACTGGCAGAACTGCGCGGTCATCAGCAGGTTTTGTTCACCGGCACTTTAGACCCCGCTGAAAACGAACCCGTGCTCATACACACCTTTGTAGCCGATGATGAAATACGTTTTCAGATAACAATAGATCCGAAGAAATCAGCGCCCGGCAAGGCGCAGGCAGAGTTTTATTTAGCCACCTCTGCCGGAGGAACTGACAGCACAGCCGTTGTGATTACAGCAGGCGCTGAGCAAAAACTTTTCGCTTCTGCTTTTGGCATTACAGATTACGGCACACACCGCTATCTCACCGCCATCAATCCCGGTTCTTCCACATTGGATTATGAAATAGAGTTGTTGTAACGGACAGGCAGAAACAGAATAAATGAGTAAAAGAAAACATAAAGCCCATCCTAAATCCTTCCCGAAGGGAAGGACTTGTAGGACTCAGTTCTCATTTCCTTCTGGAATGGGTTGGAAGATGGGCTTGTTGATAGCTGCTCTTTTCTCCCTTCCCTTTGGGAAGGGCGGGGATGGGCTTCTTTTTTCCCAAACCGTTACTCCCACCTATATAGGTACAACAGGAAATTACAGCACTATGGGGGTTTCGCCTTTAACAGATAAGAATAATTTTGGGTATGAACACTAAAAAAACAATTGCTCATTGGATTGAAATCTCTGACAGGGATTTCAAAACAATGAATCTTTTGTTCAGCAACAAAGAATATGCATGGTCGCTTTTTATAGGTCATCTGGTAATAGAAAAATTATTAAAGGCGTGTTATGTGAAAAAGCACAACGAGCATCCGCCTTTTATTCACAACTTGCAGCGCTTAGCCGAAAAAACAAGCTTGCAATTTTCAGAAGATCAATTAAAAGCATTAGCGCGGATAACTACTTTCAATTTGAATACCCGCTATGATGATTACAAAAAAACGTTTTATAAAACATGTTCAAAGGCGTTTACAAACGAATGGATAAGCAACATAAAATCATTGCGCACATGGATAAAAAATCGGCTGTAAAAAAAGTCAGGCATTACCTTTCTTATCTTAAGGATAAGGATTATAAAATACGAAAAGCGTATCTTTTCGGCTCGTATGCAAAAGGAACTTTTCATCCTGACAGCGATATTGATATTGCTATTGTTATGAAAAACATTAAAAACAGTTTTCTGTTGCAGGGCGATTTATTGTTCATGGGAGGGAGAATTGACTCGCGCATTGAACCGCATCCATTTGATGAAAAAGATTTTAATGACAACAATCCTTTGGTTGACCAGATTTTGAAAACGGGGATTCAAATTATTTGACAGGCAGAAACAGAATAAATGAGTAAAAGAAAACATAAAGCCCATCCTAAATCCTTCCCGAAGGGAAGGACTTGTAGGACTCAGTTCTCATTTCCTTCTGGAATGGGTTGGAAGATGGGCTTGTTGATAGCTGCTCTTTTCTCCCTTCCCTTTGGGAAGGGCGGGGATGGGCTTCTTTTTTCCCAAACCGTTACTCCTACCTATATAGGTACAACCGGAAATTACAGCACAATGGGAAGTTCTCCTTTCTGGTCAATCTCCTCTTCTGTTGGAGAGCCGATGGTGCAAACATGGAGCAACGGAATAGTTACAATTACTCAGGGGTTTCAGCAGCCAACCCCTCTTCAATCCTGCTCTCTTGCGGTAAGCATCAATGCGGTGGCAATTGCAGGAGAAGGGGATCATTCCCTTGCCCTGAAGAATGACGGCACCGTTTGGGCTTGGGGATTAAATGTCTCTGGTCAACTTGGAAATGGAACTAACACCAACAGTAATGTTCCTGTGCAGGTGACCGGGCTCACAGGCATCACTGCCATTGCAGCAGGACAGGATCATTCCCTTGCACTGAAAAATGACGGTACGGTTTGGGCTTGGGGATACAATTTATATGGTCAACTTGGAAATGGAAATAACACCAACAGCAATGTTCCGGTGCAGGTGGCGGGGCTTACAGGCATCACCGCCATTGCAGGAGGAGGAAGAGCTCATTCTCTTGCCCTACGAAATGACGGCACCGTTTGGGCTTGGGGATTTAATACCTCTGGTCAACTTGGAAATGGAACCCTCACCAACAACAATGTTCCTGTTCCCGTGAGTTCGCTCACAGCAGTCACTGCCCTTGCAGGTGGAGGAAATCATTCCATTGCCCTACGAAATGACGGCACCGTTTGGGCTTGGGGATATAATGGTTATGGTCAACTTGGAAATGGAACTTTCACCAACAGCAACGTTCCAGCCCCTGTAAGTTCTCTCACAGCTGTCACTGCCCTTGCCGGAGGAGAAGGTCACTCCCTTGCCCTGAAAAATGACGGAACGGTCTGGACTTGGGGATACAATATCAATGGTCAGCTTGGAAATGGAACTTTCACCAACAGCAATGTTCCTGTTCCCGTAACCTCTTTTACGGGAGTGAGTGCCATTTCATCAGGGGATTTGCATTCCCTTGCCCTGAAAAATGACGGCACAGTCCAAGCTTGGGGAAACAACGCTTCTGGTCAACTTGGGAATGGAACTTTCACCAACAGCAATGTTCCCGTCCCTGTAAGTTCGCTCGCAGCCGTCACCGCCATTGCGGGAGGAGCAAACCATTCCCTTGCTCTGAAAAATGACGGAACGGTCAGGGCTTGGGGACTGAATAGCTATGGTCAACTTGGGAGTGGGAACAACACGGATAGCAATATTCCGGTGCAGGTTATTACTTTCAGCACAGGAATATGTTTAGGTGAAAGCGCAACACTCACAGCAACAGTATCAAATGGCGCAGCGCCTTATACTTATTTGTGGAGTACAGGAGCAACCACTGACACATTAATTGTAAGTCCTACCATTACCACTACTTATTCTGTGGTGGCATCTGATGCGTTTTGCAGCGATACGGCATACGTCACCGTTGTGGTAGATTCTCTGCCAACTATTTCTATTACTTCTTCTAATGATTCCATCTGCGAAGGAGACTCTGTAGTGCTCATCGCTACTACCGGAGGGCTTACTTATGTGTGGAGCACGGGCGCAACCACCAATCCGATTTCTGATGTTCCTTCTTCAACCACCACTTACACGGTTACGGGAAAAGATGTAAGCGGATGTGCCAATACTGCCACTACAACGGTTACGGTGAATCCTATTCCCAATATAACAAGCATTTCCAGCAACAGCCCTGTGTGTTCCGGACAAACATTATCCCTTACGGCAGGCACTGATATAGGAACAACTTTTAACTGGAATGGTCCGAACAGTTTTTCTTCTACTGTGCAAAATCCAACGATAGGCAGTGTAAGCGTTACTGCTTCAGGAACCTATTCAGTTACCACCACTTCTGCCGCAGGATGCACGAGTACGGTGGGAACAATTCCTGTTACCGTAAATCCATCTCCGACAGCAAGCGTTTCGGCAACCAGCAACGTAATTTGCGCGGGGCAAAGCACAACGCTCACCGCTTCGGGCGGAAGTACTTATTCCTGGTGGAATAATTCTTCAACCACTTCTTCCATCACCGTTTCTCCAGTCGCTAATACTATTTATACGGTTACCGCAACGGATGGATTCGGATGTACAAACGATGCGGGTACTGTAATAATGGTAAATGCTTTGCCTGTTATTACAACAACTGTATCTCCAACCAGTATTTGCGCTGGCGAAAGTTCTACGCTCTCAGCAGGCGGAGCAACTACGTATGTATGGAGTACGGGCGCATCCACTTCTTCTATAACTGTTTCTCCAACGACTATTACAAATTACACCGTGACAGGAACTGGAAACAGTTGTACGAACACTGCTACTGTTTCTGTAACCGTTAATTCTTCGCCAACTGCCAGCATCAATGGATTGCCGTCATTTTCTGATACTATTTGTAACGGAAACTCAACGGTGCTTGGTGCAACAGGAGGAAATACTTATTCGTGGTGGAATAATTCTTCAACCACTTCTTCCATAACCGTTTCTCCTCCAACCGGAATTACAAATTATACTGTTACAGTAATGAATGCTGCCGGATGTTCTGATACTGCCTTTGCAACTGTAACTGTTGCGCCTGTTCCCACTGCAACCGCCAGCGTGAATAATGCTTCTTGTTTTGGAATCTGCAATGGCGATGCAACCGTAACTCCAACAGGAGGAACTTTTCCTTATACTTATTTGTGGAACGATCCTTTCAGTCAAACAACGCCTTCCGCAACGGGATTGTGTGCAGGAAATTATACTTCAACCGTAACTGACCAAAGCGGATGTTCGGTAACCAATACGGTTTCTATTACTGAACCGGCTGCCTTCTCCACCACTGTTTCGGCAACCAGCGCCTGCAACTCAACATCTAACGGAACCGCTTCGGTGAGTGTGACAGGTGGTGTTTCTCCTTACTCTTTTGTATGGAGCACTTCTCCCATACAAACTACTTCTGCGGCAACCAATCTTTCTGGCGGAAATTATACCGTTGACATCACCGATGCAAACGGATGCACAGGCAGCGCAACCGTAACGGTTGCTTCTTCTACAGTAACAGCAAGCATCAGCGGAAATACTACCATTTGCTCCGGACAATCAACTGTGCTTACTGCTTCTGGTGGATCAAGCTATTCATGGAGCAATAATGCAACTACTTCTATTATTACCACTCCTCCCCTAACATCAAATACAAATTATACCGTTACCGTTACGGATGTCAACGGATGTTCAGATACAGCAATTGCTGCCGTGATTGTTACTGCAGCGCCTACTGCAGGCATCACTGCAACCTCTGATACTATTTGCGTTGGAAGTACGGATACACTTATTGCAACAGGTGGTGTTTCTTATTCATGGAGTACAGGCGCAACCACTGATACATTAATTGTGAACCCTACTACACAAACAATATATACGGCTACTGTTTCTATCGGCTCATGTTCTGATACGGCAATGTTTACAGTAAATGTTTCTTCCGTAACCGCATCCATCATCAGCGGAGCAAATGCAATTTGTATCGGACAAGCAACAACTCTTACGGCAAGCGGAGGAACTACTTATTCATGGTGGAATAATTCTTCAACCACTTCTTCCATCACCGTTTCTCCAGTCGCTAATACTATTTATACGGTTACCGCAACAAATTCTTTCGGATGTACGGATATGGATACTGTGACGGTAACAGTAAATTCTGCCCCAACAGTTACTGTTTCTACTACGTACGCTACTATTTGTACAGGACAATTAAACAACACAACATTAACTGCTGGCGGAGGAAGCAGTTATTTATGGTCACCGGCATCCGGGTTAAATAATCCGAATATTTCTAATCCAATAGCAAGCCCGACAGCATCAACCGCCTACACTGCGACCTATTCTGTTACAGTGACTAATGCCAGCGGCTGTTCTAAAGATACTTCAGTTTCATTTTCAGTAGTTGTGAATACAATTTCTTCACCTATAGTAAGCCCTGTTGCTCCATCTTACTGTTTGGGCGATTCTATTCTGCCGTTTACTATAACGAATTATTTTGGTGGTGGCGTTTGGACAGATTTTGTAGGAAGTTTATTGGCAGTCAACACCTTAACTTATCAGCCGCCTCAAACTCTTCCACTTGGAGTTACTTTAGGCTGGGTTACTCAGGGCTATCCAAGTTGTTTTGCAGATCCGACACCGATTTCTGTAACAATCAATGATATTCCTGTCGTTGATGCCGGAAACGATGTAACCATTTGCCCCGGCTTCACCGCTCATCTCGAAGCAACTATTTCCGGTGACATAAGCGGAGCAACTTATCTGTGGTCTCCACACGCTTCTTTGAATGATTCCACTATCTGGAATCCATCCGCAAATCCGGATTCCACCATCACGTATGCACTGGAGGTTTTCAACGACAATGGCTGCTGGGCAAAAGACACTATAACCGTTTATATTGTCCGCACAGCAGAATGTGTGATTCATGTTTACAATGGAATTACCCCTAATGGCGATGGCGCAAACGATATATGGTGGATTGACGGCATTCAGTCCTTCCCCGATAACAATGTTTCTATTTTCAACCGATGGGGAAATAAAGTATGGGAAAAAAGAAATTATGATAACTACAAAGTTGTATGGAAAGGAACCAATCAGGCAGATCAGCCTTTGCCGGACGGAACTTATTATTATATCATAAAACTTTTTGATAAAGACGGTTCAGTGCTTTATTCAGCAACCAAGTGGGTGGAAGTAACGCATTAAAATAAAATGAAAGCCCCTCTCCATCTCTCCCCATTAGGGAGAGGGAAGAAGGGAAAAATATAATATGAGAAATAAAATCTTTTTTATCCAGTGTATCATCACTCCCCTCCTAATGGGAGGGGTTGGGGGTGGGCTTCTTTTTTCCCAGCAGGACGCGCAGTACAGCCAGTACATGTTCAACCAGCTTGCGCTGAACCCCGCGTATGCAGGAAGCAGGGATGTTCTTGCAACTTCTTTGCTTTACCGCAATCAGTGGACGGGTATTAAAGGCGCTCCCACCACTGCTTCGCTTTCTGTTCAAATGCCTTTGCGGAAAAAGAAAATTGGCATAGGCGCTGAAATTATTTCTGACAAACTGGGTCCGAAAAATATCAGCGCGTTTTTATTATCCTACGCTTACCGCATTCCGCTCGGAAAAGGAAAACTTGCTTTCGGCTTGAGGATGGGAGTTTATAATTATGTTTTTGACTGGAACAAAATGGATTACAAAGACCAAAGCGATCAGTATTATGTAAACAATGCCACTTCGCGCACATCTAAAATTACCGGCACCGGAGATTTTGGAACGTATTATTATTCGCGCACGTTTTATTGGGGACTTGGACTGACTCACATGAACCGCGGAAAAATTATTAGTTCGGATTTAGACTCCTCCGCGAGGCAGGTGACGCATGTGTTTATACCCATAGGAAAAGCGTTTGAAGTTGGAAATGTGGTTCTTAATCCAAGCATTTTAATTAAGAATGTTTTCAATGTAACGCCTGCCGTTGATTTAAGTATAAATGTTCAGTTGAAAGAACGGCTGTGGCTGGGCGTATCCTACAGAACGAACTATGGTTTTGTGTTTTTAACGCAGTACAAGATAAATGATAAAATGAAAGCAGGCTATTCTTTTGATTACGGCATAAACAAAATTGGCCGTGTGGGAAAAGGATCGCACGAAATCATGATTGGATACGATATAAATATTCACGGCACAAAAATGGTAATGCCAAGATATTTATGAATTTGTCATTTCAACCGAAGGGAGAAATCTCATATTGTTTTGCAATATGCTTAAGGAGATTCCTCGTTTCACTCGGAATGACAGTAAAACAAAAATTGCAATAATTTTGGAACACATATTGCATATAGTAAGTATGACCCGGATAAAGGAAGTTTTCTTTTTCGTTTTCGTTCTTTGCTGTTCTCTCGGGCAAGGCGCTGATGGCGCTTACGCGCAGATAAAGCCCGTCATCCGGAAAGCAGATTCCTATTACAACAATTACGAATACTCAAAAGCGATTCCTCTTTACAAAAAAGCATCTGACAAAAACGATGATGCGCTGAGAAAACTTGCCGACTGTTACCGCATTATGAAAAATTATAGTGAAGCGGAAAAAGCGTATGCAAAACTTGCTGAGAAAAAACCATCCGACCCGATGGTGTATTATTATTACGGAGAAGCGCTGCTCACCAACAACAAATACGAAGAAGCTAAAAAACAATTCTCTGTTTATTCTACCCTTAATCCCGATGACAAGAAAGGAGAATTATATGCCAAGGCATGTGACGACATAAAAGATTTATTAGTGAAGCCCGCGCTTTACAAAGTATACAACCTCGGAGAAGTGAATTCTCCTGTGTCAGATTTCTGTCCTGCATTTTACAAAGAAGGTATTGTGTTCGCATCTGAAAGAATTCGAGACCTGGTGAATTATTCCGAAAATAACTGGACAGGAAATCCTTACCTCTCTTTGGTTTATGCAAAAGCAGAAAAGAAAAAAGACACCGTGATGTATGATAAGGCAAGCGTGTTCTCTGAAAAATTCAGCAGTGACGGTCATTATGGTCCTGCGTGCTTTAATATTGATTTTTCTGAAATCTATTTTACAAAAGTTGACAATACCGTAACCCGTAAAAAAGGTGTTATCAGTCAGCCTAAACTTTATTGGTCAAAACACGGAAGCGGATGGAGCAAGCCCAAGTCAATGCCTTTTACGAGCAATGATTACGCAACAGGGCATCCAACCATTTCAAAAGACGGGCAGTATCTTTATTTTGCTTCCAATATGTCGGGCGGCAAGGGAGGAACAGATATCTGGGTTTCAAAACGCGAAGGAGATGTGTGGGGGGCGCCTCAAAATCTTGGAGGGGATGTAAACACCGCAGGCGATGAAACTTTTCCGCACAT
>Ga0209323_10000837_pt1 | contig 20222 bp, 20 predicted proteins | sample Rifsed19ft2_FD_184014 | JGI IMG/M metagenome (GOLD analysis project Ga0209323, IMG submission 184014) | Soil microbial communities from Rifle, Colorado, USA - sediment 19ft 2 (version 2) | ecosystem: Environmental > Terrestrial > Deep subsurface > Rock core/Sediment | place: Rifle, Colorado...
CCTATTCTGGCAAAATGAAAGCGCCCGTATTTTGTGAGTTTCTGAAGCGGCTTATCCATAATGCCTCTACAAAGATTTTTCTTGTTTTGGATGGACATCCGGTACATCGCTCATCTCTGGTAAAGAAATTTGTTCAATCGACAAAAGGGAAACTGCGTCTTTTCTATCTTCCTCCGTATTCTCCAGAACTCAACCCTGATGAATTTGTGTGGAACAATGTAAAAAGCAAAGTGGGACGCTCATCGATCAAAGGACCAGATCATTTTAAGGAGAAAGTGCGGTTCTACTTAAGTCTCCAACGCACTCCAGAGAGAATCTGTGCCTTTTTTCAGGAACCTAACGTCAGGTATGCATCTTAAATTATGGGGCTTTACTTATGAACTCCTTAGTATATCTATTTATATAACTCCGATTTTCTGGTAATGCAAGGTTTGATTTATTTCAGGCAAGATCCTATCATGGAAGCATACAGGGTTCCATGTCACTATTTTTCACGGGATAGAATTACTTCAAGTTTTTTAAGTGCATCGCTTATTGGGACTATTTCAATATCTCCATCGCGCATCCGCCGCTCCCCCCCATAAATAAAATAGGCCTTCGCCATAGGATAATCGCGGAGAAAAGACTTCAACCCGCTCAGCATGGGACCTACAACTTTCCCTGTGCGTTTGACCTCGAATGCCAGGAGCCCTTTTTCACCGTAGAGGACAAAATCCACCTCCATATTATTGGATGTCCGCCAATAATAGATTTTATAACCCAAAGCCAGGGTATTATTTACTGCCATAAGCTCTTGAAAGAAAAGCGTCTCAAATGAAACGCCTTCAATCATCTCCGGCATATCTAACGGCCCGGTTGGCCTTACTGTGCGGTATACCCCAACATCAAAAAAGTAAAATTTGGGATGAGCAACAAGACGCCGCTTCGATTTTCTGGTAAAGATGGGGATACGATATGCAATAAGTAAATCTTCAAGGATTGCAAAATAATTCTCGGCGACCTTCCTGTCAACAGAACATTCCCTGGCCACTGATGAAATATTCAGGATAGAACCCTGAGAAAAGCTTGCAGCTTCAAGAAATCTTGTAAATGCCCCTAAATTTCTTGTTAAGCCCTCCTGGCGGACTTCCTCCTCAAGATACGTTTTTACATAACTTTCAAGATAACGTTTAGGGTCTTCTTCAGTATAAACAGAGGGGAGCTGGCCATACTTAAGTGAATGACTAAGATTAAAATCTTTCCCAAGCTCAGGCACTGTAAGCGGATGCATCGAGTAGGTTAATGCGCGGCCCCCCAGCAGATTGTGACCCTTTTGCCTTAATTTTCTGGCGCTCGAACCGGTTAACACAAATTTGTATTTGTATTTTTCGATCAGGCGATGGACTTCACTCAAAAGTTCAGGGATCTTTTGCACTTCATCAATGATTACCCAATCCCTGAATGACTGAGGTATAAAATTCCCCAGCCTTTGAGAATTGGCCAGAAGGTCATTGAAAAGTTCTGCCTCCAGTAAGTCTATATAGACAGCCTCTGGAAAAACGGACTTGACCCAGGTGGTCTTCCCTGTCCCGCGAGGGCCAAATAAGAAGAAACTTTTAGCCTTAGGTGGCTTAAGTAATCTGGTATACATAACTCCATATTACATGGTTTTATGGAGTTGTCAATAGAAAATTGAACAAGACATTCACACTATGTTATTGTGTTGTTTACCTGCTATGTTATTATGCAGTGTGTCAACTATTTTTTGGGATCAGTTCTTGACGCGCACTATCCTTGATAATTCCATATTGGAAATGATATTATTATTTTTGTCATGCCTATCTACGAATACAGATGCAATGCCTGTCGCAAGAAGGTGGCTGTTCTTATCCTGAACCGGTCGTCAGATGAACCTGTTTGTACTCACTGCGGAAACAAAGAGCTTTCCCGTCTTTTCTCGCGGTTTGCGGCGCCAAAGTCTGAGGAGGCGAGGCTTGAATCACTGGCTGACCCATCCAAATGGGGTGATATTGATGAGAACAACCCCTCAAGTATGGCGAAATTTATGAAAAAGATGGGTAAGGAATTTGGTGATGAACTTGGAGAGGATTTTGAGCAGGAAGTAGAATCCGCCGTTGAAGAGGCATCGAAGGGAGACAATGAAACCTCTGATGCACCCCTTTCTGATTAACGGCCCCTTTGATGATCCCGGTCTCTATATCGAAATTAAGTGGGACAGACGCGCCCTGCTGTTCGACCTCGGTGACATCACATCTCTAAATCCATCACAACTTCTTAAAGTCACGGATGTCTTTGTGTCCCACATGCACATGGACCACTTCATCGGCTTTGATTACCTCCTCAGAATCGTACTTAGTCATGACAAGCTTATACGGATATACGGGCCGCCCGGTATAACTGATTGTATAGAAGGAAAGTTGCGGGGCTACACCTGGAATCTGACACAGGACTATCCTTTCACCCTGCAGGTTGCCGAAGTCTCTACAGACGGCATCAAAACAACACAATTTAATGCACGTGATGGTTTCAAACGGCCGGATTCTATTACGTCATCATTCTCAGGGGCGATATTAGAGGAAGAGATGTTTACTGTTTATTGCGCACACCTTGACCACAAGATATCGTCCCTTGCATTTGCCCTGAAGGAAAGGTTTCATATCAACATCAACAGGGATAAACTTGACAGATTAAATCTATCCGTGGGACCCTGGTTAAGGAAGTTTAAGCAGGCGTTATGGGAAGGCGCTCCTGGTGATCAGAGATTTGGGATTCCTGGAAGTGATGGTGGAGCAGTTAGCAGAGTATTTTCCCTGGGTGAATTAAAAAAGGAGATTGCAACAATAACAGAGGGACAGAAGGTGTCTTATGTCGTTGACGCGGTCTATAACCGTGAGAATGAGGAAAAGATTGCAGGGCTCGTCAGGGGCTCAGATATTATGTATTGTGAAGCGGCTTATCTTGATACTGACAAGGGCATTGCGTCAGAGCGATTTCATCTTACCGCACGGCAGGCAGGCGAGTTGGCTCATAAGGCGGGTGTTAAAGAACTTGTAATCTTTCATTTCTCGCCGCGGTATAGAGATAGTCCTGATGAATTATATAGAGAGGCGATGCTGGCGTTACGGGGGGAAGGTTATGAACCAGGGCTCACCCTCCCCTAACCCCTCCCGTCAAGGGAGGGGGAAACACTCATTGCATCATTTAGTTAACCGGGCTGTTACTGACTTTACCTTGTCGTCGAGTTTGACCTTCTTATCCCTTCGGTCATCAACGGTGATGCTGGTGATTACCCTTCTTATGCCCTTCTTGAAAGGCGTCTCATGGAGCTTTTGTGCAATCTTGAAGAGATCTGCAGGGCGGCCTTCTATGATGGTGCCCATGTCAGTAAGCCTGTACTTAACCCTGGCCTTACTGCATGTCTTAACGACTTCTGCTATATAATCCCCTATGCTCGGCGAAGGGGTGCCAACCGGAACTACACTGATATCCAGCAGAGCCATCTTAATCACCCCCTTTCCTGAATCTACATTCTGCGTTTCTTGAATACAGGAACATCCATCTGCTCCTGAAAACGGCCTGCTACACCTTCCAGAAGGTGGCCGAATTTCTTTTCCTTTGTCTCAAGATAGAAGCGATTGTGCTTATTTGGTGTGATAATCAATGGTATGCGCTCTGTCACATTAACGCCATACTGTTTAAGCTCTGCAATCTTCTGTGGATTGTTTGTCATAAGGCGGACTGATTTTATCTTAAGTGACTGGATGATATGCGCAGCAACGCTATACTCCCTTTCATCATCATGAAAGCCAAGCGCAATATTAGCCTCCTTAGTGTCAAGCCCTTCTTCCTGAAGCGCATAAGCCCTAATCTTGTTTACAAATCCTATACCGCGGCCTTCCTGCCTCAGATATATCAATACACCCATCTTCATCCTGCCGATGGTCCGGAGTGCTGTAACAAGCTGGTCATGGCAGTCACACCTGAGCGAACCAAACACATCGCCTGTCACACACTCGGAATGTAGTCTCACAACCACGTCTTCCTGATCCACAACATTCCCATGAATAAGGGCGCCGTGCTCCTTATCATCCCTGTTATTATAAAATGCCGCTACCTGAAACTCCCCATATCTCGATGGAAGATTAGCTATGGACTCTATCCTTACACATATTTTATCACGCCCGATTCCACAGCACTCATGGTCTTTATTTTCATTGAGGAGGTCTTTAATATCTTTACTTGTCAGTCCGGCAGATAATGCCTTCATTTAATAGTACCTTTCGTCATGCCTCAGAAAAACGGGTTATGTACTGATTCCTCTGCAACTGTGGTAGCAGGACCATGTCCGGGAAATATCCGCACCTCTTTATTCAAAGATAATACCTTTTCTCTGACCTTTTTTAATAGTGTACTGTATCCGTCACGGCTTTGCGGCCTGCCTATAGAACCTGCAAACAGCGTGTCTCCTGAAAAACAGTAATCCTTAGTTGTATAACAGGTACTTCCGGATGTATGTCCAGGTGTTGAAACAGCTCTAATGCTATGTCTGCCGGCCTTAAACTCCATACCATCCGTTACAGGGCATTCGTTTATCTTCATATTATCCATTATACCGCCAGATGGCTCTCCTGCCGGTATGCATATTTCTCCACCGGCAGCATTGACAATATCCATTAAACCACCAATGTGATCTGAGTGGCAATGAGTAAGAAAAACATATCTCAACCTTAATCCCCTGTCTTTTAAATTCCGTAAGACAGCCCTGCTGTCATCAGCAGTATCAAAGAGCGCCGCCTCCCCTGACTCACTATCATAGAGTATGTAGCCATTCACTTTATAAGAGCCTATTGAGCCGGTGACAGCAATAACATCAGACATCATCTCCGGCGGACATCCCTGCGGATGCCACTGTCCTGAAGCAATCGCAAAGAGCTTCTCCGGATTTAGACCAAGAACAGCGGCGATAGTCCCTGCCTCTCTTTCAGCAGGTTTGTGCCTGTATGATTCCATATCTTCCAGTAATGAGACCGGTAATCCGGACATTTCAGCCACCTGTTTTATTGTCAGTCCCATGCCTGTCCGTGCCTTCTGAATTATGTCGCCAAACTCATCTTCTAATGGATCCATGATAAACCGACTCCCCACCCTCACCCTGCCCTCTCCCTGAGGGAGAGGGATTTTTAGTCCCTTTTGCTCACTTTTCTTGCCGTAGTAATAAAGCCGGTATGAGCTACCATCCTGTGGTCAGGCCTTACGCTATTGTCCTCTACATGCCAGGTCCTCTGCAGTGTCTCACTGGTCTCGATCTGTATAAAATTACCCGATTCCTTCAACACCCTTACGACTGTCGAGACCTGAAGTACGGTAGGGAGATAGCAGAGGAAGATACCCCCCTCTCTTAATGATTGTACTGCATGCGTCACAACCCTCCATGGCTCCGGAAGGTCAAGGATTACCCTGTCTACACATTCTTCCGCTATCCCGTTGTAGATATCCTGCTCCCTGATTATGAGATTATTTGTCTTTCCATAATAAAGCTGAATATTCTCCTGTGCCCTTTTGCTGAAGTCTTCTCTTACCTCATAAGATATTACGACTCCGCGTTCGCCGACTGCCCTGAGCAATGCCATTGTCAATGCACCTGAACCTATACCAGCCTCAACCACCCTGGCCGCAGGGTATATGTCGCCGCATATCAGTATCATCCCTATGTCTTTTGGATATATTACCTGAGCGCCGCGGGGCATCTTCAGGAGGTATTCCGAAAGGGTCGGTTTCAGGACAATAAATTTGCTCCCCCTTGATAATGTAACTGTTGTCCCATCCTCCTGACCAATAATATCATCATGCGGAATCTTCTCTCCGCTGAACTGAAATACCTTGCCGCTGCAAAGTGTAAGGGGGTACTGCCGCCCTTTTCTGTCTATAAAATGAACCCTTTCTCCATCAGTAAACTTCATGTCAACATTATCATAACTTAACATAGCCGATATTGCAATTAGAGTAATGGGCGCTTCATTGCCTATAACAGGGAATTTTGTTAGTATAAGAGCGGGTAGTTAGAGAAACACGGAGTATTGGATATGACTGAAGATGCAGGAAAGACTGTAGATAGAATAAACACAGAAATACTGAGCCTTGAGATATTGAGTGAGATCAGCAGGATCGCCCATTCAACATTTGATCTCAAAGAGAGACTGAATGCCATTGTCAACACAACAGCAGACAAGATGGGGGTTGATTGCTGTTATGTCTCACTCCTGGAAAAGAATGAAATGAGTCTCAGACTGAAGGCGGCAAGGGGACTTGATGCCGGTTCCATTGATAGGGTAATGCTTCATGTGGGCGAGGGAATAAACGGCTGGGTGGCGAAAGAAATGACACCTGTAGCCTTGAGAGATGCACATGCTGACCCGCGATTCAAATACATAGCCGAGACAGGAGAAGAGAAATACAGATCCATGCTTGCTGTCCCGATTACTGTTCAGGGTAAATGCACCGGCGTTCTTACTGTTCAGACCTATGGACCTAAAGATTACCTGGAAGACGAGATCACCCTTCTGTCAACAATAGCAAGTGAGGTAGGCGGCATTATCAGAAATGCGCAGCTTTACCAGGACATGAATCACAGACTGCTTGAACTCACGACATTATATGAAATGGGTCAGGCTGTCACATCTACCCTGGATCTCGAAACCATATTAAAAGTAATTATAAAAAACAGTGTTTATGTAATCAGGGCCAAAGGCGGCGTCCTGCGCCTGCTTGAACCAGAGACAAACAATCTGGTAGTCAAGGCTTATTGTATGCCCGAGGAAGATGCATCAAGGTTAAAAGACCTTGATATAGGGGAAGGTATAGCGGGGATGATTGTTGCTACTGAAGCCCCCCTGTTGATTCCGGACATACAGTCATCACCGGAATTCAGAGGGATCAACTGGGTAGTAGCCTCCAGCATGCTTGGCGTTCCACTCAAGACTAAGGATAAGATAATTGGCACTATTACTCTGTATGATAAGTTACCCGAGACAGGAGAAGGATCTGCCAACTTTTCTTATGAAGACCAGCAGTTGCTCACGACCATCGCAAGCCAGGCTTCTATAGCCATAGAAAATGCGAAACTTTATCATCAGACATTGACTAATGCGAGAGAAATGGAGACGCTGTTTTCTCTTTCTAAGGGACTTACGTCTGTACTTGACCTTCACTTTGTGCTCGATTCTGTCCTTCGGATGATAAGCGAATTGCTGGATGCAGGTTTTGGTATCCTGACCCTGTATGATGAGGAGAAACATGAGCTTGTTACCAAGTCGCTTCACGGGGCTGACCACTCCATAATACCCAGACTGAGATTCAGGCTGGGAGAAGGAACTACAGGCTGGATCGGCGAACATAAAGAGAGCATTATGCTGGATAAAGTTGATGATGACGACCCAAAGATGGCTATTGTACCGATGAAAAACCTGATAGGCGTCCCTTTACTGGTAAAAGACCGGCTGATAGGAACGATTGAGATTGCCAACAAGATTTCGGGGCCGGGATTTTCTTCATCAAACCTGATGTTTCTTTCCACTTTTGCAGGACACGCCGCCGTAGCAATAGAAAATGCCCGGCTCTATGAACAGACAAAACGATTAGCAGAGGAGAATATCAAGAGGGTCACTGAATTATCTATATTGCATGAAATAAGCAGTACCCTGGGGACGACACTGGAATTGGACAAACTGCTTCATATCATTCTCACAGGTGTTACTATAGGCGGAGGTCTGGGATTTAACAGGGCTGTATTATTCCTTCATGATGAAAGGGAAAATGTCTTACGGGGAGTACTGGGTATAGGGCCTGACAGCGGAGAGGAGGCAAACAGGATATGGAGCAGCCAGCCGGCCTCCGGCAGCCTCAGAGACCGGATATTGAGTGATGATGATATGGCGATACACAAGGCATCAAATATAAATAAACTGGCTACGAGTCTTGTAGTGCCGGTTGAAGGGGGTACAAGTGTCCTTGCCAGAACAGTCCTTGACAAACAAGGCTATATTATTGAAAACGCCAATGACGACCCCCGCGTTCTTCCGGCCTTACGCGACATCATAAAGACGGAGAGCTTTGCTACCGCCCCGTTAATGGCAAAGGGTAAGGTTATCGGCGCTATCTTTGTGGACAATCTCTTTACAAAAAGACCAATCACTGAGGACGATATGAGGTTCCTCATGATGTTTGCAAATCAGGCAGGATTAACAATTGAAAATGCCCTTATATATTCCAACCTTGAGGAGACCAACAAAAGCCTGCGGGAGGCACAGGAGAAATTGATTCAGCAGGAAAAGATGGCGGCGCTTGGTGAAATGGCAACGAGTATGGCACATGAAATAAGAAACCCCCTTGTCTCAATAGGGGGTTTCGCAAGGCGCCTGAAAGATAAACCGGTTTCAGGAGAGCAGGTAAAGAAATATTCAGAGATCATTTTCGAAGAAGTAAGCCGGCTTGAACGAATACTTCAGGAAATCCTGGCATTTGCAAGGGAGTCCAGGCCGGCATTTGTGGCAACTGATATGAATAAGGTCATTGATGACGTCTTTACGCTGTATAAGGATACATTGAGCTCAAAGAACATAAGGGTCAGGACTGCCATTTCCCGGGATATTCCACTGATATCTGCAGACCCCCAGCAACTTAAGCAGGTATTCATTAATCTTTTTGCCAACGCAGAACAGGCGATGGATGAAACCGGAGGAGAGCTGTATATCGAGTCAAGGCTTTCAGATCAAATGCCCCCTGAACTTATTATCGAGATAAGCAATACCGGCCCATCAATCCCGCATGACATTATGGCAAATATCTTCAACCCGTTCTTTACTACCAAGTCATCCGGAACAGGCCTTGGGCTCGCCATAGTCCACCGTATAATAGACAGCCATAAGGGCAAGATCCATGTAAAAAACCGTAGTGGTCCGGATGACGGGGTTACATTTATGATAACGTTACCGGTGGAGATCAGGTAAACCGTCACGAGCCGGGGCTCACAAATTACCGCTTCGGCTTGGAATGACACCGCGTGCAGTTTGACAGCGGAAAGGCAACAACTCCGTGGCATCTGCCGCAGAATTGACCCTCTTCGATCTTCTTCATCGTGACCTTGTTAGCGCCTGCCTGCATAATGAATATCTTTGGATGACAGTTATTGCATGAAAGCCACTCTGTGTGAGGGTAATGAGGGTATACCACATCAGGCAAGTCGCCTTTTACCTTAAATACTATATCGAGGTCTATAACAGGCGTGGAAGGTTTCTTTGGATCCAGCGAATCTTTAGGCTTAATAAGCCCCTGCCTCAATGACTTGACCCAGTCAACATTCCCTGCGTTATCTTTTGGCAGAATCTGGAGGGGGACGGCCTGTTCCTGCTGCCCGGTTGGCTGTGCGTATAACAGTGACGGGGAAGTCATAAGCATAGTTATAAAGAGAATGGAAACTAAAGAAACCATCCGGCAGATCCAATTTGACACTTTATAGCTGTTATTCAGTCTTTGCAGGAGATGTCTGGTCAGGGTCTTCAACAATTACTGCCCCCATCATAACATAGTGAATGTAGCAAAAGTATGGATACTCTCCAACCTTCATAAACGTGTGACTCCATGCACCGCCAGGGGGAATTGGCGAAGAAAAAAGCTCTTTATCATTTGTTCCCTGGCCGGGTATGCTGGCGATAGGATGTCCCCTGTCGTCCTCATTTATCCATTTCACTGTCTCCCCGGTCTTGATTTTCAACAGGGCAGGTTCAAATTTATCCGATCCTTTTGGTATACGAACCTCATGAACAGCGGAACTTCCTTCAGGAGGTAAACTTACTTCAGCAGAAGCTGTCGAAATTACTATACTTGAGAACCCTATTACAATTGCAAGCAGACTTATTATCCTTGCGGCTGTTCGTAACACAGATGTCCTCCTGAGATTCTGTCTGAAATTCAGCGGCCTTTTTTAGCGGCCTCCTTAGGCTTTACATGGCATCTGTTGCAATCTGTAAGCGGAAATGCAACCCTGTTATGGCATCTGCCGCAGTATTCACCTGCAGCTATTTTGGCCATTGTCATCTCAGGGTTGCCTCCTGCCTTCATCTGGAATATCCCTGTGTGGCAGTTTGTACAGGTCAGCCATAAGGTATGCACATAATGAGGAAATACGACATCTGCCATAAATTTACTCTTGGTCTGTACAACAATGTCAAGATTGAACGGAGGAGCGGCCATGGCCCCCGGCTCAAGTGAATCCCATGGTTTTACATTTCCGTTCTTTATCGCAGCAGCCCAGTCCACCAATCCATATTGGTCTTTCGGTAACCTGGCGAGCTCCATAGCAGCAGGGTGTTCCATCTGACCAACCTTTTCTGCTTCACCTGCAACCGCCGCAGGGTCACCGGTACCGGCTACTACTCCGCGGGAGCTTAAATAAATCAGAAGGGACGGGTCAATATTTTTATATTGCGCAGGGACTTGCCCGCCGGCAGGCGCAGCCGGTTTAACAGCAGGCGTCTGCTGAGCAATTACCACAGGAGGCGGCTCAGGCGCTGCTACAGGTGCAGGAGCCGGTGAAACCTCCGCATCAGCAGGTTCCGGAGAAGGGGCTGACTCAGCCTGTGCAGGCGGTGTCTCAATTCCTGCTGCATCTTCCATTATTTCCTTTTGCGAACATGCAGCAGTAATCATTACAACGATGGTTAAAAATACAGCAGATATCAAATACCTCAGATTTTTCTTGCAACTCATTATAAAGCCCCCCTCCCTCAGACTTAACAGGGATATTCACACGACCATTCAGGATAAGAGTGGAAGTATCCTCCAATTCATTATTTCAAGAACCCCCGGGCCTCCGGAATTACAACAGTACTTGCACCGGAATGACATCTGTCACAATAAATCGGCGCCCATGCTATTTTACCATTATGACATTTACCGCAATACTGACCCTGAATAATCTTCTGCATATCAATATCATTGGATCCCTGTCTCATAAGGAATATCTCTTCATGGCAAACCTTGCACTTGAATCTGATACGATGGAACCAGTGCGGAAACACTACAGGCGGCATACCTGCCTGCTCTGCGTATCTGTTCAACGTGAGGTCTGCATATTCAGCCTGTGTCGGCGCAAGGTCAACAAAGCCAAGAATAGCAATAACAAAGGTTGAGATGAGGATACTGACTATGACTTTCTTTTTCATCGGTTACCACTCCTTTTCTAAATTTCAAATTTGAAATTTGAAATAACTTATCACTTCAGGGTGTAAAGGTAGTTACCATATTCAGCGAAGGTTTGTCAACAAAAATATTACAAAAATACCAAAATTTAATTGAATACCTGTTTAAGAAAGGAATTCGGGCTATCTTCTGCCTGCTATAGCCTCAAGCCGTGCTATACGTTCTTCTATAGGGGGATGAGTCGAAAACAGTGACAGCATTCCACCGCCTGTGAGCGGACTGACAATAAACATGTGTGCTGTTGCAGGATTGGCTTCCATAGGGATACGGCGTGTGCCTGCATGGAGTTTCTTCAAAGCCCCTGCCAATGAAAGGGGGTTGCCGCATATCGCCGCCCCGCTTTCATCTGCCCTGTATTCACGCGACCTTGAAATAGCCATCTGAATCAACATGGCAGCTATCGGCGCAAGGATCATAACCGCTACTGCAATTACAGAACCAAACGGGTTACGGTCCTCACTATCCCTTCGTCCGCCGCCGAACATAAGGCCCCATGAGGCCATATGACTGATATAACTGATGGCTCCGGCTATAGTAGCAGCTACCGTGCTGATAAGTATGTCCCGGTTTTTAATATGTGCAAGTTCGTGTGCAACTACCCCGGCCAATTCATCCCTTGAAAGAAGACTTAATATACCTGTTGTAACAGCAACCGCAGAGTGTTCCGGATTCCTGCCGGTTGCAAAGGCATTAGGCGCCGGGTTATCCATAATATAGACCTTCGGCATCGGAAGGCTTGCCCTCATTGTAAGCTCCCTGACCACACTGAATAACTCAGGGGCTTCTTTTTCAGTAACCTGCCGTGCCCGGTACATGGCCAGGACTATTTTGTCGCTGAACCAGTATGCCCCTATGTTCATAACACCGGCCATAATAAGCGCCATAGTAGCCCCATTCTGTCCCCCCACGACAGAGCCTATAAATATGAACAGGACAGACAGTACTGCTAAGAAAAAGGTTGTTTTTAATGTGTTGATATTCACTTATTCATCCCTCCGATTAATCAATATTCAGGTATATTATTATAAGCATCCGGCGTGGCAGAGTCAAATTCCCTTTAAAATTACACCCTTCTCAACCTTATGTCCTCTTACATACTCTGTTACTGCCATCCTCCTTTTACCCTCTGCCTGAATCTCCGTAATCTTCAATGCCATGTCCCCTGTTTTAACAACGATGCCGTCAGGGCCGGCTTCTACGATCTCTCCTGGTGCAGATGACCGGAAACTCTCTTCCATAACTTCAGCCTTCCATATACCCCATTTCTTATTATTATAAAATGTAAATGCCCCGGGCCACGGGTCAAACGCCCTTATCCTGTTGCAGATATTCTCTGCCTTATCCTGCCATTCTATCCTGCCGTCTTCTTTCCGGATAAGCGGGGCATATGACGCATTTTCATGACTCTGAGGTACAGGGACTATCTCTCCCCTGTCCACTCCGTCAAGTGTCCTCAGGAGAAGGTCAGCGCCTGTAATCGCCATTTTTATGCCGAGGCTCCCGGCTGTATCGTGCCCCTCTATTTCGATCCTTTCCTGAAGTAATATGTCTCCGGCATCAAGCTCAGGCGACATTAACATTGTGGTAACCCCCGTGTATCTCTTCCCATCCAGTATTGCATGCTGAATAGGAGATGCGCCTCGATATTCCGGCAGGAGGGATGCGTGAACATTTACAGGATACTTCTTTGGTATCTGTAATATTTCGGCAGGGATTATCCTGCCGTAGGCCACTACAACAATATAGTCAGGTTCTGCGGCCCTTATTGCCTCAGAAAAAGATGGTTCAGACAGCTTCTTTGGTTGAAGGACAGGTATCCCATGCGACAGGGCAAACTCTTTTACAGGTGATGGAGTGAGTTTATGGCCACGCCCCTTGGCCTTATCCGTCTGCGTAACTACGCACACGACATCCCGTCCGCTGTTTAAGATAGATTCAAGAAATGGTACACTTATGGAGGGAGTCCCCATAAAAATGACCCTGGAAGTCATTTTTACCTTACAACCTTCCCGACATTTCAGCCTTTGACTGGCGCTCGCGTTTCTTCATTCTCCTCAGGAACAACCCTCTCTTGAGACTGCTGAGACGGTCTATAAACAACACACCGTTTGTGTGGTCTATCTCATGCTGGAAGACCCTCGCAAGAAGCCCCTCTGCTGTTATTTCAATGCCCTTTCCATCCCTGTCATATCCCTTTACCTTTACGATCTCCGCCCTGACAACAAACTCCCTGTAATCCGGGACACTAAGACAGCCCTCTTCCCCTTTAACCTCACCTTCTTCATAGATAATCTCAGGATTTATAAATACAGAATAGTTCTTTACAGGGCTCTCTGAGGAAAGATCAGCATCATAAATAAACAGGCTTACAGGTGCACCCACCTGCACAGCAGCAAGGCCAAGGCCAGGCACTGCATCGAGCGTATCCATCATATCCTGAATAAGCCTTTGCAAATCATCATCCCATTTTTCCACCCGCCTGCTCTTCTGGCGGAGTATCGGGTCAGGATATTCTCTGATCCCAAGCACTGACATTATCAATTCCTCCTGTCTTTCACTTTAACACCTGACACCTTAAAAATCAAGCGGATGCATGGCAGTCCGGCGCTGCGTGGTGAATCTATTGACAATAGAAGTCATACTAAACTATGCTAATTTAATATTTCCATGGTCTATCATCTCAAATTATCTAAAAAGAGCATAAAAGGGGCTATGATTGCTTTACTGCCGGGTGACCCTGGCCGTGTGCCTGTCATAGCATCTGCAATCAATAATGAAGGGGCCTCTGAGATAGCCAGCAACAGGGAATTCAGGACATGGCTTTCAGTGATGGATTCCAATCCAGTTGTAGTCACTTCTACGGGGATTGGCGGACCATCTGCTGCAATCGCAATAGAAGAACTTGCACAGCTCGGCATAAAGACTTTTATACGGGTTGGAACAACCGGGGCGCTTCAACGTCATATAAAGGCCGGTGATGTCGTTATCACAACAGCTTCCGTAAGGATAGACGGTACGTCAGCACATTATGCTCCTCCCGAATACCCTGCTGTTGCTGATTATGGTGTCCTGAATGCACTCGTTGAAGCTGCAAAAACTATTAAAGTCCGCTGTCATGTGGGGATTACCGCATCTTCTGCAACCTTCTATCCCGGGCAGGAGCGGGTAGATACTTTTTCCGGATATGTAATAAGAGACCTTGCAGGGAGCAAAAAGGAGTGGGAACAGCTTGGTGTATTAAACTACGAAATGGAATCCGCAACACTTCTAACCATGTGTTCTGCAATGGGGCTCAGGGCAGGATGCGTTACAGGAGTAATAAGTGAGCGGTCTGAGAAAGAGAAGATCATTCTAAGCAAAATAAGGTCTGCTGAGGGCAATGCCATTGCGGTTGCTGTGGCAGCGCTCAAGCGGTTATTAACTGGATAGGGACATGAAAATCCCCTATGTCACCCAGTCTGTCATCCTGAATTTATTTCAGGATCTCAAACGATGCCGGGTCAGGAGATCCCGAAACAAGTTCGGGATGACAACAGTGATGGCAGGAAGCGGGATTTCCGGAGTAAACTATTTCTTAATCCCCAGCGTAGTCTCCCAAATATCAGCATGCCTTTCCTCATCAGACAGTATCTCTTCCATCATAAGCCTGCTTGTCGGGTCACCCAGTTCATCAAAGAGTTTGATGTGCGCCTTGTATTGAGCAATTGCCAGATTCTCTCCATCAAGGTCGTCTTTCATCATCTTCACAAGGTCGCCGCCTTTTTTAATCTCAGACGGGGTAGTAGTCGGATCACCGCCCAGATAATTAATCCTCTCTGCAATCATTTCCATATGTTTCATCTCATCACGCCCGATCTTCTCAAATAAATCAAGTATTGCAGGGCTGTCGAATCCTTCCCCTGTCCAGTGATGATGTAAATACTGAAGCGTCGCTGCTATTTCCAGCGCAAGATCTTTATTAAGTGCATCAATGATCATCTCTTTGCTCATGTCACACCTCCTTGGTTATCGTTCAATTATTATCCCTCAAAAATATCCGGTGGGTCAAGAGGTATAAATCTTTTTAACAAATATCTCTTTGGCAAGTTCTCCGTCAAGCGCCAGTTCTGTCTCCCCGATCTTTATTAAATAAGTAGGCTGTTTCTGATGGAGGCGTAAAATACTGCCCGGGACGATGCCGAGAGAGCTCAGACGGTCAAGTCTTGCATGATACTTTGAAGATATAAACACAATCCTCGCATCTCCTCCGATGTAAAGTTCCGTGAGGGGAACTACAAGCGGCTTTAAGTCATGCAGGAATCTCTTACAGCACTCTCCCCTTGGGATGGCCTTTCCATGCGGACATGTTGGAGGATGTCCCAGGAATGTGCAGATGCTGTCTACAACCACCTCACTCAGGACATGTGTATGCTCAAGTTCACATGCATGGTCCTCAAGCTGTTTTTCCTCTATCTCAAAAACCTCGGATAACAGCCGTTCTGCAAGCCTGTGTCTCCTTATTACGTTTTCAGCCCGCTTCTCTCCCTGCGGGCTGAAAGAAAGACGGCCGCTATCTGTAAGAACAAATCTTTCGGACTCAGCCATCTTTAAGACCTGATCCACCTCAGGATCTTCCGATCTCTTCCTCACATCATCCGTACTGGCTCCTCCCTCTTCCCTCAGCATCCATATAACCTCGAGGACTTCATCTATCCTGTCCTCTTCAAGCTGGTTTCTTGATCTGTTATAGTCCATCATTTTATAATCTAATACCAAGCAGGTTAAAGCCAAAGTTTAACACTCCCCCTACTAAAAAAGCAAAGGGGAAAATAAATACCACTATCGCCAGGGCTGTCTTAATGCCGCACTCTTTGACCATGACAAGGAGGTTTGCCACACATGGGACAAATAGTGTTATGGTAACAAGGCTCACCACAACCTGATTTGGATTAAGCTGACCGTTCTGAGCAAGTGCGTAGAGTCCGGCAGCGCCATAGTCCCTCCTGAGAAAGCCTATCAGGAATGCCTCTGTCGCCTTAGCAGGCAATCCCAGGAAGCCGACGACTACGGGATTTGCTACTCTCTCAATGGCAGCAAGCCCTCCGATTTTATCCAGGGTAAACAATATGAGCGTCCCGACTATGAAAAGGGGGACAGCCTCCTTTAAATACCAATTTATTCTTGAAAATGTCTTAAACACAATATTTGATAATACCGGTACCCGGAGCGGCGGGATATCGAAAACAAAATCAGAGCCTTCACCCTTCAGTATCTTTGAGGACAGGAATCCTACAATAAATAACACCAGTATTACAACGGATGCCCAGATGAGTGTAGCAGAGGCTGAAACACCACCAAGCATGCCGAGGATTACACCAAGTTGTGCCGAGCATGGGACACCAAGGGCAAGAAGGAGGGTTACTATCACCCTCTCTTTCCTTGTCTCCATTACCCTTGCCGTTAGTGTAGCCATCGTGTCACAGCCAAGCCCCAGTACCATGGGAAGCACCGCCTTTCCATGCAGTCCCATGAGCTTGAATATCTTATGAACCATGATAGCAAGCCTTGGAAGGTATCCGGAATCCTCGAGTATGCCAAATGCTATGAAGAAGGTACCTACTACAGGAAGTATTATTGCAATGGAATAAGTAAGCGCCATTGTGATGATTCCATATTCACCTACAAGGAGGTCCCTGAAGAATAAGTCCGGAATCAACCTCTCTGCAATTAATGTCATATAAGGATTTATGTAACTGCCGAATAACCCTTCTTCGAGGAGTCCTACAAGTACCTGGGCGCCAAAGACACCGACAAACTCATACATAAGGAACAAGACTGCCAGAAGTACCGGTACACCCCATACAGGATGCATAGCCCATCTCCCGATACTGGTTGTCAGGGTAGACCCATTCTTCTGTTGTCTTGAAAGTACGCCTTCAGCAATCTTCTCAGCCTTTTTTAACCTTGCCTGATTGATTACATACCCAAGGGGTTCATGAAACCTGCTCTGCACATTCCGCTGGATGGTTTCAATTTTACTGATGTCTGAAGGAGTTAAGCGCCGGCTGAGCCATGGCTTAAGGCTTGCGTCGCCTGCAAGGAGCATGAGGGCGATGGAACGTCCCGAAATCTTTGATTCAGGCAGGAGCGCCTCAAGTTTTCCTATGCCTTCCTCTATTATCCTTCCATAAGTCATGTTAAGAGAAGAAAACCTCCTGCCGGACAGGGATTCGCGAAGTTCTTTGAGACCTTTTCTTTCCACACCTACTGCAGGTATAACCGTAGTGCCGATAGCACCGGAAAGTTTCTTTGCGTCTATATCCAGACCACGGGTTCCTGCCTCATCCCACATGTTAAGAACAAGAATAAACGGCACGCCCATCTCTGCGAGTTGGAGACTTATCTGCAGTCCACGTGCAAGATTCTTTGCATCTGCAACCTGCACGACAAGTTTTACCTCATCGTTCAGCAGTATGTCCCTTGTCACAACCTCATCCTCAGACATGGGAATGAGGGTATTAATGCCCGGCGTATCAGTGACCATCAGGTCTTCACCACCAACCTTGCATGACCCTGTTGTCAGAGTGACCGTAGTACCAGGGTAGTTGGAAACCGTAGCATACCTTCCTGTCAGGAGGCCAAAGATTACACTCTTACCAACATTAGGGTTGCCGACGATTGCAATCTTACTGCCTGTTTTTGTATCCTTTACCGTGTGTCCGTGCATAAATAAGGTTCAGTTTCCAATATTGAAATTGGTTATCAATTTCACTGGTATTACTATAGTAAAATTACAGGGATAAAGTCAAGGGGGGATAAATCAGGTATATAGACTGAAGGCTGAAGACCGAAGGTATGACGTAATGGTTTTTCTGTCTTCCGCCTTCAGCCTTCAGCCTTCAGTCTATATACCTGATTTCCCCTATGAGTTATAATCAAATATGCTTCTTGGCGCACACATGTCTATCGCCGGCGGGGTTGATAAAGCAATTGAGCGGGGGATGTCCTTATCATGTACAACAATCCAGTTGTTTACAAAGAACTCCAACCAGTGGAAGGGCAAGCCTGTTACAGGAGAAGAGGCCGGAAGGTTTAAGGCGCTGCGGAAAAAGAGCGGTATACGGCAGGTAATAGCTCATGATTCTTATCTCATAAACCTTGCTTCTGGCGACCCTGAACTCAGGGAAAAATCCATAGACGCATTAATCAGCGAGATGGAGCGGTGCAGGATACTTGAAATTCCTTATATCATAGCGCATCCGGGCGCCCATACAGGGATAGGAGAAGATGAAGGTATAAAGAATATTATCATCTCTCTCGATATAGTATGCGCTAAGACTGACGGGTGGGGAGTTGATATAGCGTTAGAGACAACAGCAGGTCAGGGGACGAATATCGGATACGGATTCGAACACCTGAGCAGGATCATCTCAGGAGTTAAACACAATCACAGAATAAAGACATGCATTGACACCTGCCACATATTTGCCGCAGGGTATGATATCAGGACACCTGAGGGATACGAAAAAGTAATAGATACGTTTAACAGGCTTGTTGGACTTGACAGGCTGGTCTGCATTCATTTAAATGATTCAAAAAAAGGATTGGGAAGCCGCGTTGACAGACACGAACATATAGGAAAGGGATTCATTGGAAAAGAGAGTTTTCGCCTTATAATGAATGACAGAAGGTTCAGCAATATTTCAAGGATTATTGAAACACCAAAGGGCCCGGATATGAGGGAAGATAAGATTAATTTGAAATTTTTACGTAAACTGATTATGCTATAATATTGCAAATCCGGAGGAATTTATATTATGTCTGCTGAAGAAACACCTGTAACAATTGTGAATAAATTAAACCGTCTCGCCTATAATCTCTGGTGGTCATGGAATCCTCAGGCTCAGGACCTTTTTGAGTCTATAGATAAAAACCAATGGAAAGAAGCTGAAAGAAATCCTGTTACTTTTATAAAACGACTCAGCAAAGAGGCGCTTATTGAAGCAGTCTTTAAGGAAGAAGTCCTTACCCAGTACCGTAGTGTAACTGCAGAGTTTGAAGCCTACTGTAATCCCGGGGATACATGGTTTACCAGGACATATCCGGACCATAATAAGATGCTTATTGCATATTTCTCGGCGGAATTCGGTCTTCATGAATCCCTGCCGATCTATTCAGGCGGCCTCGGCGTCCTTGCCGGGGACCACTGCAAGGCTGCAAGCGATCTTGGCCTTCCTTTTGTAGCTGTCGGCCTGCTCTACCGGCAGGGTTATTTCAGGCAGCAGATCAACAAGAGGGGTGAACAGGAGGCGGTCTATGAGCGATATAATTTCGCTGACATGCCTCTCAGACCGGTAAAGAATCTGTCCGGTAATGATATTATCATCAGTGTTGAACTGCCGGGCAGGACATTGAGGGCAAAGATCTGGAAGGTTGAAGTAGGACGAATAAACCTTTTTTTACTTGACTCAGATACTGAAGAAAACAATGTGGATGACAGGAGATTAACCTCCAACCTGTATGGAGGCGACCATGAGGTAAGGATATCTCAGGAAATATTGCTCGGCATAGGTGGTGTAAAAGCGCTTGAAGCAATTGGCTTGCGGCCGAATGTGTGGCATATGAATGAGGGACACTCGGTTTTTCTTGGTCTTGAGCGGGTGCTGAGATTAACAAGGGAGGAAGGGCTGACATATGCCGAGGCATTGGAGGCGGTCAAGAGCAATACTATTTTTACGACTCATACCCCTGTCCCTGCCGGAAATGATGCCTTCTCACTCCTGCTGATAGAAAAATATTTCAAGAAATATATAGAGAAATTCAGTGTCAAATCACATGAGTTCATGCGTTTCGGCCTTCGCCCTACAGGCGGAGGATCTGATCTCTTCAGTCTTACCATACTTGCCTTTCACTTATCTGCACAGAGTAACGGGGTAAGCAAACTGCACGGCCAGGTGTCGAGGACCATATGGAATGACGTCTGGTAC
>Ga0209323_10000839_pt1 | contig 20220 bp, 29 predicted proteins | sample Rifsed19ft2_FD_184014 | JGI IMG/M metagenome (GOLD analysis project Ga0209323, IMG submission 184014) | Soil microbial communities from Rifle, Colorado, USA - sediment 19ft 2 (version 2) | ecosystem: Environmental > Terrestrial > Deep subsurface > Rock core/Sediment | place: Rifle, Colorado...
TAAGTCCAACAATCACTCAGTGGTTATACAACCAATCAGATGGTTCTTTTAATTCAACTTACAATACTTTTGCTTATAATCAAACAGGAGGATTTGCTTACAATCAAACCACAGCAACTTTTAATCAATATGGATTATGGTGGTATAACCAGAGTCTAAGTCCAACAATCACTCAATGGCTTTACAATCAATCTTTAAGTCCAACAATCACTCAGTGGTTATACAACCAATCAGATGGTTCTTTTAATTCAACTTACAATACTTTTGCTTATAATCAGACAGGAGGTTTTGCTTATAATCAAACCACAGCAACTTTCAATCAATATGGATTATGGTGGTATAATCAAAGTTTATCTCCCACAATCACAACTTGGTTGTATAATCAATCTTTAAGTCCAACAATAACTCCATGGTTATACAATCAATCTGATGGAAGTTTTAATTCAACTTACAATACTTTTGCTTATAATCAAACAGGAGGTTTTGCTTACAATCAAACCACAGCAACATTCAATCAATATGGCTTGTGGTGGTATAATCAAAGTCTTAGTCCAACTATAACTCAATGGCTTTACAATCAGACAACAGGAAGCTTATTTAATTACAATCAGTCTTTAAGCCCGACAATAACGCCTTGGCTTTATAACCAATCCCTCTCTTTAAAAACAGGGATATGGAATGCAACTGCAACAGAAATTTACCCAAGAGACTTAAGCGATAATGTCGGCATAGGCAACACAACTCCAACACAAAAACTTGTTGTTGCAGGACATGGTATATTTTCAGGAGATTTATATGTTCAAAACAATTCATTAGTAAATCAATGGCTGTATAATCAAACAATTCCTGCAAGTGGAAACTGGACAGGAAATTCAACTGCAATCTGGAGTAATACAGGAATTGCACAGGTTGGAATTGGAACAGCAACGCCAAGAGAAGATTTGCAAATAAATGAAGGGGGTGGAGCAGCTTATCTTCAATTAAAATTAAACAATCCATCAAGTTCTGCTGGAATAATTTTTAATAGTTCTGGAAATTCATTTGAAATTCAGGCAGGAACAAGTGGGGAATTTATAATTTATGATAGATTAAAAACATCTTATAGGATGTATATTGATACAAATGGAAAGGTCGGCATAGGAACAGCAACGCCAACTCAACTTTTAGAGATTTCAAATCCTGCAGCAAGTAATGCTGATGCTTTCTTAAAAATTAGTAATTTATATACTGCATCTGATAGAGGCTCAAATATTATCTTCAATCGTTCAACAACAGGAGAGGCAAGGCAATGGGAAGTCGGAACTGGGTTAAAGGCAAATGATGAATTTAATATTTATGATAGAACAGCTGGGGCTTTTAGATTTAATATTGATAATACAGGAAATGTTTCAATAGATAGTCCAACTTTTTTTATTAATGCTATTAGTAATAATGTAGGGATAGGAACAGCAACGCCTTCGGCAACTTTAAATGTTAAAGGAACTTTCAATGTTTCAGGCACTTCTATTATAGGTGATGGTTCAACAAATGAATTAACAATAGGTGACGATGACCCTGTCTTAACTAATTTACAATCATCAACACCTATGGGGGAACAATCACAATTTGCTTGCTATAACACTGATACAAAAGAAATATCATACTCGGATGATACTACTACTTGCTATTCAGGTGCCTTATCTCCATTTTTTCAAGTATTAAATGGTAAGAACAAGATTGAGGAAATAGAATTTTTGGCAAATTTAAACCAGTCATCTTTAAAAGGTTATCAACAATTTCCTTTAATAAACAGCCAAGATTTATCAAGATTTACAACAAGAATTAACGAAAGGAAAAACGAAATTGCCCACATTGATTTATTACAAATAGTTTTATTTGGAACATATGGGACAGAAAAAGCAGGACAAGTTAATTATCAGATTTTAGATACTAATATTCCAAGTTTATTAAGCGTAGATAATAATGAATTAACTTTATCAGAAGGCAATAACCAAAGCATAACATTTGAACCAATACCAAAAGAGTTTTCTGTTTATTCTGCCATATTAAAAGTTTATGGATATTATGAGCAACTTGCACCAAAAGACTACAAGCAAATATACAATATTATCGCAACAGAAATATTAAGGGAAGAAAACTCACCGACACATATTTATTATTCTTATGAATTAAAGAAAGGAACAACAACAGAGAAAACAGAATTTAATGTTTATAGGGATAGTTTGTGCGATAAAAGTTTAACATGGCAACAATGTGTTCCAATATTGGATAATCGTGCTGAGCAAGTTTTGAATAATAAGGTTAATAATTTTGCACAGAAATTAAACACAGCAGTTGCAATAGAAATTTAAAATGGCATCAATACAAGAAGATAAAAAATGTCCTCAATGTGATGGAGAAATGTATTATGATTTTGTTAAATGTTTTTATGTTTGTGAAAGCTGTGGATACACTTATTTATCAAATACTTTTTATTTGTCTTCTATATTTCTTACTTTATTTTTGACTTTATTTTTAGGAATGCCTTTTTTAAAAGCGTGTGATTCAAATAATGAATTTACAGAAGGAGAAAATATTGATTTATGTTTAAAAAATTGCACATATCCAAGAAATACAGACACAACACAAATTGCTTGTGATGGAAATGTGACAGTGTTTTTAACTGCATGGGATAATAATGGAGATGCAATAGCAACTAATATTCCGACAACAAGAAATGTAAGCAGTTATAATGCTTCGATAGGAATTCAAAGTTTTACAGGAGAGATGTTGGCAGAATTTTGTGGTTATTCATACAAAGGAGAAAAATGCGAGAAATTTGTGTATAAAATTAATAGCATCGTTGATGATGGTGTAGGGGCAGAGCCATTATTTGTGCAAAAAGATGAATTAGAAGCGAGTGTGATGCAAATTATAAAGAAAAATGCCACAGAAATCGCTGAGAATTTAAAAGATGTGGGAACTAAATATTGGGCAGTATTAATGATTGGTTTATTATTCTTTTTTGGTTGGAAAGCACAAAAAAGGAGAGAAAGAGATAAATCAGTGATAAATGAGGCGAATTTAAATGGATAAAAATACAAAATTGATTTTATTATTTTTACTACTAATAAATTTAATCGTTGGTATGTTTGTTATTGCTCAAGAAATGCTCGACTTTAATTATAAAGAAAGTTATAATGATACAACTGAAACAATAATCATTAAAAACAGCACTGGTGATGTGGCAGAAATTCAACTTACAACACCTCAAAATAATTTTGTTATAGCTGGAAAAGATAGGAGAGTTGCGTGTTTAGAAATTAATAATAGCATTGATAATTACAAAGAAATATTTGAAAAAATAGAAACCTATGATAATAAAAATAATTTAAAACCCATTACGAAAATAATAAATTATAAGTTAGCTAATGTTATAGGACAAAGAGAAATTTATTCACAAAATAAAACCTGCACTACAAAGGGCTTGAATATTAATGGGACAGCTGATACAATATGCACAACAAACTTTACAATTATTGGTTATGAAGACATAATTGAATATACCCCTTTTAATAATTCAGAGGGTTTTGAAAAGAACACAAAAGAAATATGCCTTTTTACAGATGTTGAAAGTGGTGAAAGTATTGAATGGATACCAACTATGTTTGGGAATAGATTAACAGAATTTGCAAGTTGGATAGAGAGTTTTAATGATGGTTTGATAGGAATTTATTTAATGGATGAACGCAGTGGGACAACAATAAACAACACAGTCGTAACTTTGCCAAATGGAACAATAACAATAGGAACTTACCAAACATATTCTAAATTCGGTCCGAGTGCTTTGAATTTTTCATCAACAGGGTATGTAACAATAGCAGACCATCAGGATTTAGATAAGAACTTATCAATCTCATTTTGGCTTAATCCTTATGCAACACAATCAATTAGTGATTTTATAATTGCAAGATATTCAAGTGGTGGAGGAGGAGACCAATGGGAAATATCTTATTCAAATCCTACATCAAAATTGTTTTTCTATACGAATAAAGGTGAGTTTACATCATCAGGGAGCATTAACTTTAATGTCTGGAATCATATTGTTTTTACAATGAATGATACAAGTTGTGCTGGTTGGTTAAATGGAGTTATACAAGGAAATGTTGCTGGAAATTGTTCTATAGTTTCAGGAGAACCTTTAACAATAAATGATGTTTTAATTAGTGGTGGTCCAGGACAGGGAGGATATGATGATTTATATATTTGGAATAGAACTTTGACACAAAGTGAGATCACAAGCTTGTATGATTCTGGCACAGGCACTAAATACACGCAAACAACAACTCCTCCAGACATTAATATTACAGCCCCTTTTAATAACACAAGATATATAAATAACACAATTGTAGTTGTGAATTACACTGTCAGCGACTTATCCTTGCATAGTTGTTGGTGGACAAATAATAGTGGAACATTAAACACGAGTTTAACTTGTGGAGTGAATATTACAGGACAAGTATGGAGAGAAGGGGATAGTTTAGTTATTGTTTGGGCTAATGATACAAATGGGTTGCAAAACTCATCAGCAGTAAATTTTTCTATTGATACTCTGCGTCCAATAATAAACATCACAGAACCATCAGGGGCAAAAACAAGCCAAACAATTACATCAAATTTTTCAGCAGATGATTTAAATTTACAAACTTGTTGGTATAATGTTTCAAGGGGTGCTTCTTCTGAAATAACAAATACAATAGTTGTATGCTCCTCTGGTTCCCCAAATATAACAACTTTCACAGTGTCAGCTGATGGAAGTTATATGTTTTGGGCATCTGGGAATGATAGTTTTGGAAACATGAACTATACAAATATGAGTTTTAGTGTTAGCACTTCAAGTGGAGATAGTGGAAGTGGTGGTGGGGGTGGAGCAGGTATGATTGCAAGTGTTATTAAAGAAGAAATGAAAATAGATTATTGTGCAAATAAACGCCCTCCTTTTGAATTAGCATGGAAAACCTTTATCGAAAATAGAACAACTGATAATTTTTGGCTTATGCTCAAATCCTTTTTAGGATTTACTTCTTGTCGTGGGGCGTCCACAATAGTTCCTTTGAGGGTTTGATGTTTATAAAGTAGGAGGTTCTCACCTCTTTTCCTCCTGCTTTTTAATCTAATAACAAAGGGCTCACTAAGTGCATAGCTATATCTCGTAGGTTTTTAAGTAAGGCTATCGTCGGCTTTTAGTGGAATTTTATCAGCGTAGGCTTTTGAAGTAAATAAATCCCACAATTTATCTGGATTTAAAGCTATTGTATAAACCTTTCCCGCGATTTCTTTTTCCAAGATATATCTATTTCTGCCATCTATATAATTGCCTTGTTTTCTTATTTTAGCTTTGTTTATTTTTGTGCGTGACATTTTATTCCTTTTTTTTCGTTTTTTTTATCTCTTTTTTTAGTTCTTCCCAATCTTTAAGTAGAACATAAATGACTTGAGGACGAAACCAGTTTAATTTACCTTCTTTGGTATGAGAAAAATATTTTAATTGAATTTTTTTAGTTCCAAAATTATCTATTATTCTCGCTGTTTGCCAATGCCCAAATTTATAAGATTTTCCTATGATTTCCATAGTTATATATAATTATGTATAATTACCTATAATTAACTTTTTAAATCTATTAAGGCAACCCTTCACTATATTCCTCCTTTTCTATTTGTTTAAGCCCTCTTTTAGCATAAACATCAGCTTCTATCTCAGCTTTTTTCTTGATAAAACCAAGTTCTCTTGCTTCTTGTTCTTTGGAAATCCTAATTTTATTTTTAATTGCTTCTTCAATTGGGTTGTAATCTCTAAACATTGTCGACATATTTTCATTCCAAAAATCAGAAGTTGAATGTGAAAAGTTAATAAACCTCCTTTCAGCAGGATATTCAAATAAAGTTTCCTCTCTTGCTCTTGGAGACATTTTAGTTCTAACTTTACCCCAAAATTCATCTGTTCTTTTTTCTGTTCTTTCACCAATAGAGTAACTATTCATTTTCTTCCATAAAATAATGTCTCTTAATCTTAAAATATTAATATCAATAAGCCCAGTGTGTTGAGTTATAAAAATAATGCTTAAATCTTTATGCCTTGCGATAGCCAAAAGTTTTCCAAGAAGCATATTAGCTTCTTTATAAAATTCCCTTGCACTATACCTAATAGATGCCTCATCTAAAATAACAAAAGCACCATTAGGCACATCTTTAATATTTTCACAGCAATTAATCCAAGCTGGAAATTGTTTGATAATACCTTCACCTACAATATAAATAGGATAGAGTAAATCAATTAAATGTATTTGCTCAACTATCCAAAAAGCCAACACAGTCTTTCCTTGCCCCCTGCCCCCAACAATATAAATTATTTTGCTTTTTCCTTCCATTAAAATATCAATAACTTTATTTTGTTTTTGTTCATTTGTTTTTAAAAAGTCATTAATAATAGTTCTTGATTGTATGGGATTTTCAAAAAAAAACCTTTTAACATTATCCCAATCATAAATGTCATAAAACCTTTGCAGGTATCTATCTAATGCCATAAATCTTCCATTTAACCAGTGTATTGCACTTCCTGAACCACCTCGTTTTCTAATCATAATTTATTCACTCTCCATATCTGTTTCTTTTACTTTATCTGATTTATCAAGATAAGCGTTCTTCATTCTCTTTTGGTGTTCCATACCTCTTTCAACACCTTCCACAGTGTTATCAAATTCTTCTAATAATCTGTTGTAGCTTTTATTTGTATTTCGATATAATCTATAAAGCTCTTTTATCGTTGGATTATTAACTTTTAATTGAGTTTTCAAAAAATCATAAAGTTTATCTTTTTGAAGTCCAGCTTCTAATTCATCCAATTGTTCCTCAGTCCAATCAACAGAGTTAATATCATCAAACCAACCATAAAATATCTGTTGCCTTGCACCTTTTAAATAACCATTCTTTTCAATTTCATTTTTAACATCAGGGTCTAATTCATAAATACTGCAAGGTGCAACTCTCGATATGCTTACAGCACCATCTTCAAAAAGTTCAATTGTTTCTTCTCTCACCACGAGAATTCGACTTGCATATTCCCAAGATAAACCTCCTGCATTAAAGCTATCTATGGGAAAAATTACAAAACCATTAATGTAAATTGGATGTTTTGCATAACTCCCATGAAAGTTTGCACAAACAACTTGTTGTGAACGATACCTTAATTTTCCTAAATAATTATAACCAGCCAAAAATAAGAGTCCGAAAACAGGCATATAAACATGAGCAGACATTGAAGTTGTTGTATCACCATATTTAGCCCAAAAATACCATACACCGATATAAATTATTAAAAGCAATCTTAATCCTGAAAAAAACTCTCTTAATTTTCTTTGAGTATAAAAATCTAATTTGCTCCAAATCCAAAAGAATGTAAGCAAAGCTATGATAACTAATGCCCACCAATATTGCCTAACTAATTCCTCAAATGCCATCTTTTTTTAAAATAATTTAATAATCCTCTACATCATCATATTCAGCTTCTTCTGCTTTTTGTTCTTCATCAATTTCGGTTTGTTGATGTTTTGGTCTTGAAAGTATTTTTGGTTCTTGTTTTGGTGTTGCTTTGGCTCTTTGTATTGGACGATAAATTTGCCTTACTCTCGGCTGATTATCTTGTCTTGGAGTGAATTTATCTTTAAAAATTAAATATCCAAAACCAAAAACTGCTAATATTAAAACAACATAAAGTAAAATCTTATCATCATTCATTTCTGTTTTTCTTGCTATCGGCTCACCTATATCCTGCCCTATTAAATTCTCCCTTAGCATTGATTGTTCTTCTTTGGTTGCATAAGTTTGTGTTAAATTAACCATAATTTCTGCGATTAAATCATCTTTAACACTTTCATTTATTGTCGTTGTAGGAGTTATAGATACATTTACATCTTTCAGTTTTTTATCAACCTCTGTTTTATTATAATAGTCAGTTGCTGAAAAGTTTGTTTGGACTTCTTCATTTATTCCCATCGCTGTTTTAAACTGCTCCCAGTAATCGTCACACAAACCACTTGATACATTCGCAGAATCACAAAGTTGCCATTTAAAAACATTATAAGCACTTACACTTTGCATATAAAAAATTCCTATAACCAAACCCAGCAAAAGCATAAAACCAAGCTTCCATAAAATACTTAAATCTTTTTTTTGTTCTTCCATATTTATATACCCCCTTTCAGTTCTTTTTTTCTAAATTCAAAAAAACCTTCGGCAAATAAACAAAATACTGAATTGCATTTTTTTGAATCATACCAGTCAATACCATAATTTTCCATTGCTTTTTTTCCAATTTCTGATAATATCCTTAAAATTTCCGATTTTGAAAAGCCTGTTGCAATTTCAATAAATCCTATTAACTCATAAAATTCTTTATCGTATCTTACTGCTATTGTTTTTATTTTTGAATTATTGTTCATTTAACCACCTCAAATTTAAAATAAACCTCATTAAAAAAATAAGGAAATATTTGCATGGCTATCCTATAAAATTTATTAGGTTTTTTGCAAATACTTTTTAATTTTAATTTTCCAAAATATCCTCTATCACCATCTTTGCCTATAAATTCGTTAATATAAAAGCTCCCATAACTAAAAGTTCTAAAATGGTCAATACAAGTTCGATTTCTTGTGTTATCATAAGGCAAAATTAATTCTAAAACGCAGTCTGGCTTGGCTATCCTATAAATTTCATTAAGCAGTTGATCCCAAACATTAGGATTTATATGTTCCAGCGTGTGTTCTGAAAAAATATGCTCAAAGGTATTATCAAGAAATGGCAGAGTTTTCTCTAAATCAACAACCATATCAGGATTACATTCTGGAGCAATATCTACATTTAAAAAACCTTCTTTGTGCTTGTCACCACAACCAAGATTTATCTTCGTATTCATTTTTCTTCTTCCACCATCACTTTATACCCCATCTTCTCCAAATCTTTAATTAAAGGAATATCTTTTGTTTCTGTTAGTTGTGCTAAGCCCTTTTTTTCAACGCCATCTATTAAAATCTTATCAAGTTTGGCATATTCTCCTTCTTTTTTGTAAGTTATTGTTATAGTTGTCATATAAATGTCTTAAGGATACCATTGTTTAGTTTAGTTTCTATTACATTTAGTCTATTATAAGGATTTAATGTTGGTTTTACATCTTCCATCATTTTAATCTTAAGCAATTTTTACAAGTTACTCTTTTCCAATATCCTGCTAATTTATTTGGTATGAACTGATGCATGATAGTATTATCATATTTAATTCCACAAAAAGTTCTTCTATCTTTTCCTGATTTGTGAATAATTTTACTTTGTTTAATTGGTTTGGTTATCAAAGAAACATCTATGTTTATAATATCCCTTTTTCTGTGGTATCTACTTTTAACTTTAATTTTACTTTTATTCCAATTACAAATTATTAATTTTGTCATTTCCCCTTCCTCACTAAAAAAACCCCGAGAGACGAATACTGCAGAGCAGGTAAGAATATCCTATTTTCTTGATTTCGTAACCTGTTGTATCAGTCATTAGTATTCTCCTTCTCCCAAAAACTTTAATTCAGCATCAATACATTCCTTTCTCTTATCTTCTGTAATTTCTCCGTTCTGATATGCTTTATTAATTGCATCCATTATATCATAGCTGTTGTTTGTTTCCATTTTCTTTTTTCTTTTCCCTCTTTAACTTTTCTTTCATATTCTTCCAATGCCTTAAAGGTTGTCCTGAAAGGGCAACTTGGACATACTGCGTCTTCTTCTATTTCACAATGCTGAATAAACTGCCTTTGGTCTCCACATATTTTGCAGTAAGCCCAGAGTCTACGATATTCAAATTCTTTTAATTCTTGTGTTTGCATTTTCTATTTTTTATGATTATAAAAGGGCTGGGAGAGTTGATGAAAACCCAGCCCATATAATTTAATTTACAATGGTATAGTCATTTTTAGTTCCATCGCTTTTAACAACAACTGAAAATTCAACTCCTAAAAGTTTATTATCATGTTGCGTAGCTAATTGAACTAACTGACCATAAGTTGAAGCAAGGGTTAAACCTTTTCCAAAAGTCCATGTTTTTTCTTCACCATTCACTAAAATTTTAATCTTGCCTTGTGGTGATATTTCATCCTCTTTTCCTTCTTTGCCTTTTCTTATATAAGGTTCTGCCTCTTCAAGTTCTGTCAATGCTTTCACCTTATACTGACTTGCTTTTGGTTTCCAGAAGTTTCCTCCTTCTTGCAACCTTTTAAATTCAGTTTGGTAATCCATTTTAACTTAAACCTCCTTTCATTTCTATTAAAAATGTAAGTTCAATCTCTTTTTTTATGTTTTCCATTCTCTTTTTTTATAACTTTTAATTCGCCAATATCTACAAAATCACCGACACGAATATCTAAATCAATAAGATCAACTTTATGCAATCTTATTAAAATACTATTCCCATATTCAATAACTTCTCTTATTCTTTTTGTCATTGATTTTTTTCCTCTTTCCTTATAAATTTTAGTTTTAAGCCCTTTTTTGTTTTGCTAACAATTATATAAATCTTTTTTCCAGCTTTAAATTCATCATCAATTTTATAAGCATCTACACTTTCTTTTGGATAAAAATGTCTTATTTTTTCTGCGTTTTCTATTTTTGGTTGTTCTGTCATTTTTTGTGCCTCCTTTCACTTTTCTTTGATTATAAGGACAGGTTGGTGGAAAACCAACCTGCTCACCAGCTGGGGTGAGTATGAAATTTAATTAAGGCAAACTTCCCATATATGCTTCTGGGTGTGGATACCCTTTTAACTCGTCTTCACTAAACCACTCTTTAACTTCTTCTTTTGACATAGACATATTCATTTTTATGCCGTCTTTGTCGTATGCTGGGTAGTCCCTTCCTCTTCTTAAGTTTTCCATTTTTATTTTCTCCTCTCAATTTCTTGAGTATGAATTTTCATACTTTCCATAACCAAAGGGAGTTTATAAATGTTTTTATTTAGTTTTAAGGGGGTTTAGTAATTTTAAAGTAGTTATAAAAGTTTAAAAATAAGTTAAACCCTCTTAAAACTTATGGAAGTATGGAAAAATTTAGAGGGGAAAAAAGTTTATATAATTCTAAAAAACCAAAGGCAATATAGTGGCATTGTTCTAAATATTGAAATAGCAACACCTTTAATTTGGATTACCATAAACGATAAATACAATAAACAAATTACTTTTTCTCGTGATGAAATTGAATTAATTGAGGAGGAAGAATGATTTTTATAAAATATTGTAAGAAATGTAAAAGTGCATTTGATATTGGAATAAATAAAGAGGTGTGTCCAAAATGCAGAAATAAAAAAAGTTGGTTGAAAAATGGTGAAAGGAAAAGAAATAATTAAGGAAATAGAAAAAAGCAAAGGAACAAGTATTGATTTATTTGCTAAAAAGTATAAATTAGAAATTAATTCAGCGAGAGAAATTTTAGATTATGCCGTCCAGTGTGGGATAGCTTATCAATTAAGTGAAAAGGAATATGATATTAAAGAATTAGCTCAATTCAAAAAAGACGATATAGAAAAATTTGAAGAGTTTGTTAATAAATTTTTTTCTAATATAACTTTAAGTGAAAAAATTAAATTTTTTACTGATAAAAAACATTTAGCCCAGCAATTTTTAGATATTCAACCTTTATATTACGATAAATCAAAAATATGGTGGTTGTGGGATTATAATATTTATGCTTGGAAAATTATTGATGAAACAGATATTTTAAATGCAATAAATTTACATTCCCAAGCTGATACAATTAATTCAAAGCAAAAAGCTGAAATTTTAGAAGGATTAAAACAAGTAAGTAGAGAAAATAAACCAAAAGAAATTAAAAAATCATGGATACAATTTAAAGATAAGATTTATGATATAGAAACTAATGAAATTTTTGATGCGTGTCCTGATTTTTTTGTTTCAAATCCCATACCACATAATCTTGGAAAAACAGAAGATACACCTTTTTTGGATAATTTATTTATTTCTTGGGTAGGCGAAGAAAAAAAAGAAGAACTTTATGAAATTTTAGCATTTTCCATTGTTCCTTTATATTTTATCCATAGAATTATTTGTTTAATAGGCAGTGGAGCTAATGGGAAAACCACATTTTTAAAGATTTTAAGAAATTTTATTGGGGGTGATAATGTTACTTCGAGCTCTATTGATGCTTTAATTAGCAACAGATTTGCTGGGGCAAAATTATTCAAAAGATTAGTTTGCATAATGGGTGAAACAAATTTTAACACATTAAGCAAAACCGATTATCTAAAAAAATTATCTGGAGAAGATATAATTGATGGAGAAATCAAAAATAAAGACTTATTTAATTTTGATAACTATGCAAAACTGATTATGGCTACAAATTCTTTGCCTATGACAACAGATAAAACTGAGGGATTTTATAGGCGTTGGAAAATAATTGATTTCCCCAATAAATTTGATAAAGAAATTGATATTTTGAAAGATATCCCATCAGAAGAATATTCTAATCTTGCCCTTAAATGCCTTAACATAAGTAAGAAATTATGGAAAGATAGGATATTCACTAATGAGGGGGATATTGAAAGCAGGAAAAGGCTATATGAAGCAAAATCTAACCCTTTAATGCTGTTTATTAAACAAAATTATGAAAAAGATATTAATGGAGAAATTATATTTAAAGAATTTTATGAACTTTTTTCTGATTTTTTGAATGCTGAGGGATATAGGCATTTAACCAATATTTCAGTGGCAAAACAATTAAGAGTGGAAGGATTTGATATAAGAACGCAAACAAAAGAGGGCATTAATGCAAAATATATTTTTGGATTAAACCCAAAAGTTACCGAAGTTACCCGAATTACCGAGACTCATATTAAAACTGATCATGTGAATATTAATATCGATCACGGTAATTCGGGTAATTGTAGTAACTTTAAAGATTTAGAAAAACAAGAAAATAAAATTGAAATCGTTAAAATTAAAGATAACATTGAAAACTCATGGAGAAAAAAATAATACAATTTGATTTATTTGGCAATAAAAATATAGTTGAAAAAAAAGTATTGCTTAATGAGAAGTTTGTTGTGCCACCTTTTAGTGTTTTGGACACAAAACAAGATTATTGGCTTAATAGAAGAAGAAAATGGTTGAATATAACTGGTGATTTAGAAGTAAGTAGGGAAGAAACTTTGTTTAACAAAAATAATAAAAGTGAAATTGCCAAAAGAATGACAGATATTGGCACGACTTCACATTTTGATCCTGTTCTTGCTGAAATTATTTATAAATGGTTTGGGTTGTTAGGTGGAAAAATATTAGATCCTTTTGCAGGTGAACAAACCAAAGGAATTGTCGCTGGTTTTTTGGGATATGAATATCATGGGATTGAGTTTAGGCAGGAACAAGTTGATTTTAACAAAATTAAATGCAATGAATATGAAAAAGTGCATTATTATATGGGGGATAGCAATTATTTAGCAACTTATATTAAAGATAATGATTTTGATTTATGTTTTACAAGTCCACCTTACTATGATTTAGAGGTTTACAGCAAAGATGATGCAAGTGCAATGGATACTTATTCAAAATTTATGATTTTTTACAAAAATGTTTTTAAACAATGTTATGACAAACTTAAAAATAATAGATTTCTTGTTGTTAAAGTGGGTGAAATTAGAGATAAAACAACTGGTGAATATAGAAATTTTGTTGGTGATACTATTCAAATAATGAAAGATATTGGTTTTAAATATTATAATGAATTAATTCTGCTTTCAGCAATTGGAACTTTGCAGTTGAGAGTTAGTAATAGTATGAAAACAAGAAAAATCGGAAAAGCTCATCAGAATATTTTAGTATTTTATAAGGGTGATTTGGCAAAAATAAAAACAATTTTTAATATGGATGATTTTGAAAATGGATTATAATTTATTAGTAAAAAATATTAGGGCAATTGTTATAAAAAAACATTTGTATTGTATTAAACAAGATAAATGTGTTTGCTTTACTTGTGGTAATGCATCAAAATTTTTAAGAAAAATTGGATTAAATGTGATAAGTGTTGGTAATAAAGAAGGATTAATACCTGCAAGATGGTTTAGTTTTACAGATATACAAAATTCTTTTAATAATATGTTTGATGCAACAAGTGGACATCTTCCAATGCCTTTAATGGATAATATTAGTTTGCAATTAAGAAAAAAGTTGAAAAATAAATTTGAAAAAGATAAAAAATATTGGATTAAAGTTGGCAGTGGTGAAACGATTATTTGTTTAAAGATGGCATTTCCACATATTAAATTTATTCCATATAGAATAAAGGATTTTGCTCCAACAGAATATAATGCTAATGCACCTTTGAATAATTTACTTTATGCCATTTTTGGTGATGTAAATATTTTAAGGGAAAAAGTTATATCATTAAATTATATCCCTTCAAAATACCCCTAAAAACCGACTAACAATAAAAGAAAATGCCAATAAGCGATAACTGGTTTAAAATCAAGGAAAACCCTGATATTAACCTTAAATTAAGAAATTTAATTGAAAATGAGTTTAAAGGGAGTTGTTTGCAGTTTTCCAAGAAAATGGATGTATCAAAAAGTACGATATCTAAGGCTTTACACAATAAACCCATAGAAATTGCTACAAAAATTAAAATAGCCAGATTTTTTGGGAAAGATACTATTGAAATTTTTTAAAATGGAAAAATCAATAAAAAAATGTAAAAGGTGCAAAACCCAACTATTCAATGGTGATATCGCTTATTGGCATGGGGAGTTTGTTTGCCTTTATTGTTTTTACAGATTACAAAAAGGATTAACTGCCCAGCAAAAAATAAAGTTTTCTTGGTGATTTTGTGTAACACTTGTATAACACTTGTGCAACGCTAATTTATAAAGTATAATATTTTTAAATAAAGATGGTGATAAGAACTTTTATTTTTAGTAATATAATTGAAAGGAGGTTTAAGTGAAATGGGTATGTTTGACTTTATTCCAATTTGGCTCGCTTTGATTTTTGTAGCTTTGGGGTTATTTGGTTTTTTAGGACTCAGGTTTGCAAAAAGAGTTAATAAAAATTTAAATCTTTTTGGAATTCCAACAGTCTGGCTTGAAATAACTTTTTTAGTGATAGGAATTTTAGCAGTCGGTGGAATAGGAAATGTAATTAGTGAAACACAAGGATTGTTTAGTGGAGCAACTGCAAGTATTGGTGGCGTTAGCACAGGAGCAGGAGTTGTTTCTGCATCACAACTTGATTGCACTTATGATGCTGGTTATGGATCAGGCTGGACAAATACATCTGCTCTAAGAACATCAACTGGAAACAATAAAGAAGTCTTTATTGACCTTGATGAATCTTTAAATGGAGTATCTGAAACAGCTGGAAGCGTTGAAGCAAGTATTAATGTTACTTGTGCAAGAGCAACAATTGGCGAAGATGAGGCATTTAAGTTAGTTGCTGGAACTACAAATTATTTGTCTGAAAATGATGTGTCGACCGCAAATACTTATAACATTGTTGAGCTTGTGAATACACCTACTAATATCTGGACTGAAGCTTATCAAAGAGAAGTTTATTTATCAACATCTACTGCTGGTTTGTCAACATCGGCAGGGGATAGAGAAGAAGTAAATTTAGCATTTGCAGAAGCAACAGTGGAGGATGCAGTAACCATCACAGTTGAGGCTGATTTGCAAAGTTATGCACAACTTAATAATCAGACAACAAAAGATGTTGCTGTATACCAAAGGACAGATAGTGGCGATCGATTAGTGTTTACAATCCACTTGCATAAAGTTCCATAGTAATTCCCTTTTTTATTTGCTTTTAGTTATAGCAAGGAAAGAATACGATGGGCATTAAAAAAAGCATAATAGCTGGGTTTATTGGTTCGTTGAGTTTGGGTATAGTGATAATTTTTGCTCAAATATGGTTTTATAGCCAAGCAACTACTTTATTCCCAGATAATTCAGATATTTGGCAGATACGAATTGGTGCTTATATTTTAATGACTATCGCCATATTTGGTTGGGATGCTATTGGTAGAAAAACAGAAAAGGAATTATTTAACATAAGTTTCCTGAAAGCCCTGCCAGTTTTAGCCATTAGTTTTGTTGTTAGCTATCTGGCTTTATGGGTTATTGGGGTTTTTGTGTTAGGGAATAGTGTTGGATTAATTGCTTCACTTGGTTTAATTCCAATTCCGATTTTGTTGTTTCATGTGCTAATAGTTTCCATAGACGAAGAACTTATATTCAGAGGGGCGATTGCAGAGTATTTAAAAGGGAAAAAGGCGACTATATCAGAGATATTTATAGCGAGTTCAATTTTATTTGCAATATTCCACTTTGCTATGGCAGGGGGCGAATTACTTTTGTTAATTCCCTATTTCCTTTTAGGGTTAATTTTCATGTGGATTAAAAACAAATACTCACCAAAAACAAACATGGCAAATTCAGGAACACATATGGGTTGGAATATGGCTATACTCACTGGACTTTTAGGAGCATAAATGGGATTACCAATACCAAAAAATATTTTATTTTTTATTGTTTTAGCAGGGCTTTTTTTATTTATAGTTTATGGAGAGATAGGTTTAGGCACGATTTATTCTATTGAAACTTTTAATTGGAAAAATACAAACTGGGAATTAAAAAATACTCATACTTCTTTATTAACTGATAATCAAAAAGAAATGGGAGATGTAAATATTTTCACTCATACTGATAGCATGAGAGGAAAAATATTTATGACAGATGCAAGAATTGGAAGAAATGGAATTGCAACAAAAGTATCTTCTCAAAACTTAAACCTTGATTTTTCTAAAATAGAAAAAGTTAATATTATTTTTATTGCAAAAACAGAAATAATTTGCGATGGGACAGGCAAAAATGCTGGTATGAATATGGTTTTGAAAAAAGGATTATTGGGTGAAACAATATTTAATGTTAATAATGGATGTGGACAATTAACTCAAACTTCATCAAATTTAGAATTAAAACAAGTGAGTGGTGATAAATGGAATTCAAAATATTCAATAATTCCTGAACCACATTGGAGCACACCCTCTGAAAAAGTAGTTATGTTAAGTGGTGGAAATTATGAGTTAGAAATTATTGCAGATGGAAGTGATTGTGGCAATACAGGTAATTCTTGCTTAATAGATTATGAAATAAAAGATATTGTTGTTAAATATAAAGCAGGACAAGAGCCCTTACCATCAAGCACAACAACAACCACAACAGCACCGACAACAAGCGATAGCACTACTCAAACTTCTATGATTGATAAACCTTTTTATTTAAGGTGGATTGATTCACTTTCACAATTTGTTGAGCAAATAGTAAATTACATATGGGGGTTATTTTAATGAATAAAAAAGGAGCAGTGCCTTTCGTTGCATTTTTAATGTTATTAGGTTTCGTTGTGAGTTTAATAGCAATATCAAATCAGTATGATTTAGGTTTAGCTGAAATTTTTGGTTATGATTTAGTCTATAAAGCTAATTGGGGACATATTTGCTGTGAAAAAGTTGGAGCTTATGATTATACTTATTATAAATGGCTTGACCAACAAACCACTTTTAGTTGCACAGGGATTTATACAGATGAATGCAATATTTTAGTTGAAGAAGAATCAATTAAATTTGGTCATATCAGTGGCTATTATACAATAACAGGATTAACACAACAACCATATGTTGGTAATCAGGAATTTACAATTCTTGCTGGAAAATCAGTGACTTTTAGTGCTGGATTATTTACAGCAGATAACACCAAAGTTACTTTAAGAGCAAAAACATTTAGATTAGTTGGTGAGGAAAATGGAAAGATATTTACTTCACAGAGTTGTGTTTTAAGTTCTGAGTTGCGAAGACAAGTAACGAGTGATGGAAGAAATGAAATACCTTTTGACCAATGCGATAATTATCTAACAGACTTTATTCAAGTCGCAACTAAAACATATTCTTATAGTGGAAATGAAGTAATTTGTCAAGCACGAACCCTTTATGATGTTGATAACCAGCAATTTAAAGATGGGCAAACAAGAAAAATACAAGGCGAACAAGTGGCAACAGTTGAATGCTGTCCAACAGAAAATAATTGTGGTGACAACTTTAAATTCCAAGAGGATGAAAAAAATACATGCACTTATTCAACAGAATGTCCTAATGGTGGTGATTTATATGGCGTTACACAAACAGGTGCAAGAAAATATAGTTGTGTTAGTGGGCAATGCGTAGCTCAAGATGTAAGTGTTGAATGCACAAGCACTGCTGTTTGCACTACAAGGTATGGTGATGGCTATGTTTGTGATTTAAGTCCTAATAATTGGGGAAAATGTATTGGAGGAACATCTGCACCTTATTGTGGTGATGGCTTTTGTGAGATTGGCGAGAGTAAATCAAATTGCCCTGCTGATTGCGAACTTGAATGTATGGAAGGTGAAAAGCTAATTACAAGAACAAGTTATGATGGGGGATTATTATGCTTTAAATATTCACCGATTAAATTTGGTTGTAACGAAGTAGTAGAAAAATATTGCTCAACTGATACAGCAGAATGGATTAAGAGTTTAGTTTGGATTTTATTTGGAATTTTGATAGTTGTTCTTATATTCAAATTTGGAAGACCAATATGGAATATAACACTTGGGAGGATTATAAAATTCTAATAATAAATAAAAAAGGCTTTTTGTTCGTTGGTTTTATTGTTATGGGTATCTTAGCTTTAATAATTGGAATTTTAACTTTAATGCTAATTTTTAGCAGTAATATCAAGGATACTATTCAGATAATTATAGATTTTTTAACTAATTATGGCATTTGGGTTTTGGTATTGATTTTTGCTTTATTATTAAACAAACAAATTATCCAATTGGCAGATATGATTTTAAATATGCTTAAAAGTTTACTTGGCAAACTTGGTTTTTAATATGAATAAAAAGGGGCAAATTACTTTAAACGAAGTTTTTATTGTGGTAGTTTTAGCTCTTTTAGGAGTTGCTTTTTGGTTTATAGATGATGGCATAAGAAATTGGATTATGCAACGCTTTCCAAATTCAAATACCTTTATGATTGGAATAATTATTATTGGAGTGATTCTATTTTTTATTAAATATCCTATAATTTTTCAACTTCCAAAACTTTTTTTAAAAAAAATGTGATATGATGAAAACAAATAAAAAAAGGAGGAAAAAATGCAAAAAGAAAAAGAAGAAGGTTTATCATGGTTTTCAAGAAGGAGAAATAGAACGCTATTTATCATTATAGCAATTTTGGTTTTATTAGTTAGTTTGATTATAGCAGAACCAGTTAGTCTTGATATACCTGCTTTTGAAAGCACAAATATAACAGGAAATGCGAGTATTAATGTAACACAAGATATTTATATTAATAATGAAGGGGTTGAACAATGGCTTTATAATCAATCAGATGTGAATAGAACATGGGCATACAATCAAACTCAGGCAGTTGTTAATAATTATAATTACAATCAAACAGATTTAAACACGACTTGGGCTTATAATATGTCTTTGCCTTATGACGCTTTTAATTACAATCAAACTTTAAACAGCATTTATTTTTATAATCAAACTTCTAATTCAATTTATTATTATAATCAAAGTCTTTCACCAACATTAACAATTTGGGCGTATAATCAAACTTCTAATTCAATTTATTTTTACAATCAAACATCTAATAGCATTTATTATTATAATCAATCAGACACTAAATTTTTTTACAATCAAACAAGTAGTTCAATTTATTATTATAATCAAACAAAAGGCATAAATATTTTTAATCAGGACCTAAACACAACTAATGCTGTAAGTTTTAGCAGTGTTAATTCAACAAATGGTTCTTTTGATTTTTTTAGGAGTGTTAAAGAAAACTTTTTAAGATTTTTAAATATAGGAAATTTCACAAGTGAAGTTTATGTTCAAAATGGGACTTCTGTTAGCACATATATTTATAATCAATCAGTTCCATATGACGCTCTTAACTATAATCAATCTTTATCACCAACTATCACTCCATGGCTTTACAACCAATCAGATGGTTCTTTTAATTCAACTTACAATACTTTTGCTTATAATCAAACAGGAGGATTTGCTTACAATCAAACCACAGCAACTTTTAATCAATATGGATTATGGTGGTATAACCAG
>Ga0209323_10000841_pt1 | contig 20205 bp, 24 predicted proteins | sample Rifsed19ft2_FD_184014 | JGI IMG/M metagenome (GOLD analysis project Ga0209323, IMG submission 184014) | Soil microbial communities from Rifle, Colorado, USA - sediment 19ft 2 (version 2) | ecosystem: Environmental > Terrestrial > Deep subsurface > Rock core/Sediment | place: Rifle, Colorado...
AATACATAAAATATGACCAAAGATGATTTAACATTTTTCAAAAACTGGTTTATTCAATTCGTGAAATCTTACTATTCAGCAAATACTAAAGATCAAAGGAATATCTATCTTAAAGAGGAACATACCTTTAAGGTATGTGAGAACATTCTTGAAATAATAAGAGGTTTGAAATGCAGTAATGAAGAAATGATGTTAGCAGAAATAATAGCCCTTTTTCATGACATCGGGAGATTCCCTCAATATGCAAAATATAAGACTTTTAGAGACCATCTCTCAGTTAATCACGGTTATCTTGGAGTTCAGACACTACTTAAAGAAAACGTCCTCAAGAATCTTTCAGAGAATGAACAGAAATTGATTATTAAGGCTGTGAGGTTTCACAATGCATTTTCAATTCCCAGAAAAGAAAGAGAAGATATCATTTTTTTTATCAAACTGATAAGGGATGCAGACAAACTGGATATATGGAGAGTTTTTATTGAATATTATGAAGCTCCTGAAGAAGAAAAGGCAACTGCAGCAGCCCTCGGACTGCCGGACACATCCGATTATTCAATGGATGTCCTCTCTTATATTTTCAGGGAACAGGTTGCTTCCCAGTCTAAATTAAAAAACCTGAATGATTTTAAACTCATGCACTTAACATGGGTATATGACCTCAATTTCAAACCTTCCTACAAAATACTATCAGAAAGGGGTTACATAGACAGAATCATCTCTTACTTACCGCAAGATGAGGAGATAAAGAAAGCATCCAAAATTTTAAAAGAATATGTGAAAAAGAGATTGAAGGAGGAATTATGAAATATCAGATAGGAAAGACAGGACGGATTGTAGTTGCAAAATTTGGAGACAAAGAGGAGATTCTTAAAAATATAATTGATGTTGCTAAAAACGAGAATATAAGAAATGCCATCTTCTATCTCATAGGAGGAATCAGAGAGTGCAGGATAGTTGTTGGTCCAGAGAGGGATGAGATACCTCCAACACCTGTGTGGAGGGACCTAAGTGAGAGTCATGAGGTCATTGGTATTGGCACAATTTTCTGGGAAGAAGACATTCCTAAGGTTCATTTCCACGGAGCCTTTGGAAAGAGAGACATGGTTAAGGTAGGTTGTCTGAGGGAGGTATCCAAGACATTTCTTGTCCTCGAAGCTGTTATCATAGAAATAGAGGGAATAAATGCAAGGAGGAAGTTTGACCCATCAACAGGGCTTTCACTGCTTGAGCTATAGAGATAATGAAAAAGGTTCTTCTTATTAACCCTAACAACATGACCCCCCCTGTAGCTCCACTTGCACTCGAGTATATATCATCTTTTCTTCAAGAGAAAGGTCATAAAGTTTTGATATATGACGTGAATATTAATAAGGAAAACCTCTCCAGCGTGCTTGAAAAAGAGACTCCAAATCTTGTTGGTATTACGGTCAGAAACATTGATGACAGTTGTTATGCTACATCAGAATTTCTCCTCGATGGAATAAAGGCTATGGTAACAGAGGTAAAAGCTAAAAGGATTCCTGTTATCCTGGGAGGAGTAGGGTACTCCATCATGCCCTTAGAGACATTAGCCTACACAGGAGCAGATGCTGGAATATGCGGAGAGGGCGAGGAGGGCTTTGAAAATCTTATTTCATCAGAGATAGTACCCAAAGGCATTATCTATGCACCGACTTTTAAATTAAAGGATTTCAGACCCAAACGTTCTTTTATTGACAACCTGTTTTATTATCAAAAGGGTGGGATGGCAGGGATAGAAACTACCAGAGGATGCAACAGGAGTTGCATATACTGTGCAGATCCTGTTGCAAAAGGTCGGATGGTAAGATTCAGATCAATAGAGTCTGTATTAGATGAGATAAGACAGCTTCTAAAAAAAGGTATTACCCATTATCACCTGTGTGACTCAGAGTTTAACCTTTCTATGGAATATACAAAATCTTTATGTGAAGCCCTTGTTAATACCGGCCTCGGAGAGAAGATTGCATGGTATGCATATGGAGTTCCCGACATTATGGACAGGGAGCTATCACGACTTCTTAAGAAAGCCGGGTGCATGGGTATAAATTTTGGTGTTGATCACACTGATGATAAGATGCTCTCTTTTTTAAACAAGAGTTTTAGATTTGAGAATGTTAAGGAAACACTAAAGATGTGCTGTGAAGAAGGAAACAAGGTTATGGTAGACCTCCTTCTCGGAGCTCCAGGAGAGACCTTTAATTCGATAAAAAAGGTTATCGAGGATATGAAGGCGCTAAACCCTTTCAGAGTTGGGACTTCTTATGGTATAAGGGTCTACCCGGGAACTGCTTTTTATAAATATCTTAAAAATTCAGGTTATCAATTACCTTCCTCTCTTTTACGTCCATTTTTTTATCTTTCTGAGAAAGTTAGAGATGGAATTGACGATTTCATAAAGGAATTGATTAAGGGTGATGAGCGTTTTTACTTTAATGCGAGGGAGGAAGTCAGTCAAAATTACAATTACAATGCCAACAAGGTTCTTGAAGACGCAATAAATGAGGGGTATAGAGGGGCCTTCTGGGATATCCTTGCTATGTATCAGGAAGTTAGATAAGGCAGATAAAGGTCAATCTTCCAGGATATAATCCTTCAGTTTTTCTTTTAAAGAATCAGGCCAGATATCTTCATACAGGAATGCATCGACTTCTTCTTTCGTAAGGGTCTGTTTTACCTCATGAGGCAGATTTCTTAATGCCTGCATCCTTACAGGGTCTGGTTTTCTTTTCGAGGAATCTTTTTCCATGTCACCTCCTAACCTTGCTCTTCTGGTGAGATCCAGATTTCTGAAAGAAATAGTGGAAGTTCAGCAGCGCAAATCGGTCCTGTTATGACCTTCCACCCTGTCCATATTTCAATTTCCTCTCTCAAAGGTGATGCAAATCCAGGAATAATTAATTCTTTCCTGTCTGTTTTTTCATGGATTCCGGTCTCTTTTAATGCCCTGTATATTCTTTCAGCTGTCAGAGTTTGATAGATCATTGCCATATCAACAGTGCTTCCATCTGTGTCTACAAATACAGCATAAAAAGGGCTTATTGTTGTCCCTAAAACAGTCATAATGACCTGCTCAGTATATTCATTGTTTCCGGAAACAAGCACCAGGGTTTCAGAATCTGGTTTATTTAATTCCACAAGTCCAACCATACTTGGCCTCGGGTGGACAAGGAGAGGTATCTCAGGCCATTGCTCTGATATTTTAAGAGATACTTCAAAGGCGTAAGTCTCATTTTTGTTGAGAAAGGGACAATCCTGTGGTCTCTTCGTTCCTTTTCTTAGGGCATTGATGAATTCTTTGCACGAGGCAATGCCACACTCAGCGCAATCAGTTTTCCTGAGATATTGCAGAAAGTCTATCCTATCTAAATATACGTCTGCTGAAGCCATCTTAATTTATTAGATTATACCTTTCTGATAATCTTTTTCTTAAACTTTCATTGATGTACTTAACCTATTTATTTTTTTCTGATGCAACTATATTTTTGTGTATTTTGTGAGAAGAATAACATTTAAATAGGGTATAATATGGCATATTGTTTAGGAACAACACAAGGCTAAGTTTTTCGGGCCGAAAAATTATATGGAGTAAATAATGAATAGAAGATTCTTTATTGTTAAATTCCTGTTTTTAATAATGGTATATTTTTTTCTATCATCAAGATCGCTTGCCGTTATGGTAGGGTTGGGGACAGAAGAACTTACCAGGGGGTCAGAATCAGTCATAATTGGAGAAGTTGAGGATACAGAGGCTCGATGGTCTAAGGATGGCAAAACAATTTTCACGAAAGCTTTTATTGTAGTTAACGAAATTATCAGAGGTAGAACCCTTCAAAAAAGGATTACCATTGAGTATGAGGGAGGAGAGATAGGGGATATAGGTCTAAAGGTATCAGATGTAGCTCCATTAGAAAAGGGAGAAAGGGTGCTATTATTTCTCAAATCAGGGAAAAGCAGAGCTGATGGGTTTGTCTACAATATAGTGGGAAAAGCCCAGGGTAAGTATTCGATCGATAAAGAGAGAATTGCAAGAAAAAGAGGTTTTTCTGTTATAAGTGGGGAAGATATTATCGACAATAATATTCCATTAGACGAATTAATAAATAAGATCAGGGAAGTAAGGTGAATAATTTATTTAAATGTATAGCTCTTATATTCGTCATAAATCTATGGGGATATTCAGATTTATCTGCATTCGAAACATGTCAGACTTCAGAGGGTTTAGATATAAAATGGGATACTTTTAACGCTACATATTATGTCAATACACAAGGTGCTCCCACTGGATCCCTTTCTGCCATTCAGTCAGCAATGCAAACGTGGACAGATATAGATACATCATCTTTCACTTTTATATATGGTGGATCAACGTCAAGTACAGCGCATGGTATAAACAACGGAATTAATATAGTCACTTTTGGTCCGATAAGTACAAAAGGAATATTAGCAGCAAATGCTTTTTGGTATTATGTGAGTTCAGGCCATATGATAGATAGTGATATTAAATTTAATACGAACTATCCTTGGGCAGTTAATAGTTCTGCAGATGCTTATGATGTGCAGAATGTGGGTACACATGAACACGGACATTCACTGTGTTTAAAAGACCTTTATGATTCAACAGATTCTGAAAAAACAATGTATGGATATGTATCCCGTGGAGAAACTAAGAAAAGAATACTGGATCCTGATGATATTGAGGGGATTAGTTATCTGTATCCTTTACCTGTACAGCTTATCTTTCCCAACGGGGGTGAGGTGATTCCTTCTGGTTCAATATATGTCATACAATGGAATGCACCCATGCAGGCAGTGAGTTTCACGCTCCAGTACTCCATAAATAATGGTACGACGTGGGAAAATATAGCGAGTGGTGTAGAAGGTGCAAGCTATAATTGGAATGTGCCTACTCCAATATACAACAAGAGTACATGTCTTGTGAAGATAATAGAGTACGATATTTCTGGTGTCCCTATAGATAAGGACGTCTCAGATTCAAAATTTATAATAGAAGTCGTGCGTGTGACATCTCCGAACGGGGGAGAAACCCTTGTATCAGGTACTCTTCATGCAATTACATGGCAGACCAACGGAACAATAAGACCAGTAGCAAATACAGAACTCTACTACACTAATGACAATGAATCTACCTGGAAATTGATAACCACTCTTGAGGCTAATCCTGAAAGTTACACCTGGAAAATCCCCTCTGTAAAATGGGAAAAAACCAAATGTAAGGCAAAGGTGATACTTAAAGATGCAAATGGAAAAATAATAGGTAGAGACTCGAGTAACAGGTACTTCACGATTAAGCCTTCACAGTAATCTTCCCTTTCAAATTTCTGTATATAAAGTATTAAGATAAAATAAATGTTGAACTTATCGAGATGTCTCAATAATCTATTAGAGAGGTAAACTAATGAGAAAGAATATGAAAATTTATGTTCTCATACTATCTTTGATTTTATTCTTTGGGGCAGAAGATGCCTCTGCAAAGTTTCTGAAGACAGAAGAAGCAAGAGCTGAAGAAATAACAGGGACGTTCACACTCGTCTTATATGGAGGGAGACATAGTAATGACTTAGAAACTGCTGTCTTTCTTGATAAGGATGGAGACCAGTATGAATTTGAACCATATGCACCTGAGTTTGATTACAGGATAAAAAAAGGTGTACCGGCTGAGGAAGCTCTAAAGAAAGCAAAAAAGTTTGTTAGTTTTCATAATGCCTTCTGGAGATCACAACTAAGCAGGATCCTCGATGAAAAAGGGAATGTTATTGGTTATGAATTAAGACCTCTCTATCGGCCCTTCGTGTATGGAAGAGAAGACCTTCTTGAGATATATTACAGGATTAAAGGCAGTAAGGTGATTATTGAAATAAGGCTTACGCCAAGTATTTTCAAAATGCCATTTTTGGGTGATCTGCCTGGTGATGCTGGTGGAGGGTTTTAAGACCATCTTCATAGAAGGGGATGAAATCCATGGATGAGATAAAAAAGTGTGAGTATTGCGGAAAAGATATAAGTACAAAATACATGGTCTGTCCTTTTTGCGGTGGTCATCTTCATGAAAAGGAAAAGCTTCTTTCTCCAATATGCCCTCGCTGCAAAGCACCTCTGAAATTACACCTTTCAAATGGCGAGGAGTATAACATATGTGACAAATGTGGCGGCTTCTGGCTGGACAGGAGTGATTTTCATCTTCTTACAAGAGAATATGACGTTTATAAGAAAGAAGATGACAAAGGTGAATACTTACAAGAGCCTCCAAGAGACATCATAGAGTACATCCCATGTGTTCGGTGCGGAAAGCTGATGAACAGGAAAAATTTTGCAAAGATATCCGGGGTGATTTTAGATGAGTGCGGAAAACACGGAGTATGGCTTGATGCAGGTGAACTCGAAAAGATAAGGCACTTTATCATGGATGGTGGTCTTGAAAAAGCTCAGGATACAGAAGCAGAAAAGTTGTGTGCTGAACTGAAAGACCTTGAAACAAAGGTTGATCAGACAGCCCTTACTCATAAGATAATACACTTTTGGAACTTTAAGAGGTGGCTCTTCGGAGGCTGAGATTAAAGATTTGCGAAAAACGACCAAAATCAGCGGAGCAGTTTACCGCATCCGCTGGATTGGGTTGTTAGCCGATCTTAGTTTAACTGCACTTGATTCTTTCATAAAGGGCATTCCCGTCTAAATGGGCAGTGAGTACACAGAGGCTGAGAAGAGAATGATAATACCAATGGCAAATAAGAGAAGGGGTATTGCCCAAAATAGCTTGCTGGTTCTAAATTTTTCGATAAATAATGGCATGACGACTCCGGAAAGAAAATTCATGGCGAGCAGGAAAGATAGAATACCAAATAATTTAACATTTGCCTTCTTAATAAGATAATCACCTTTTACAATTGTCAGGCCTAAGGGTACTACCAGCTTATGGTGGTTTTCAAGGTACTCTGTAAGACTTTCAATGTATTGCATTAACCTTGCTTTGTCATACTCTTCAGTTAAACCATTAGCCAAAGTCATCGCTTCAATTATTTTTTCTTTGCTATCTTTCAGATATAAAGTAAACCTTCGATGGTAATCCATTATCTCGTCAATTTGTTTTTTCAGAAATCCTGCATCGTAGTTATTAGGGATGCCAATTCTCTTATAAGGCGGCACGTTAGCATTTAGGTTTTCTGTGCTTTGAATACTCTCATAGTTGTTCGGGTCAAATTTACATGATCCATCCTTATGGAAGTCAAGCATTCTCTTAAAAGGAAAGGAATAAGCAATTTGAGTTATTATCACCTGGAGTCTTTTCCCGTACGCAGCTTTTGTTGATTTGTTCAAGTTTGATTTTTGAAGGCTTGCTTCAATACTCTGGAACTCCTTTAGAAGATTTTCTTTTCTTTTCAAGTAGTAATACTCGCTACGTCCTGCGATGGTCATAAAAGACCAACGGTGGGGAGTGTCGATAGCGTTAATTTCAAGGATTTTGGAAACAATCTCTGCTTTTACCTCAGCTAATTGATGAGAAAAATAAACAAAATAGGAAAAAACGAGAGCTGTAAAAAGAGCAAAAATAGACAAATTAATACTTATGATGTTCAGACTGCGCAACGGTGAATTTGCGTCAGATCTCTCCCTCAAATCAAGCACGCCTTTCACTGAAGTCTCTTGTTTACTTTTTGCGCCTTGTGCTTTGGAGCGCTCAGATTTGTTCATAGTATTGATCCCCACTCAAGCCATTGATTCTTCAGGCTGACGACCTAAATCAGCGGTGCGGGTAGTCACCTTTGACAAAATCAAAAAAACGGCTATTCCGCGTCCGTTGGATTTTATTGTTGGGTATTTCTTCGTTTAATCACCTTTTCAATTATCTGTTTTACAAACTCTGGAATTGTCTGTCCTGATTCTTTTGCATCACTCTTCAGTCGTTCATATTGGTCCACTTCTTTGCCCTGCCATATCAAATCAGCACGACGAACTTGCTGCATAGCAACATGGGAATAATCTTCGGGATATGCCCAATAACAAGAAAGGCAAATCTCTTTCTTTTTTAAATTAAGCCAATTTTCACAGTGTTCACATGACCATGATTTTGCTCGATTCGCTGAACCAGATAGTAACATGAAATCATCTGGATTCAATTCTAGACCTTCGCCATCTCCGCCGACCTCATAAGGAACACGATGGTCTATTTGAAGCTCACTTTCATCTATGTCTTCAAGATAGATAAAGCATTTACATCCATATTTCTCGATGAGAAATTCTTTAATTTTCTTGGAAAGTCCTGTACGTCCTGACAGCTTTCTGAATCTCTTCTTACTTACATCTCCAAAGCGATATGCTGCAATCTTCCTCCCGTCTGAACCTGTTACACGAAAAGTCTCAAGGGGAATGCCATGCTCGCGCACATCTCGAACTGCTCTCGGTGGATGGTTATATCCGTACTTTTCCTTCAATTCTTGTGTCGTGATGTGTCCATGCTTCAAAATGTGGTCAATAACGGTCTTAGGACGTTTAGCGGTAACAGACCTGCAAAGTTCAAGAAATTCTTTTGGATATTTTTGCGGCATAATGGCCTAGTGACTCCATTAAAACAAGTTGTTCTGCTTCTCGCCTTCTGTGAAAATATGGTGAGGCTGCGACTTCCATAGCCAAGCGCGGCGATAAATATAAAGACTCAACAGTAATAGCTTCGCGTTTAAGTAATGTTTCCTGAGATGAGCGTCCAGCTTCCAATTCAATTAAAATGAGCGAAAGTCTCCCCGGCAAACGAGTACCAAAGGTTTTATTGCCTGTCCGTCCATCATAACTAACAGCATAACGAACATTGCGGGTATTCAACTCTGTTAATGCCACTACAAATTCATTGTATAATACTCCGGAAAAATAACGAGAATCCCTATTACCACATACTCCTTGATAAGGGGGGTCCATATAAACAACATCGTCCTCATTTACGTTTGATAAAACATCCTTATAATCAAGGGATGATATTACAGATTTCCCTTTCAAGAGGGCTGAGACTCCAAAGATATTCTCTTTCATCGTTTCTGGCCGTGTACCGTGACGTCTCTTGTCTGGACTTTGATTAAACAGACCATCGGTATTGTACCGTACAGAACCTTTTACACATCGGGCAAGCAAATAAAGAAATAATCTTGGGTCTCCTGTTCGGTTAAAATCTTCCCTCACACGATAATAATGTTCTAATGGGTCATCGTGCTGTTGATTCCATATTGTTTCGTAAGAATCAGCTATTTCAGCCGGGCGATTAATAATTAGACCAAGTAGTTCGGCAAGGGGTTTGTTTAGGTCGTTTATCCAGTAAGAATTAGCTTTCCCTCTCGCAGCGCATGCTATTGAAATGGCGGCTGAGCCGGCAAAAGGCTCTACAAGTCTTGTGAATTTATTAGGAAAATATCGGAGAATGGTTGATGCAAGAGTTCTCTTGCTCCCCTGATATTGTATTGGATGTGGCAGTTTCATATTAAGCTTTCGATTCCATTTTTCCAGTTTCTATATTATACACCTAACGATGAGTTGAGGGATGCGGCGGCTTTATCGCCGCATCCCTCTCGAACGACAAGTTATAACTCTTTGCTACAATGCTTACATTTCAGTGCATTACCCTCAACCCACTGTGAACAATGAGGACATCTTTTCATGGGATATATACCAGATTCATATTTAGCTTTGAGTTTATTTAGAAAACCTGCCTCTTGGTTGTCATCAAGAGACAATATGGAACATCTGCATTCACGATGGAAAGGGGGAAAATCATCCTTTGTTGCCGGTGCTATTAGTATCTTTTTGTTTGCCATAGCCGCACATTTAGGACAACAGTCTGGAGCAGGAGCTACTTCAAAATATTTGTATCCAGACTCGGTAAATTCTTTTAACTTCTTTTTGAAGAAGGATTTTGTAGCAAACGCACCCATACTGAGACCTCCGGTTAATATTTATCACGTGGTTATATATTTTTTTTAAAAGGAGACAACACAATGAACGATTACGAATTTATTCCGAAACATCCCTACGTACCTAATGAACAGTTCAGACAGGATTATACTCCTGAAGCGTATCATCAATTTCATAAACAGCGGCAGAGATATTGCGCTCATCGGCATTATGAAGAAGCGTGCATAAGAATGAAAGCGACTTATGGGGATCTATTCGCCAGGTTGTTTTGGAGAGTCGCACGGCTTCTTTTGTGGGTTTTAGATTATGTGTGGCGTTGGATAGCGCGATTTCGTCCTTATCGGAAAGAACAACAAGAATGGTCTTCATTTATAACTCCTTTCTTTTTTTGGGGAATAATTGCACTGCTCGGACTGATCCAATGCTACTCTTTTATATCTACGGCCTCTTCAATGATCTTAGTAATTTCTCCTTGGGAAAAGTTTATTTCTCTTCTGTTTATGCTTATTTGACGGGAACGGTGATGTTTGAGTTTATCATAAAGCCAATTCGCAACAAGTCCAGAAGGAATTCCAGCAGCAACACTGACAACAATGCTCACGGCAGTCTCAAGCCCATAACCTTTTGTGATGATAATGGGCGGCATGATAAGTGATATGCCATCCGGGACATTATTGTTCAGAAGGAGTGCATCTTTGTTGTTGGAAAATGTAATTTCGATGTCCATAAGATCATGTCTCCATTTTTAGGTAACAATAATTATACGGCTCCGTTATTTTCAGATTCATGACATAACTATAGCACAATTCGGATGCCTGGAAAATAACAAAAACGAATAAAATCAGAGCCCTGAAATTCTTAGGTAATAAGAATCTTCAGAGCACGATGATCTACACTCATGTAGCATCAAAAAATATACCGGGTGTACGGAGTCCTCTGGATAAATAAGGGAGGGGTCGAAACACCATGTTTTTCATTTTATTATCCTCCTTCGCATTAATCTAAAAGGGTAGGGACTAAGGAGAATAAGCACTGCAAAAATCCATATAATGTCCCATAAAGTTCCGTATAGTAAACCGGAGGAGAAAGACCTGCAGATATTTACAAGGTGATATAAAGGGGTAAAAAAGGCAATCTTCGTAATTGCAGGCGGAAGAGTATCGAGTGGAAAGAATATACCTGAAAAGAGAAACATTGGGGTCATCAGAAGGGTATAGAAATAATTAAAAGAATCGATTCCTGGGACGATGGCAGCAAATATCATGGATATCTCGGAAAAGATAAGCCCGCATATAAAAAGGAATGGTATAGCGAGGATTATCAGTGGAGAATCCACAAGCCCGAAAAGGGAAATTACCAGCATGATAATTGTTCCGTAAAGCACGCTCTTTGTAGCTCCCCAGATTAGTTCTCCAGCTATGAGGTCATTCATATTAACAGGTGTTGCCAGTATTGCATCAAATGTCTTCTGATAGGTCATTCTGACATAAGTTCCATATGTGCATTCATAGGTTGCTGCAAACATGGAAGAGGACGCGATTATTCCAGGTGCTATGAATTTTATATATGGAACTCCGTTTATCTCTTTTACAAAAGCACCCAAACCAAGTCCTAAAGCCGCAAGATAAAGCACAGGCTCTATAAAATTCAGAGCTATACTTGATTTATAAAGCTTTGTATAGACCGAGAAGTGCCTTTGCCAGACCCTGAATGCGCGCTTGATGTTCATAATCTTTTATCCATGATAGCCTGAATATGGTATTGGTGCGGGTTTTTTTTGCTGATATTCATATGATCTAACTAAAAAATAAAGAGGCAAAAGCCTCGGAGTCCCGACTTTATCGGGACGAGAATGAGCGACAATACCATATTCAGGCTTAAGAATCACTCTTTTAGTGACCTTCCTGTTAACTTCAAATAGACATCCTCGAGGGTTCCTCCATGCATACTCATCAGCTTCTCTGGTGAATCAATAGTCACAATTTTACCGGAATCCATAATTGCTACCCTGTCGCATAGTTTCTCAGCCTCTTCCATATAATGTGTTGTGATAATCAGAGTAGTATTTCTTGATTTTAGATACTTCATTTTATCCCAAACAGAGTGCCTGCTATGCGGGTCTAAACCTGTAGTAGGTTCATCAAGAATCAATAGCTCCGGATTATTTATTAGCGCCCTTGCAAGGAGGAGTCTGCGTTTCATTCCTCCTGATAAACTTCTTATATTTACTTCTGCCTTTTCCTTCAATTCTACAAATTCAAGGAGTTCCTGTGCGAGATTTGAGGATTCTTTTTTGGGGATATCAAAATATCTTGCATACACAATCAGATTTTCAAGGACCGAAAGGTCAGGGTCGAGATTGTCTTCCTGGGGCATGACGCCTATTTTTGATTTTATAAGACCCTGTTTTTCAGATACGTTCATGTCGAATACCTTCACTTCCCCGGAAGACGGTGGTATAAAGCAATAGATTATGCGCATTACTGTTGTCTTGCCTGCGCCATTGGGACCGAGAAAACCAAAGCATTCTCCCTTAAGTATTTCAAAATCTATGCCATCAACGGCTTTTAGAGATCCGTAATATTTTGTGAGCTTTTTCACAGTAACAATATGCATAAAATACTATATAGTAAAAATTATTATTTTAGAATAATCTAATCATGTATACTCTTGATATAAAAAGAATAGCAGCTATTTGATATGGATAGCGACAACGTAGTACAGGATAACCTTTCAGAGGAGTCAAGACAGGAAAAACTGCCTATTGATGCAAGACTCCTTTCTGAGTCAGTCAGGGCTCTATCCACCTGATCACCCAATTTTAAAGGAATCAATTAACAGGGCATTTGATCTGCTTAAAAAACTTTTTGAATTAAGAAGCAGTATAACTCTCGGTGTTGCAAAGGATACCCTGGTTATTGATGAGTACACCCTTGATAAAAAAAATCCTGTCTTCAAGGAGTTTGCCCTTAGCCTTCATAGCAGGGGAATAGCTGCCGTAACATTCTCTTCCGGACTCAATGTCGAAGAGCTTGTATCACTTCATGAACTTATTACCATGCGTGATGGGCCTGTAGGCAGTGCCCTGGTTGAAATTGCAGAAAAGAAGGGCTTAAGTAACATAAGATTGAGCCCTATAGACCTTTCCATTTTTGGTTTCGTAGAAGGACGGGCTAAGCCCGGTGCACCTGAAAGAAAGATATGGGAGGATTATATACACGGGTTGCTTGAGGGACGACTTGGTGACAGAGACTCTGAGGATTTAGTCATCAGCATACCTCCTGAGCAGGTCGCTTTTATCGTTAACAGTGAAATGTCAGAAAATGCTCCTGAAGAGACATATGACAGTGTTATTTCAACGTATTTGAGGAGAAAAAGCCGTCGGGGATTAAACAAGGATATATTTGACAGGTTCTTATCCTTTGTGGACAATCTGAGACCGGAACTAAAAACAAAATTCTTAAACAGGGCTCTCAGCCAGCCTCATTCTGATTCTGCTGATATTGAAAGAATGTTTGCTGAAACCAATGAGGAAGACCTGAAGAGATTTATTGACGCCTTCGAAAAAAGCTCTTTAACAATACCCGAGAGTCTAAAAAACCTTGTTGATAAACTTAAAGACATCAGGGCTGAAGGCAAAACTGTCTTTGACGTGACTCATAAAGGGAAATCCTTTGTTGACGATATTGAGATAGATGAAAATATCATCAACCTTCTTAAAGAAGACCACTTCAGGAACTTTGTTAATGAACAGTATCAGAGAGAGCTTGAGTTGATGCTTAAAGGGGTGGAAAGTGAAAAAAGCCAGCTAACAGAAAAAGTCCAGCAGGGCAATAACGAGAGACTAATAGACAAGACTTTCTCTGATGTAATTCTTGAGTTACTTGAATCTGATTTACCAAATAGTGATGATTATCTAAAATTTCTAACAAAGCTTTCAGAACTTACAAATGCCTTTTTAGAAACAGGAAGGTTCCAGGAACTATGCGACGTTCATAACACAATTTATTCTCAGGCACTCTCTGGAAGGTTCAAAATTGAAGCCTCGAGCATGATTGAATATTTTTTCAGATCAGAGGAGTTTATTCGGAATCTTATAGAAGCTATTAAGCTCTGGGGCAGGTACGACCAGGATGGTGTTATGAGACTTGCAAGGGTTTTAAAATTCTACCTGCTCAGCCCCCTTATAGATGTCTTCTCTGAAGAGACTGACCAGAATATGCGAAAATTATTCCTTTCTTTATTAAGCAATATGGGTAGTGATGTTAGCAGAGAGGCTGTGAGAAGACTGAATGACGAGCGCTGGTATGTAATTAGAAACATGATATCCCTTGTCAGGGAAAGCAGTGGTAAGAATTATGTAAAACTTCTAAGACCCTTTGCCAAAAACAAGAATAAACTAATATGTATAGAAGCTGTTAGAACCCTTTTACATTTTGGAGACCGCGATGGAACTTCGCATCTAAAGATTTACCTGAGAAGTGATGACCCTGAGCTGAGGGAGCAGGCTGCAAATATTTCCGGGATTTACAGAGTTAAAGAAGCAGTTCCATACCTTATCGAAATACTCGAAAAGAAGGATTGGTTTGGTTCGGAAATATATTATAAAATCCCGGCAATTAGAGCACTTGCGAAAATAGGTGACCACCGTGCAGTTGAGCCTTTAATGAGTCTATATAAATCAAAAGGATTTCTCTACAGGAGTAAATGGAATGAGATTAAACTTGAAATTTTTAAATCCCTCAAAAACTACCCTGCTTATGCAGCAAAACCCCTGATTGAACTTGGAATGAAATCCAGGAATGAAGAAATCAGGTCCATAAGCCAAAAACTTCTAAATGAAATTCAACCTAAAGGAGGCATAAAAGGTGGTTGATAATTTCTCGAAATTCCTTTCCTATATGGTTTCTGCAATAGCTCAGTGCTCGCTTTACTCAAAGAAACACCCTGCAGTAGCCGAGATTTCTGAAAAGGCAATGAATATTCTGAATGAACTTTTCACAGATGAAACCATAGGGATAACACATCTCGGAGGCAATCTTATTTTCAATGATCTGCCAATCACTGAGAAGGGAATTCATACACAAAACTTTATAAAAAGAATGAAAGCCAAAGGTATTGAAAAGGTTATCCTAAAGAAAGGTGTCAGCAATGAAGAATTGATGAGTTTTATTTCATATCTGGCCTCAAAAGATGAAGTGACCTTGAATAGTGAACACATATTAGTCGGTATCATAAAGGTGAAGTTACGCTCCGCGGGAGATGGACCTATGGAAATAATGAATGCCAATATCTCCAGGGTCAAAGATGTGTATCAGAATTTTTCGAGGTTTAAAAAGCTCGATACTGTTGGTCTTGAGGATGCTGTTTTGGGCTTCCTGTCAGCCATTAAAAGTGAGGCAAATGTGCTTCGCCTTGTAAGCCCTATTAAATCATTTAGCGAATACACGTACGTGCATACAGCAAATGTTGCAGTTCTTACCCTTTTTCAGGCTGAATCCCTTGGTATGAAAGGAGAGAACCTGCATGAAGCAGGACTCTCGGGCCTTCTTCATGACGTCGGTAAGATGTACATCCCAAAGGAAGTTCTTGAAAAGCCGGGAAAACTCGATGAGGCAGAGTGGAAAGAGATAAAGAAACATCCGGTATATGGAGCCATGTTTCTTAGCTCCTTACCTGAACCACCACGATTACCTGTGATAGCTGCTTTTGAGCATCACTTAAAGTTTGACGGTAATGGTTATCCGGATACAAAATGGCGATCAAGAAAGCAACACATCATAAGTCAGGTCGTTGCCATATCTGATTTCTTTGATGCTGTTAGGGCAGAAAGACCATACAGGAAAGGCCTTGAGCTGAATGCAGTATTGGATATCATGAAAGGGTCAGTAGGAAAGGACTTTAATCCCTTGCTTATTGATAATTTTATTAGCGCACTGAAGAAGGCAAGGGTACTGCAGTCATAAAAGACTATTATTATGATTAAAATGGAATAAAGAATTTATATCCTTTAAGAAATTCTTTAAATTTTTTAGCAACTACTGTAGAAGGCTCTTCATGAAGGCTGACAAGATAAAATCTTCTCTTCAGTCTTTTCCCTCCTATATGTAATATCTTAATTGAACCATCCTTTATTGCATTAAAAACCGACCATTTTGAAACAAAAGAGATACCTAATCCTGATTGAACCATGCGAATAAGCAGCTCAGGATTGCCGAGGGTCATAGATACATGTATATTTTCTGTGTTTAACCCAAAAGCGCGTAAAAAATCATCTACCAATTCCCTCGTTCCTGAACCTATTTCAGGCATGATAAAAGGTTGAGACAGAAGATCTTGAGGAGTTAAGGGCTTTTTCTTTGACAGGGGATTTTCATCAGATGCAATAATAACCATCTCATCTTCTGCAATTTCCTCCACATGAATGTTTGTTTTTTGGGGATTTCCTTCTACTATTCCTACATAGATTATTCCTTTGTGAAGGCAGTCGATTACATCTGCAGTATTTAATACTGAAACTTCTATTTGAACCTCAGGGAATTTTTTTGCAAAACTATAAAATACTTGTGGAAGCAGGTAGGTTGCAGCAGTTGGGCCTGCTCCTATATAGAGCGGTCCTTTTACTTTGTTAACGAGGCTGTAAACATCATTTTCCATTTTTTTATAGATTTCAAGTATCTTTTTTGAATAATCATAAAAAAGTCTGCCCGCAGGAGTAGGGATTACTGTTTTAGCCTCCCTTTCCAGTAGTTTGACGCCAAGTTCGTCTTCGAGGTTTTTTATCAGGTGGCTCATGGCAGACTGGGTCATGAACTTCGCTTCTGCTGCCTTAGAGAAGCTCTTCATCTCAACAACAAGACAGAATGCCTTTAACCTGTGATCTTCCATGGCACTATTGTAAGTAGTCAAAGAGTCAGTGTCAATTAACATGCTTCATGAAAATAATTCATCCCTCTAATGAAAAGAAGGAATTGGATTTTGTTCCTTGTGAAGAAATAACTTAATTATTAAGGATACTGAAGCAGGGTTACTAAGGCTACAATCGTCTTAAGCCTGAAATACCTATAAGAAGCCTGATAATAATCTAAAATCTAAATGAATAGAAGGGGGTATTCAAATGAAGAGATTATGTGTATTTCTACTGCTTTTTGTTTTCTCACTTTCAATATTTATTCTACCTGTTATGGCAGCAGACCCATCTCCAGAGGTTGAGCAACTTAAAAAAGACATGCAGCGACTTTTAGACGAGCAGATGATCCTAAAAAATAGGATAGAGGAGTTAGAAAAAACTCAGATCCAGACTGAGACCAAAACTATCGAAGCAGGAAAAAAGGTTGTAGAAGCAGAGAAGAAAGGGATACAGGCCGGGTATGACAAAGGTTTTTATATAAAGACCCCTGATGATAATTTTTTCTTAAAGACCAATTTATTTCTCCAGTTCCGTTATACATATCTTGACTTTGACAGGACAGTTAATTCTAACGATGAAGACTGGAGCAACTTCTTTGTGAGACGGGCAAGGGTTATTTTTTCAGGCAATGCGCCAAACAAAGACTGGACATATTTCTTTCATATTCAGTTAGAACCAACAAGCGCTGTCAACCTGCACGACGCATATGTGACATGGAAGAAATATCCCTACGCCCAGGTTCAGTTTGGCCGTTCCAAACTCCCTTACGGACTTCATTTTTGGCAGTCTGCAATTTATCTTAATGGGGTCGAAAGGTCTATCTTCTCTGGTGAGACAGATGTTGACGGCAAGGAAGACAGCAGGAAATGGCCTGGTGGGAATGCCAATTTCCAGGTAAACAATGAAGACACTGTTACAAAGTATCCTGTAGGTGGTTTTCATCTCTTCAGATCGCAGGGTGTCCAGTTGCAGGGTGATATTGATATGTTCGGTCAAAATGGATTTTTACAATACTGGGCTGGAGTATATAATGGGAGAAATACAAAAGGAGGCATAAACTTAGACAGTTCGCCGATTTGGGTAGGCAGAATCTCTGTAAATCCATTCGGCAAATATAATCTGCTCCAGCAAGGCGACATAGATTACAGCAAAACCCCTAAAGTCTGTTTTCTTGTCTCAGGTTTCCATAATACAGATCGGTTGAGTCAGACCCGCAGTTCGACAGGAGGAACAGTGACAGTGGATCCTTATGATGTTAAAGGTTCTGGCTACGACCTGGCCGCACTATTTAGATATAAAGGTTTTTCTGCGGACGCTGAATATGGCTATGATCGTTTAGAGCAGGATAGGGAAGATGGAAATACCTGGGATCGTTTCGCATATAGATTTGACGCAGGTTATTTCTTGATACCCAAGAAGTTTGAAGTTGTAGCAAGGTATGCTTATGTTGAACGCCTTGAAGATAACAATGTCGAAAAGTCCCTTTCATCGGGGCTCGGTCTTGTGAGCGTTAATGGTGGAACAAATAACGCCATTGAGGATAACCTGCAGGAATACACAGTTGGTCTCAACTATTACTTTTATGGTCACAACCTGAAATTCTTTGTGGATTATAGTTATCTGACGAGGGAGTTTATTGAGGTTCCTGGCGCTACTGATCCTGCTGAAGACCAGCATGACAATAGGTACAGAGCAATGATGCAGTTTTATTTCTAAAGATAAATACAATGAATCAATAAAATGGTCAATAATATGAAATCAATTCATATTTATAATGAAAATAATGAGTTTGATTTCTATTGTTGTAAAAACTATTATGTAGTTAAGCTTGTGTTTGGCTTTGGTTACAATCGGCTTGAGGTCAAAGACGCCAAAGAAAGCTCAAAATGCTCAGCAGCACATAACAAGTTATGTGCTGCTGAGAAACATTTTGTTTGTCTTTATTACTCGCGCCCTTTTCGTAGCTAATCCTCTGATCTACTTCGTCATCCCCTTTAAAAAGGGGATGACAGGTGGATCCAAGTATTTAGTTTTTTTTGTAGTATAAATTCCTGTTAAAATAGACAAATTTGTTTGAGGCATAAAATAGAACAAAAGGAGGTTAAAATGCCAAAGGAAAAGATAAAACTTGTGATTGCATCAACCACAAGCACCCAGCAATCTGGCCTTTTTGATATTCTTATTCCTGAGTATGAAAAAGCTTCGAAATACAATATAAAAGTTGAAATCATTGCTGTAGGTACAGGAAAGGCTATAAGGGTAGCGAAAAAGGGTGAGGCTGATATGCTCTTTGTTCATGATCCCTTTAGAGAGGAAAAATTTGTTGCTGAAGGATATGGTATAAACAGAAGAGCTGTAATGCACAATGATTTTATCATCATAGGTCCGCAAAACGATCCCGCAGGGATAAAACGGCTGAAAAGTGCAGTAGAGGCCTTTGAAGAGATTGCAGAAAAGGGTTCTCCCTTTGTATCGCGTGGTGATGATTCAGGTACAAATATCAAAGAATTGGATATCTGGGATGATGCCGGCATTAATCCGAAAGGAAAAGGCTGGTATTTTGAAACTGGTGCCAAAATGGGAGATACGTTACTCACAGCTAACCAGAAGAAAGCATACACCCTCTCTGATATGGGGACATTTCTAAATTATGAATCCAAAATTAATTTAAAGATACTCTTTAAAGGTGATCCTATATTGAGGAACAATTACAGTGTAATCGCAGTCAATCCCGAGAAATTTCCTGAGGCCAAATATAGGGAAGCAATGGATTTTATCGCTTTTGTCACTTCACACGAAGGACAACGGTTAATTGCAAATTATAAAAAACACGGTATAAGTCTTTTCTATCCGGATGCAGTCCCATCTGCGATTAAAGAGAAAAAATAAGGAGGTAATAGATGAAGTTATTGAAGTATGTTCTGGTACCGGCTTTATTTATAATGATTTTTGCTGTGATGAATGCATTTGCAGAAAGTGAGATAATCTGTGCTTCTACAACGAGCACGGAAAATTCAGGGTTATTTGCTTATATTTTACCCGTGTTTGAAAAGAAAACAGGTATAAAGGTGAAAGTTGTTGCCCGCGGTACAGGAGCAGCTATTGAGATGGGAAAGAGGGGCGATGCAGATATGGTTTTTGTTCATGCAAAGGAGCAGGAATTGAAGGCAGTGGAAGAAGGTTACTTTGTTAATCGGCATGATGTGATGTACAACGATTTTATCATTATTGGTCCAACGAATGATCCTTCAAAGATAAAAGGGATAAAATCTGCATCTGAAGCATTTCGCAAAATTGCAGAGAGCGGAAACCTTTTTGTTTCACGAGGTGACAATTCAGGAACGAACATGAAGGAACTATCT
>Ga0209323_10000846_pt1 | contig 20155 bp, 18 predicted proteins | sample Rifsed19ft2_FD_184014 | JGI IMG/M metagenome (GOLD analysis project Ga0209323, IMG submission 184014) | Soil microbial communities from Rifle, Colorado, USA - sediment 19ft 2 (version 2) | ecosystem: Environmental > Terrestrial > Deep subsurface > Rock core/Sediment | place: Rifle, Colorado...
AATGCCACTATTCCTTCGGTTAATTTGTTGAGGGCAGCCTTGGATGCGGGGTATGCAATTGATTCGGAGCCGTATGTTACTCCTTCCTTTCCAACTATTGATGAAATACTAATAACTACCCCTCCGTGGTTCATTAATTTTAATGCTTCATGTGTGCATTTAACCGCGGAAAATAAATTGACTTCAAATATCTCCCGCCATGACTCAACGTTGAAAGGATCTTCTTCCGCGTATTCTATTCCAACCACGTTTACCAAAATGTCCAGAGCGGGCATTCTTTCGAATATTTTTTCTATTTCTCTTGAATTTTTGAAATCAACTTTAAAGCTGTGCGCTTTATCTTTATGATACTGTGATAAATCTATTTCTTTGCTTTTGCTTTGCAAAAAAAGCTCAACTCCTTTTTCATTGAATTTTCTGGCTATAGCAGAACCTATTCCACCCGAAGCGCCAGTTACTAATGCTTTTTTATTTTTTAGTTCCATTACCTTTAATTTATACTAGTTTGTTTATACATGCAAAGAGATTGTGCCTAATCTAATAGACCTAAGCTCAAAGAGGTTCCGTTTTCGATTCTTTTTATTGCTTCTCCAAGCAATTTGCTTACGCTGGCAATTTTAAACTTATTTGTGAGTTCCATACCCTCTATGTGTATTGAATCTGTAATTATTATTTTTTCTATAACCGAATCGTGAAGCTTTTGAACCGCGTTATTTGAAAACAGCCCGTGAGTGGCTGAAACGTGAATCCTTTTTGCACCTCTTTGTTTTAATAGGTTTGCAGCGTTTATTATTGTGCCGCCGGTATCAATAATGTCGTCTACTATCATGCAGTTCTCTCCTTCCACATCGCCAATCATATCCAAAGCCTTTGATTCGTTTTTTAAATTTGTATCGCGTTCCTTGTAAACTAATGCAATTCCGTCTGCTTGTAACCTTTTTGCGTAAGCGTTGGCTCTTAGAGTGCCGCCTTTATCTGGTGAAACTATAACCAAATTGGGCACCTTTAAAAGCTTTATAGCAGGCAGTAGTATGTAACTTGCGTATAAATTATCCCAAGGGCCGTCAAAAAATCCTTGTTGCTGATCCGAATGGATGTCTAAAGTCACTATTCTATCCGCTCCTGCTGTTTTTAACAGTCGCGAAATCAAAGCAGAGCTTACGGGAACTCGGGGTTGGTCTTTTCTATCCTGTCTTGAATAGCCAAAATAAGGAATTATTAAAGAAAGTTCTTTGGCGGACGCCCTTTTAGCTGCATCGACCATTAATAAAAGTTCCATTAAATGCTTATTGGTATCGGGAGATGTTGATTGAATAATATAAACGTCCTGTTTTCTTAATGTAACAGGGATTCGCACGCGTATTTCCCCGTCGGCAAATTGTGTGCAGGGAAAATAAACGCGTCTTTTTAATTTTCCTGCAATTCTTGCTGCAAGATCAGTATTTGATGATCCCGAAAGAATAACCATTGTTTGTTTTTGACCCCCTAATTGCGAATATTATAACAGCAGTTATTGCTAAATAATATATTTAATCACACTTTTTTTGAGCTACAACCAAAATAGAAACCCCAAAAGGAAAAGAAACGAATTTCAATAAAAGTTTTTCAAGCTTTAGCACCCACAATAACAATGTATTTACAACGCCGGAGTGGTAGTTAACATCCGACTTTGGAGGCAGATTAAAAATAATATCAATTTTGCGCTTTAAAACAATTAGTATAAATAGGAGCGAATTTATGTAACCAATGTATAAAACTTTAAATCCGTTTTGTTCCAGCAGTTCTTTAGTATCTTTTTTATTAAATCTATGCATTATAGCTACTTCTTTGTCATGGCTTCCGGCCGCAATATTCATCGCGGGTTCTCTAAAGGAAAAAATCCCACCACATTTTAATCCGCTATAAACATCCTTGAAAATTTTATTAGTCATTTCGGGCTTTGCTTGATTAATAACATCGTAAAATGTAATCAGATCGTAATTTTCTGGAGGTAGGTTTAAATTGAGCATATCCCCGACCCTGCAATTGTAACCATTCTGTTTCGCCAGTTCTACCGCGTATTGGTCGACGTCTATGCCTTCTGTTTTTCCGTAATTTGTAAGGCGTTTTAGGTTGCCGCCGGTTCCGCAACCCACGTCTAAAGAATTTAAATCGGATTTTTTGGGCAGAGACCTTTCCAGCATCTCAAAACTTATCTCTCTTGTGCCTACATACCACCAATGCGCGCTTTCCAACTTATTTATTTTGTCGAATTCTTCTTTACTCATCATGTACTGATTATATAGCAGTAACTCTTCTGCCGGATAGGATTTTTATACGATTAGCCTTATAATTGCACCTATGCCGGGTTACAAATTAACTTCGCTGACTATGTTCTTTCCTTTTTATAATGACGCGGGAACTGTTGAAAAACAGATAGAAAATGCATATAAATTTGGCGGGGAAGTTGCAGAGAAGCTTGAGGTGATAGCTATTAACGGAGGCTCTTCTAAAGATAATACGTTCGACGAAATAAAAAAAATGAAAGAGAAATACCCGGATTTGAGGATTATTGATAAATATGACAATACTGAAGGATACGCGGTTATTAAACACGGATTTAAAGAAGCAACAAGTGATTGGGTGTTTTACACGGATGGAGATGCGCAATATAGGCTGGAGGGGGACTTACACAAGCTTGTAAATAAACAAATTGAAACGGATGTAGATGTAGTGAACGGTTACAAAGTATATAGATATGATTCGGCGCTTAGAGTATTCTTGGGAAATTTGTATGCGCGTTTTAGCAGGTTTGTTTTTGAAATACCCATAAGAGATACAGATTGCGATTTTAGATTAATTAAAAAAGAATTCCTCGACAAGATAGATTTAGTTTCCACAGATGCTTCGGTACTGCCGGAGCTTATAAAAAAACTTGAGCTCTTAGGAGCAAAATTTACCGAAGTTTCGGTTTCCCATTATCCGCGTGAGTACGGAGTTTCAAATTATACAGCATTACAACTATTTAAAGAGAAGCTTTTGGGAGATGTAACATTATATTTTAAACTGCGAAAAATGCGCTCCGCCTATGAAAAGTTTAGAATTTTCAGATTTGGGCTGGTGGGAATTATTAGCGTAGTTTTACAGTACTTGTTTTTTAATATATTGCTAAATAATACCCGTTTGGCGCCATTTGTTTCCGTAATAATTTCTGATCACATTTCAATTATTTTGGCTTTCTTTTTAAACAACTTCTTTGCTTTTAACAAGACAAAATTTGAAGACGGTTCCTTGCTTTTTTCGGGTTTTGTAAAATACTATGCTGTAGTAGTCATGTCCACTTTTATTCAGGCTTTTGTTGTTTATGTTGGCACCACGGTTCTTGGAGAAGGGCTTTTGATTTCTAATGTTTTTTGGTTTATAGGTTTGTTTTTTGCTTTTTTGTGGAACTATGGCATTCAGAGCAGAGTTGTTTGGAGCAAATATACTAAAAGATGATTCGTTTTATTAGTATTGCTTTAAATAATTGTTTAGAATACTTGTAATTATTCTTGGCCTTAGTATTTTATATAATTCCAGGTAAAAAATGTCCTTTACTTCCCTGTTACCCTAAAAATATGAGGCTATTATTCTGTCTGACCCGTGTTAGCCGAAACGTCCGGTAATTCTTCTTCATTTGTGTTATCCGAACTCGCGGTTGGTGTTTCCTCGTTATTTTCGGGATTTGGATTCTCTGTAGCTGCCTCTTCAACTACAACTTCAGTTTCAGCAATTTCAGTTTCTGCCGCGCTTTCTGTAGGAACTATTGCAGGAGTGCCCGCGGTTTCAGGCTTAATGGACACTTTTGTTGGTGAAAATACTCTTTTATGTTGTAGTTGTAGCAAATAATGCTAGTATCCCCCAATGTTTAAAAAAAATGTTTCTCAGAAATGCACGAGCATATTTAGCGAAGGATTAGCTTAGTTATTAGTGTTTTTTTATGCAGGTTAATAAAAAAAGAAACCCTTTAAAAACAAAGGGCAGATACAGCTTTATACTATAACTAAGATCATACAAATGTCAATACTCTCTAATGTACGTTAGAATATACAGATAAATATAAATACAATAAAAAAATACCCAATCTATATAGGCGGGTTTTTAAAGTTAGCAGTTTATATTTTTTAAAAGACAGTCGAGCGTTTTAGTTATTTTGCAGTCGCGCCCAACCTTTGTAGATCTTCTTTGCCTAGAAATTTAAAAAGCTTCGTTCCGTTTACTTCGGTTTGAGCAGCCTTTCTTCCGTTTTTAGTAGTAACCACGGTTACTTGACTGTCAGGAACTTCAACGGATTGTTTTGTTTTAACGTTGTAAAATTTCAGATTTACCACCTCCTATAAGGGAAATGGTAACATAAATTAATAGTGGTATGCACGATTCAATTATTTTTTAATCTGAAGAAGCTTGGTGGAAGCCGCAACTAGAATAGGTTCCTTACTTCCGTCACGTCTATACATATTAAAATGAACTCTGAATTTAAATTCTTCGTTGTTTAATATATTTTCATGCCATGAAAAAGTTTCCTCAAAAGTATCGCTTGCCGCCGCGAGGGTTTTAGAAAATTCTTTAATAATGTACCCGGGAGATTCCGGATATGACCTGTTAATAATGACTCTGAAGAAATAGTCATCCGCCGCGTAGATGCTTTTTGTGGGGTTTTCGGCGGTTAACTTGATTGTTATGTCATGCTCTTTTTTGGTTTCATTAATGTTTATACTTGCCGGATTTAATTCAAGATTTAATTTAATCTTGTTTTCTATTTTCATGCTCGGTTTCAATATGGCGAAGGCACTAAAAAATAAAAGTAATAATAAAAATGTCAGTATCCATTTAGATCGTTCGTTGTTTTTCATATTGTACTCAATAGACGACAAGATCGTCATAAGCGCTCCGTTACCGTTCCTATAATTGCAACCGATTTGTAATTTGATTCATAATTCAGTAATTGTTCTAGCCGGCTTTTGAGATACTCCGGTGTGCCGGAACTTACGAATGTCCCGTCGTCCAAGAATTCTTTGTTATCGGCAACGACAGGTTTGCCGTAGGAAAGCTCGTAACTAAGCCTTTTGTCCGGGTAGTCAGTCGCTGACCACTTTTTTCCAGCGTCCAAAGTGTAGTAAACATTAAAGTTTTCGTTTGTTTCCTGGTCCTTGTTGGGTGCGCCCAAATACACTTTGTAATTGTTAAACGTTTCCCGTTTACTCTTTTTGTTACTATCAAGAGATACCATTATCCAATAGGTTTTCGATTTATCTATCTTTACATCTTCCACATTTATATTAAGAAGTGTAACTTTGTGGCTGAGGCTTTCGTATTTGTAGGCATTGCTATGTACAACTTTATAATTTGCCTTAAAGTCTTCGCCTTCCACTATTTCTACTTTTAAGTTGCCCACGTGTTTTTTGCCTATACTTAATAAAGCGTTGGGGCCGCCGATATTTTCTTTTTCTACTGCAATTTTCAGCGCACGAGGATTTTCTTTTTGCATGTCCAGTCTCTGCGCCAGTTTATATTTTTCGTTTATGTTTATGGTAATTTGAGGCTCTAAGCTGGAATAAGAAAAGAAGCTTTCTACGGGGGTTGCCAAAGCAAAATATTCAAAGTTTTCATTGTAGTTTTTGTATGCAGATTCAGCGAAGTCCTTTATATCATAAATTTTAAGCAAATCTTGTCTTGTATATAAAAAGAAAAATGACCCTTCCCATATTTTTGAATATAAACTGTTTTCCGGTACGCTCTTAAATTCTCCGGAAGACGCCCATGTATCATATAACACAATATCCGGGTAATAACCGTTGAAATTTGACGTTGGAAACTGCCATTTTCTTTCGGCCGTGTGCTCCAGGTAGCTGTGTTGCGCAGCAACGGAATTTGTTTTTGGAATTGTGGTGAGTATTTTGTCTATGAGTTCGTCCCGGTTGTTTCTTTCGTAAATTCTTGTGTTAAATGCTTCACTAAGCGGATAATATTGTCCACTTGCGGTGTATCTAATGATTTGAAAATTTCTAACTAAAATTACAATCAAGATTGTGTTGATAATTAATTCTTTATTTATTTTGGCCCTGAAATTTTTTGACAGCCGCTCCCACAAGAGCCCGATCCTTTGTAGTGTTACTATTAATGCCAGCCAAATAAATGGCAGAGAAGAAGAGTGATAATAAGTCCACGAACTTCCAAGTCTTGTGTAGCTGGCGAGCATATTTATTAATAGTACTGGTGCTCCAATAAATAGAATGTCCGGCGCCAAAAACGGCAAAAACAAAACCGAGCCGAAAAGATCGTTCATATACTTAACTCTTAATTCGGAAGTTAGAGTTTGCAAAAGTTTAGCCGGGTTTGAAAGCATATTTATAACTATTTCATGCAAGTTGTTTCCATAATCTCCGAAGAACCCGTATACATAAAAGCGGGTGTTATCCTCCGTGTATTTGGGGTAAATAATATTTAAGGCGTAATACAGCCAGAATAAACTGAGGCAGCATACAAAAACGCCGTGCTTTCGTGATTTATTTTTAATAATTGAATAAACACCCAATAGGAATACTGGTATAACCATGTTTATTCGTAAGCTCAGCGTGAGAAAACTAAAAATAACATAAGGCCACGGCTTGTTTTTGTGCAAAGAGTAAAACGCCAAAAAAAGAAGAGGCGTCGCAAAGGCTTCTTCGGCAAATCCGTGTCGGTGAGTCCAAGAGAAGGGAAAATAGAGAAAAAACGCTAAAACAACCAGCCAAGCGGAGAACTTGCTTTTAAGCTTTTCCAATGCAAAGAAATATAAAGGAACAAAAGACAAAGAAATTACAAAACCGAATACGAAATACAAAGTTAGCGGGTGATTAAGGATTAAATATGCAGGAAAAATCATTAAAAGGAAGGGCGAAAAATGAGCGCTGAACATAGAATATTGAGTTTCACTGCTTCGGTTATACATCAATACGTCGCCGTTCGCAGTATTCCAATACATCTGCAAGTAGGCGTGGTAATCCAGGCTGGGTGTGTGCGCGTGCCATTTTAAATAGGTAAATGTTGAAAAGAAAATGAAGTAAAAAAGTGCGAAAAAGTAAATAAAATGTACTTGTATTCTCCCGATTTTCATAAGTTCCTATTTTGGTATGGGCACCAACGAGTTTCTCATACAGAGTACTACATAAGCAAGTGGCACCTAAACCAAATAATAGCCCGTACCTATATCTTCCACAACTTGAGAACTTAAAAGAAAATTAATTGAAAGGAGGCACATGCTTCAAAAAATATTTCATTATTTTTTGGAAATTTTAAAATCACTGCCGATGCTATCCGGCGATTACGGATAGAGCACAACCATTTAAATAAAACTAAATATTTTGAAAATTTAGGGGAATTAAATTTATTTGAGCCCGGTCTTTACGATCGGGCTCTTTATTTACTTATGCTACAATAATTTTCGAAATGAGTAGCCCTATTGTTACAAAAGTAAGAAAAGAACTAAAACAAAATTCCGACGCTAAAACCAGAAACAGCTTTCAGAGATTTTTTAAAGAAGAAGTTAAATATCATGGTGTTAAATCAGCGCTGGTAGTTAATATAGCTAAACAAAATTTTCAAAAAGTCCAAAATCTAAATAAGGAAATAATTTTTGACTTATGTGAAGAGCTTTTAAAGTCCGGCTATTGCGAGGAGGCTTGGGTTGCGGCTAATTGGGCTTATTGGCTTCGTAAGAACTTTCAGCCAAGGGATTTTGAGGTTTTCGAAAATTGGATTGGTAACTATATAGATAACTGGGCGGAGTGCGATACTTTGTGCAACCATACAGTTGGGGAGTTCATTGAAATGTACCCAAAATATATAAAAAAATTGAAAATATGGACTAAATCAAAAAACCGGTGGGTAAAACGTGCAGCGGCAGTTTCATTAATTGGTGCGGCTAAAAAAGGAAAGTTTTTAAAAGACATTTTGGAAATAGCCGATAAACTACTTTCAGATAAGGATGATATGGTTCAAAAAGGTTACGGGTGGCTATTAAAAGAAGCGAGCAGAAACCATCAAAAAGAAGTCTTTGAGTATGTAATGAGAAATAAGAGTTCAATGCCTAGAACAGCTTTGCGCTATGCAATAGAAAAAATGCCGGAAAATTTAAAGAACAGAGCCATGGCTAAATATTAATCGAGCCCTTTATCTGTACGTTTTTTAAATTCCCCCTATTTAATTCTTTGAACCGTGCTTTTAGATTAAACAGCAAAAGCGATAAAATCTTTATTTGTATAGGATTTAATTTCTCCATGACCTAATAAATACCACTTTGAGCCGGATAATCAAGTGAAATGAATTTAACTAGTTTATTGCAACATGCTATTAACTGTTATGGCTTTTAATTACGCTAGCAATATTTCTTGAATAAATAGTCAGACAAAAACCAATACTAAGAACATGCTCAATAATTGGAAGTACCTTGTTAGTGGCGCCGTTTATATATGTAGTGCCAGCAGGAACAACTTCATCAAAAATTGCTCTATAACATGTTATTTTATTTAAATCCTGCTTAGTTAGAGTTTTTAAGTTCTCTTCGCATTTGATTACAGAATGTTTAAATAAAGGGCTGTTTCTTGATGCAAAATTTAACGTAGGAAGAACGTTTGTACTAGTTCTTACTCTTCCGCAAATGTTAATTAATGAATGTACTTGCTCCTTACACGAGTGAAAAACATTTAACGCGGCGCTTGCACCTGCACTGCAACCTATTAAAGCAACATTATTGCCTTTGAAGTTGATGTCTTTAATAAAGCGCAATAATTCTGCTAATTTATTTTCCAGAGTATCTTTATCATACCATCCAAATTCATATACAACCGGCTTTATATCGTACTTTTTCTCCCAATCTTTTACCGCCCATGTTATCAGCTTCTTTTGTTCTCGCTGGTTACCCAATCCGGTAATTATTATTGCTACAAATTTTTGAGTCCGCATTTGGTAAATTATACTTGATGTTTCTAGTATACTTTTAAAAGTGATCAAAAAAATCAAAATAGACTCTAATGTGATATTGCTGGGTATAATTTTAGTCGGCGCGCTGCTTATTACATTGCCCATTGTGTCTAGGACCCCACTGCACCAGGATGAACACCAATTTTACCTCAACGCTTTCAGAATTTTAAAGGGTGAGCAGCTCCATAACTATTTGCACATTGCATTAACGGAATATTCGTTGGCGGCGTTTTTGCTGGTTACTAATCTTTTTACCGATTCGGGCGTGAATTTTCCACAAGGGGAGCCTACTGCTGTTACTTTTTATTACGGGCATATTATGGGAGCTGTTTTGTATTTTTTAACTTTTGTTCTTGGCGCTGTAATTATTCAAAAAAGAGAAAGAGAAATAAAACTCAGAACAATATTTTTTGCGATTTTGTATTTTGGTTCATTATCGATGGTTGAGCGTTTCTTAAGAGTGAATTCGGATTCTACGATGCTAGTTGTTTTTCTGAACTTTGTAATTTTGTCTTTGTGGCAGCACCTCCATAAACCGTCAGTTATTGAAACATTTTTGTTAAACGCGCTCTTTGTTTTTTTAGGAACGTTTACAAACTTGAAATCGTTCTATTTAATTGCTCCGCTAGCACTTGTCAATTTAGCCGCTCCATTCTTGTGGTATGAAAAAAAGAAAAATGAGCAGCTGCAGCTTTCTAAAGTTTACAGGGTGCTCTTATATATATTTGGCACTATTTTAACAGTACTGATTTTGTGGATAGTTTTTGCTCCCAAACCTTTTCAGCCGGTAAATTTTTGGTACACGCTAAAAAAGACGGTGATTCATGGCACGAAATTTGATTTTGATTACCCAACTTTATCTTATAAAAGCTGGCTGGCGTACTTATATGATCTGGTGGTTTATCAGCTAGGTATGCATTTAGTGGTTGCCAGCGGTTCACTTTTTATCATAGGTCTTGTAAAAAAAGGGAAAGCGCTAACTAATCACTTAAAGCGCTTAGTTAAGCAGCAACTGGATTTAAATATATTAAAAGAAGGGCAGTTATATAAAGCTACCGAACTTGTATTATTTGTTAGTTTGGTTTCTTATTATTTAGGGGTTTCTCTGAGGGTGGTGCATTGGTCTAGGTGGGGTGCGCCCATCGGCCTGATAACAATTATGCTGTTGAGTTTCTTTTTGGAGAGGGTTTTTGAGTTTGTAACGGAAGTGACTGAAAAAACAAAACAAACCATACTTTTAACTCTTCCGTTTCTTCTAATACCAATTTGGTCATTGAGAATTGCATTAACAGTAGATATGTACAGAAGCAATTACACTATATCCAATTCTTTTTCTCTTACTATAGAAGATATAAAAGAATTCTTGCGCGAAAAAAATATAAAAACAGAAGATGCCTCTAAAAAAGTTACATGGTTTACAGGTTATACCCAAAATGTGAATAGTATGTCTTTTGAGCAAATAGCCGAAAAGAAGAACTATGAAACTGAATATATATTGTGGCCGCATTGGAATGCCGGATTATTGTATACAAATAAGAACGTAGATAGGTCTACGCACAATCAAAGAGCTTTTATTGATAAATATGCTGAAAATATTGAATACAGATTTCCCACTATACTTTCCGGTTATATGCATGCCACAAAGAAATTTGCTTGGGAAACTTTAAATGTTACATGGATTCCCGAGCTGGATAGTATGGTTGAATCATATTATGCAGTCGTAAAGCTGAAACAGCCTCATGAAAGTATAGAACTCCAATACACCGTTCCGTTCAGTGATATGTCTCACTATAAATCGGAGTATTCACAAACGTTTAACTCTTTAACTTTGCAAGATACTTATGTGTTTCCGCCGTGCTATTCGTATGCGGCGGTAAGAAAATTTTCAGATGGAGCTTTTGTTCCTTATGCCCCAAGAGAACTGGGCCAGTACGGTAAAACCGCCGGACTTTATTGCCACAGCGTGAGATTTAGAGTTTTTCCTAAAGGACTTTATGCAATAAAAGTTATGGGGCTTTTTAATGATGCTAATGATGTACAGAAAGTTTATTTTAATTTGGGCGACTTCTCATGGGACCCGGTAAATAAAGCTGCGGTATTTGGTTCACCGGAAACAATAATAACAGCGGAGTTCGGAGTGGCAACACAAGAAGAATATTTGCCGGAATTGAATTATGAAGTCTTTTATTCATTGACTCCTGAGCTGCTGGACAGAATAGAGAAGGCTAAGGAGTCTACGGAATCGAGTGGGTCTAATAAAGTTAAATAAAAAACTTGAAATTTTAGCTGGCAGCTTTGTGTAAAGGTATAGTTGCAGGTCCTTGTTTCACATTTCCTTCAGAGTCAAATCTTGATCCATGGCAGGGACAGTCTCAAGTTTTATCAGTAGAAGAGTTCATTACTAATATTATGCTTTGTTTTGTTTTTCGGTTCAATACAACAGGTTTGTGAAACCCAAACCATATATTTAGGAATGCTATTAGTATCATTATTACTGTGGTGCTAAAATTCAAATGTGGTTAATGAGATACCCGAATTAAATGCTCCCGAAGAAGTGCTGTTTGGACCGGTATTTGACAGGAATTCATTAGGGGTAGAGTTACTGACCGGATTGGGGCCTGCAGGACGTTTGGAAAATAATATTTGCAATTTAACCGATCATACAAATCTCATCTTTTCCCCGAGAGAGTCTATAGAAAGAAGTGGTCCAAACAAACCATTTAAAAAGGAAATCGACGCTTCCACAAATATAGAAAATTATTATGTACCTGATGATATAAGTCCTTTGGAACTTGTCGCGCTTATAGATGATCTTTATGAATCCGGGACGTATGAAAATAGAGTAGTGAAAAATGTTATCGCGGAAAGACTGCACGGTACTTCTGTACATCTTAAGGGAATATTAAACAAAGCCAAAGAGAGATTGGGAGAAGAAGCTTATGGGAGGCTTTATGATATTACCGCTTTGCAGAGCAACATAGAAAACTTCTTGGAAGCATTAAATTTCGACAAAGAAACTGTACAGTCTGAAAGTCTTATAAAGTTAACACATGAAGAGGTAGATGAAAGAATTGATAGATTAATTGATAGATCTAAGAAGTCCGATGGCGAAAGGTTTTTATTGAAGTATGCCGGATATGTATCTGCAGTAGCAACGTCAGGTTTATATAAAGAAATAAATATGCGGTTGAGGGGTGAAACTGATCTGGCGCTATTCTCCAGGGGCAATAGATATCTGGCGGAAAATATTTTAATTCCGGAGGCTTTTAAAAAAAGGCCGGAACTTAAAAAAGCTGTTATAGAGCTTGGAGAACAAGCTGTTCTTACGAGTCCGTCCGGGTCCGAACAATTTTATCCAACCTTAAGGGAATCGCTCTCTGCTTCTATTGAACACTTGAGAGTAGCACGACAGGAGAGGCCCCCGGAGGAGTCCACCAAAAATGAGGAGTTGGTTTTTTTCGAGAGTGTAATGAGAAAAATAGCTGAATATGATGGGTGGGTTTCGGACTTTTATACTAGTGTGAGTGAAACCGCTCCCGCTAAAGTTGTGCAATACGGAGTAATGAATTGTATAAATAGAGCCGCGGTAGCTTATGGATTGTTGAAAGACGCCGGATGGGCTGACGGGGAAATTTATTCTGTTTTAACAGGTGCACATGTTTCTCTTATAGTAAAAAATCAAGATGAGTATTATATGATGGATCCGGGAGTTGATGATAAAGAAGGCCCTGTTTATGCAATATATAAAGTACTTGGAGAAGAAGAATTTGTAAAAATAATGAAAGATGTTGAAGAAAATGGTAAAGCAAATACTACGTATATGAAGATGATTTATCAATTTGCTTATTGGGGCAGAGATTCCGAAGTGTATAAAGGGAATAAAGGGATTGCCTTAAGTTTCATGAACCTTACTTCAACTGTCTTAGGAAACTCCGGAAGACAAGATTTAAAAGATGAACTATTGGATCAAGTGCTTGCGTTAGATCCAACAAATTATTTTGCATTGTGGCAAAAAGAAAGGGATCGAAAAATAAAACGAAGCAAGCACCTTGCGGGTGCCGATAATTAAATATGAAATCCGGTTATCATGTAGAGCTAAATGAAGGTCAAGAGCACGCCGAACATAAGTTTGAACAGCTCAAAGAAACGGATGTGCTGCTTTTGGGACCTGATGATTTTAAATCGCATTTTTTGACTTATTTAAAGTATGGAGAAGAAACGCCAATAGACAGAAACTATGGTGAAAATGCAACATCTCCTGGCGACCCTCAGGGGTCAAAAGTAATAGCAGAACAAGATGCGAGCTATTGCACACTGCTTTTAGCTTTTGCTGAGAGCGGGGATGCAAGAGTGTTACATCAGCCTCTTATACCATTTTTAGAAAGTGGGGAACCTTTACCTGAAATATATAAAGCTGAAATTGAAAGAGTGAAGGATTTGGCCAGAGAGAAAAACGGGATCATTATTTTAACCGGCACCAACGCGCATCCTGCAGAGCAGCGAATGGTATTAGACGAGTTAAGTCGTGACGGAGCCGACAACATTGTACCTGTATTAACTACATTTGAGATTGTTGAAGATGCCCAATCTAAAGTACAACGCGCGTCTCAAAATATTCAGGGGATTTGTTTTATACCCAAACAGTTGAGTGCGGACGGTCGGAATAAAGTAATTTTAATAGCACAAAAAATAGCGGATGGCGCTTTTGAAGAACAAATAAATCCCAGAGACTTACTGAAAAATATTATTAATCCCAAATCGGGTTTAAAAATAGAATTATAGACTGTGCTAATTTGTGGAAATACACATTTAAGCGTTTGCCAAAGCCTGCTTATGTATTTGCCGCTGCTTTTCTTGGTCGGTCAAAGCTTTCTTATAGGTGTTATCACCCTAGCTTATAAGAGAAAACTTTCCGCTATGTATTTTGCTTTGTGGTTAGTGCTGGCAGTTTCTTATTTTCTAATAAAGTAAAAGTATTAAAGGTTTTTTTATGAATACTGAATATTTCTTTAATATATTTCACTTGCTCAGTATTAAGTTTTGTTAAGTCATCTCCAAGCCATAAACTTGCACCGGACCCGAATACCATTTCAATCTGTTTGTTTAATAAATTGCTTTTATTTGGATTGGCTGAGTTAAAAACAACACAATCGTAGTCGTTTAGCCAGGCTTTTCTGTTTAGAAACATTCTATATTCGGAGGTTTCCAAGCTCCGTTTTAAAACTTTTTCGTTAGTTATATTTCCGGCTATGGGGAAAACTCTTACGTAAGGTGAGCCTGAATCACTGCCCACTCTAACTAAGTCTGCCAATCCTATTAGAGGTGAAAGCTGACTCAACCCGCTCATTAAAATGTGGTTTTTATTTTCCGCATACTTAAAAATGCTTAGTATATTTCTTAAAGCTTTTACTCTACTTATTTTTATTGAGAAGTCATGGAAAAATGCAAGCGGATACAAAAAGTCGAGTTTGAACATTTCAAATCCTATATTGCTAAAGGTATTGGCAACGTCGGTTATGTAATCTAAATAGCTTTCATTTGTGGGGTCCGCAATTTTTAGTCCCATGTTTGGCATTATCTTTTCAATTGGTGATGTAAACCGTACATTCATGTTTAAACCGGTGTCTCTGAAAAACCACTTCTTATTATTTTCATACATTTTAGAGCGTGGATCTGCTACCAAAGGTGCAACCCATATTCCGGGTGTATACCCAAGTGATTTAATTTTGTCTGCCGCATACCTCATACCGTCCTTAAACCGTTCTGAACTGTCCAGCCAATCCCCCCAATACTTACAGTATCCGGCGTCAATGCATATACAATTTATTAAATCTTTCAAACCCAACTCCTTTAATTTTTCAATTTGGCTATCGAATAACTTTTGACTTATAAAGTTGCAGCTGTAGTAATAAGACATTATTAAACCTGTTAAAGGTTTTTGTTCTACTTTAACCTTCATGTCCTCTTTTATCGCTTGCGAAAATTTGTCCTCGGTATCTTTTTCCGAACCTTGGAAAACTTTAACAATTTCTGTTTCAATAGTGTTATCGGGTGATATATCAATATCATCCGTTTGGCAAGTTATTCTAATTCTGCAGTCCCCGCCGTGTTCTTCTTCTGAAACATATATTTGTGTGTAAAATTTATCTGTAGTTGTAGCGCCTATTAGTAAAGTGTTATTTTCAAAAACAAGCTTAGTAAACCATTCGCTTACTATTGAATTTTTAACACTTCCAAATGCTTCTTCGAATGAAAAGGGGTTAGAATCCCTTTTTAATACCACGTTATTTTTTTGAGTGCTGTGTTTGTTTGATACTATATTTGACAGACTTGAGCACAGCCAACCGTTTTCCAAAATCTTATCTGGCGAAACATTTAGTTTAAAATCGGCGAGGATTATGGACTTCAGTCTAATTGATCGATCGGTTGTGTTTTTCACCAGCAATTTAATTGATATTGTAGTGTCTTCTTCTGTTACTTTTCTATCAAATGAAAGATATTTGGTGGAGTTATCTAAAAACTGTTCGTAAATACCCGCGTCTATATATACTCCATAATTGGAGGTTTCAATCAAATTTTTTAAGGCATTGAGCATTAGCTATTATTGTAAGTAAATCGGCGGAATATTTCTATACAAAAGAATCCGTTGAATTTCTTAATCTTTTTAGAAGAAATCGGGTTAAAAAGTAAAACCCGATAAAAAGAGATGAACCACTCGCAATTTGTAAAAGAGAGATGGTTGGTGAGGAAATAACTGAGACATACCAAAACTGCTGCGGGTAAGGATATACTTGCGTATAAATGTAAAAGATGGAAGTAATCATCAACAAAAATGTTCCAAAGATAGACCATTTTACCCCGATTTTTAAGTCTGCCTCCGACTTTTGAGGTTGTTTATGTAATTGTTGTAACTTATGCAAAAGGAGGAACTCCGCCGGAAGGTAAAAAATAATATGACCTGCCCATACGGGAGCATACGAATTATTGACAAAAAAGCTTAAGGCAAAGTAAACCGCGGCAATGGAGAACAAAACGAAAAAGGGAACTCCAAGTGCGAATTTTTTTTGAACGGGGTTTTCAAAGTATGAAAGCCCTTTAATGAGCGAGAAATAAGCTAGAAAATATGCTAAAAGCGTAATGTAAAAAAACAAATAAAAATCGTGCTGATCGAATTTTGCTCCGCCGTTTGCAAGAATGCTGGGTATCTTAAATAGCAGCTGAGCGCCCAGTCCATAAGCAAAGTAGAGCAGAAAAGTATATTTTTTTCCGCTCACAAACCATCGAACTGTAAAATAAACTCCGCTGCCAATGGATATAAAAAAAGCAATTAACGATAGGTAAAAAACAGAATTATACATTTGGTCTTTATTTAACTATCTCAAGTTTATTTAATATATCTTTTAAGTCCTGCACGGATTGAGATGTAGTTGCTCGAATCTTTGTGAAACCTATTTTTGTACTGTCAAAAAATCTAACCGACCCGTTCAGTGTGCGTTTTTCACATAAGTCATGAGTCCATGTGTCGTCGGCTGCTGCCCGCTCGGCCAGTCTCCAAACAATATCTTTTGTTTTATTTATTTCTATATATTTTGAATATTTTGTTCCATTGCCTTGAAATGTACTGTAGTCTGCTTCGTAAGGGAACAAACAATAGCCCCCGCCTCCGCTGCCCTGAATTATTTCAAAGAAATCACCGCTGCTATTTGATAACTTCACAATTAAAGAAGGTGGTTCCGCCTCGTTTTTCATTTCTGCTACAGCCCATGTAGAAGGGTATATAAGCTTAAATCCCGCCCAAAATTCTATCTTTTTTGAAAAATCCGCGGAAGAATATTCTTTCCAAGTAATTTGATTCTGTGTCTTGCTATTATTCGCAGTGTTTGCGGTATCTTTAGAAAACTCTAATTGGAACTTAAATGTTGAAATAAAGCGGTCAAAAGTTTTCCGCCTTTTCTCAATGTCAATGTTATTTTCGGTGCCACTATCTTGAATAATAGCTCTGATAGTTATGAGATATTTATCTTTTTTCATAATATAATCTTCCGGTTGGAAATTCTCATCAACTGCGTTCTTTATTAACGGAAAGGTAAGTTTTTTTGCGGGCACGCCGTTAATTGTTGTATCTTCGACCGAAGACGCTTGGCAGACCTGAGATTCGCTACAAGCCTTTAAGTATTGATCAATAGTACTGCTCTTTTCCGCATAACTTACCATAATACTTGGTGTCAAAAACGATTGGTTTTTTAATTTTGGTCCGAAACCAATGGAGTAAGGATTGCCGCAGTCAATACATGCCGCCTGGGACACTTCTACAATCCAACTTGTTGGATATTCTACCGTGAAATCGGGATTGTAATTTTTATATATTTCCCACTTCTCATCGCTTTCCGTGCCTAAACTAGGTATAAATGCAGGCGGCGAGCTAAGGCGGATTAGATATATTATTATTAAAACCGAAATGAAGACTAAGAAAAGAATCCTAATATTTCCTGATAAGAGCTTAGGTGTCATTAAAGTAATTATAGCTGTTTTGCTTATGTCTGGATATATGTTTAATTAGTCTTTGATTGGGCAACCCTTCATGTTGAGTTCATTTCTTCGTTCTTTCTTTCCCGCCTTAACCAATTTTTTTATTAATGCAACAGGAAGTTTTTTATCTAAGGGGAAACGAACCGTAGCTTTGGATATCTTCACAGGATAAGGAAACTGTTTTATCGCTTCCGTCCTCAGATTATCAAAGCGGCAAATCAAGCGATTATTGCGAGTAATATTGATTCCTTATTGTTTTGGGGATTACTTTAAATGTAGAGGCGGCTTATTTTTCGTAAACAGAAAGCTTTACATAAAAATCTACTGCGGGAAATACATCTAAATACTCCACTGTCCCAAGCCTACGATTTTCTCGAGTGAAAACAAGTGGAAAAGAATCAGTTACATAGGGAGGTGTACCAGAATCATTCTTTGAAATCCGTGGAAGTTGTTTCCAGCCTGGATCAACAGAATTAACATATAGTTCTGCCGACGTATCTTTAAATTGATTCGCATTATCAATATGATTTTTGTATTCAACCCCAACCGAAGCCCATGCTGCCTTTTCCTCAAATTTATACGAGTACGAGCACGTTATGATGTCGGAATGTTTTAGTCCTTCCGGCATCATTTTCCTTGTGTACATAGTAGGACCGGTTCTATTGACATCTGATTTATTTTGATATGTGAAAGGCGGCCCTGGAAGTTTAGCGAGTTCTTTGCTGCAGTATGCCATCTTCCAGTCAGGATCGGTTTTATCAACACCCGTAATCAGTTTTTGAAGAAATGGGATTCTATCATAGGATAAGTACAAGCCACCAACAACTATAGCAATAAAAACAAAGATCAAAACAATTAACGATGAAAACCCTCGGGCAGATTTTTTATTCACATTAAAAGTGTAGCAAAAAATATTTTCTAGTAAAAGATCGTGGGTTTGAATATTGGTTATGGGTTGATCGCAGAGATATTCTGGATGTTAACTAAGATAGAATTTCCAATAGTACCAAGGGCTACATTAAGAAGAGTTTAAAAAAAATTTTGGAGGAGAGTGATCATAACTAGAACACTGTGTCTTAATTTGGCTCTACATACAGAACTTTATACGAAGCATGGTACATGTAGTTGATGAAATAGTGTTTGTCTAATAAACTTTAATTATGCTTAAAAAAGTGTTTGTCATACTCACCCTCCTTTTAGGAGTTATAGGTATTTTAGTTTATGAGAATTATCAGTATAGAAAAATACAAAAAGAGGCGGGCAGTAATATTACAGTATCTACAAACCCCCAATTAGAAAATTTGAACAGACCACCAAACGACAAAGAGTACTGTGCCTATAAAGATCTGGATATTGTTATCTTTAAAGATATTAATAATTATATAGACCAAGAAGTATGCAACAATAAATATAAAGGTTGGAAAACAGCATCCAGCCCTAACCTATTTTCACTTAAACATCCAGATTACTATATGCAGGATCTATCATGGGGACAGGACTCATTTAAGATAAGAAATCAAACTTTTGGAGAAATTGATTTATCAACTTTTATTCACGACTTTTTTATTCCTGACAACAGCTTCAGCGAGAAGATTTGCACTGCAATGGAAATAGGGCATTTGTCTAAAGATCCCTCAATATATTCTTACTACAAAGATAGTTTAGGACAATATTACATAATCAGTGACCTTCTTGCAGTAATTGCGGAAGATAAGACAGAAAATGTTTGGGGATTTTACTTGGTTGACCAACAATCTAAGAATGAGAGCAAGCTCATGTCTTCAGACGACTTTAAATGTTTTGTGCGATCAATAGAACTTACAAATTAATTGTCTCATTAGTCCGAGTCCCACCTGGGGCAAACAATTATGATGTTGATATAACAGGCAGAATACATGGCTCGCTAAGTGGGATATTTTCCGAACAAGGGGGCTTGAAAGTTATATATACGATGAAGCACAATCGTTTTCATCTTCTTGAGTTACCCCACCTCTCTCCACACGATATATTACTCGAGTGCTTGAATACTAGGTTCAACGTAATTGATGAAAGCTGGTGTTGGCGACTGAACATCTGATTTTACCCGCTGTAGGGCGAGTTTGAATAAGTTTGTTGCGTCTTCATCAAAACTCTTTTTAGCAAAAAGTGCTCCCATATCAGCATAACTAGAGGCACGTGCTAAGGATAATGCATTTCCTCCATGGGCAGCTTTTTCAAAGACATCGTGTTTTTCGAGTTTAGGTTGCGTATAGTCTAAATATTCTTCCAAAGCAATAAGTTCTAACACTTCAGCCAAGATCCTATCTCCAGGGTTATTATTTAATTCAACCTCTTTAGTGATTCTATGCTCGGTCGCTTCCTTAACAGTTGTAATATCAGGATGAGCTTCGATTATTGACTCCAGTATTTGCCTACTTAAATCATGGCTGCTTTCGTCGTCAGGGAGGTTTGCTTCTAAACTGTAATCAAAAGGTGCTCCTGCTTTTGGCATATTCAGCCTCTTATAATTTCTTTTTGAAGATTTGTGAATTCTTCTTGGCTCTACATAGCGGAGGATGTTAGAAGGTGTTTTACATCTTCCCACTTAATGGGGGAAATGTAGTCTGGTTCAGGATCATTTTCAGCGTCATCAAAATACACAAGAGAT
>Ga0209323_10000847_pt1 | contig 20146 bp, 32 predicted proteins | sample Rifsed19ft2_FD_184014 | JGI IMG/M metagenome (GOLD analysis project Ga0209323, IMG submission 184014) | Soil microbial communities from Rifle, Colorado, USA - sediment 19ft 2 (version 2) | ecosystem: Environmental > Terrestrial > Deep subsurface > Rock core/Sediment | place: Rifle, Colorado...
AATTCGCTTTCTCCACTACAGATTATCGGGAAATTGCCCATTGACACAATAATCACTTCTAGTGTATGATCCCCATCAGTTCTGGTGACCGATTTTATTGTGCCAGAATTCACCAGAATTAGTGTAGGAGCTTCACTAGAAATGGCGAAACTGGAAAAGCTGGCAGGTGAGCGCGGCATGACGGTGGCGGAGATGATCGCCCTTGGCTTGAATGAGTGCGGATCAATCCATCTCCTGTCTGCGCATCTGGGGATCTATCCGAACACCATCCGCAGGTGGCTACGCACGCGCAACTATCGCCTTGTTGTAGAACGCATTATTCGACTGGAGAAAACCACCGATGCAGCCTAACACCGTCACGCTCACGCCCGCACTTCGTATGGCGCTCTGTCATGCCCGGTATAGTCCCAGTGACCCTACGGGCGAGCGGTCCAAATCCCTCTACATCCACACGCACGACATCCTCAATCGTCTTCGCTGGTCGTTCTGCAAACGCCTCGAAGCCCTAGACATCGTGGAATATTGTGACATCGATGATGCAAACACAGGCTTCGAGAACGGGCGACAGATCACAGAGGGGATCTACTGGCTCACACCGCTCGGTGAGGATTTGCATCGCCAGGAACCTGACGCCTGGTGCCCGATCTGCAAAGGCAAGGGCGAATACAAGAAGCGGCACTCGGAAATCTACAAAACCGGGCACATCATGCCGGACGGAGATCAGCAAACAGCACAACGGACCATGTGGCTCACCCACACCTGCACCTGTAAAGCCGCCAAGACAGCCCGCGCCGTCGCCTCATAGGAGATCATCCATGAATCCCAACACACTCCAACAGAACCTGACCCGCCGTAGCCTCGACTTTTGGCGCGAAGAAGGCGCCCGCGCTGCCCGCGTCATCACCTGCCTGGCAACCGACGCTGAATCGCGCTTTGCGCAGCTTTATGACGGTCACAAGGTCGCCTCGGCAACCTGTCATATCGCGCCCGATGACCGCTATATGGCTCATTCTGCTTTTACCCAGGGCTTCAAGGCCGCGTCTTCATTGCTATATTGAAAGGAGCCGATCATGCGTCTCTCCCACTCGGAATACATCATGGTCAAGCGCATCAATCGCGCCCTCGCCTACCTTCCCTTTATCTTCGTGGTCGGCAGTCCTGCCCGCTCCAAAGCCGAACGCCTCTGCAAAATCGGGTTGCTCTACCACGACAGCCGCTACCCCGGCGCCTACAGGCCAACATCTCTCGGCAAGGTCTTTCTCGCCGAAAACGCCGAACCCGAAGTTATCTGATCCCAGGTGAGCCGCTGTGCATCAATGCCAGCGGGCTACCCGCACCGCACTTTGGCGACAGTACGGCGGCTCACTTGGCGACAGCAAAGGTTGATCATCATGATTTTGTCAGCGACTGATGCCTACGCCCTTAAACGATTTCATGTGGGCCTTGATTGGCAGAACGCCGCATGTAGCCCCTGGCTCAGGCTGATCCTCGATAACCTGAGCTCGATCAGCACGACAAAAAAGAAACGGACTGCTCTCGCAGATCTCAATATGGAAATCTTTGGCCCTGAGATTATGCTCCAACTTTTAAGGACCGATCCTAACCAGCCGCCCAAAATAGATGACGATGATACTCCTGAGCTCCCTGCTCACGTCTATCTCTCCCCCGAGCAGGAGGCCGAAGCTGCCAAGGTGGGCCACTGGGAACGCGAATTTGTTGAGTGGGCGGGCTATACAGCCAATGAGACACCTCTGATCTTCCATCAGGCAGCCGCGCTCTTTCTTGGTGGTCTGGCGATAGGCCGCAGAGTTTATGTCGCAGCACCCTGGGGGGAACACATTTATCCCAACCTCTATTGCATGACGGTGGGTGTTAGCACCTACTACCGCAAGACAACCTCTCTCAGGCTGGCCGAAAAGTTTGCCAGGGGCGCCATGTGGCACATGCTCATGCCCGAGCCTGGCAGCCCTGAGAATTTCATCAATATGCTGGCGGGCCTTCAAGACCTCAACGCGCTTCGTGAGAGGGACAAAGAGCGGTTCACCAAAGCCCAACCCTTCGCTGCCTCGCGTGGCCTGATCCGTGATGAGCTTTCGGGTTTGTTCAGGTCCATGGGCAAAGATTACATGGCAGGGATGAAAGAGCGAATCATGCAGATGTATGACTGCCCTGATTCGCTCGATTTTTCCTCGAATTCGAAAGGGCTGGTGGTGGTGCGCAACATCGCCTTCAGTCTCATGGGCAGCACTACCCCGGCAGGATTGGACGGCGCAATCACCTCCACAGACTGGCGAGATGGCAACCTCGCCCGGTTCCTTCTTGCTACCCCCGAACCCAACTACCATGAGCGGCCCCGTCCCAAAGAAGAACGATCACCCGATGCTCTTATTGCTCGACTTCGCAAATTACATGAATTACTGCCCAACCCGCCCCTGCCTGATGCGTTGGGCAGTGCGCCCGACACCGAATCATGGGGTATCAGCGCGCCCGTCTGGGAGCCTGCTAATCGCTACAGCGATGCCTTGAGGCAGATCACGGCGCCAGGCACTTTCCTTGACGACCGCAACCGGGCTGCCTATGGGCGTCACCACGTCAAGGCGCTCAAGATTGCAATCATCCTGGCTTGCCTTGATTGGGCCGATACGCAGAGCACAACCACCAAGCCCGCCGTGACCCCTGCGCACTGGTATCGAGCACAGCAGATCGCCGAGGTCTACCGCGCAAGTATCCACCGTCTTCTCAAAGATCTTTCTGCATCTTCCTATATGGAATTCGAATCCAAAGTCCGCTACCAGCTTGGCAAATCGAGCGAGGGTCTCACAAGATCGACATTGCTCAAAAAGACTGTCCTGACTGCCAAGGCACTAGATGAGGTGCTGGCAGTGCTCAAGGAGTCGGGGGACATTGAGGAGATCAAACTTCCAACCCCGGGGCGTACTGGGACTTTGTATCGTTTTACGGCACTTTCGGAAAATGGGGGGGAAAGAAGTACATAAAGGAAAAAAGAAAGAAGCCCCCCTTCTTTCTTTTTACTTCCTTCTTTTTAAGGTGGAAAGAAGCTAATCGGTTTTCATGAGGGATACCTATGCCAATCGACAAGGAACGTTACCCGACCAATTGGAATGAGATCAGCGCCGATATTCGGTTCAACCGGGCGGCCAACCGCTGCGAGGGCTGCAAGGCGCCCAATGGCGAGATCGTCTACCGAAGGGGCCATCCTGGCGAGTGGATCACCTACTGCTCATGGGTCATGTTGCATTATGGTCAAAAAGCCGAATGGTGGCCCGTCAGGGTGGTACTTACGGTCCACCACCGCGGAGTGCCCAGACCCGATGGAACGCCTGGCGACCGTCATGACAAAATGGACTGCCGCCCGGAGAACCTTGCGGCGCTCTGCCAAAGCTGCCACTGGAAAGCTGATTGGGACATTCACTACGAGAAAGCGGTGATTGCCCGTCGGCAAAAGAAGATCGAGGCGGGCCAGCTACTACTCTTCGAGGTGACGCCATGACCGACCTTAAGAGCCTCAAGGCAGGGATCGATCTCCGTCTCATGGTTGAGCAGGAATTGGGGCGTCCTGTCAGCCGTAGCGCAAAAGCCTGGAGCTTCAAGTGTCCCTTCCACAATGAGCAGCATGGTGCCAGCCTTGCGATCTATGCCGATGGCTGGCAGTGCTTCGGAGCCTGTCAGACAGGCGGCGATGCGATCACCTGGGTCATGGCCCGCCAGGGCGTTGACTTCAAGGAAGCGGTGCGGCTCCTGGGTGGCGATCTCACCAAAGCCATCGTCCGCCAGGCATCGCCTCCCCGTTCCCTCAAGGTTGCCCAACCGCCTCCCCAGTCCTGGCAGGAGGCGGGTCGTGAGGTAGTCGATTATGCAGTCAAAACCCTTTGGAGCGAAGCGGGATTCAAGGCATTCGAATATCTGACCAAGATTCGCTGTCTGCCGTCTGATTTGGTCAGGGAGGCGCGCTTGGGCTACGTGCCAGGGCATTATGAGCGCTGGAGAAAAATCACGGGGCTTGCGGTGCCCTGTGGAATAATCATCCCCTGGTTTGCTGATGATCAGCTTTGGGCGATCAAGGCGCGGCGCGCGGGTGGTGACATTCGTTACCAGCAGGTGGCGGGCGGCCACCAGAGCGGGGCTTGCTATTGGATCGATAACCTCACAGGCAGCAAGTTGGCGATGCTCGTTGAGGGCGAATTCAACTGCCTGATCGCTTACTGGGCCTTGCTCTTCGAGCGCGTCAGTCCGGTCAGCCTTGGCAGTGCTGGCTACTCAATCGATCCCCGCTGGTACGGTCGGCTGGCGATGAGCGAGACGCTCTATGGCCTCTTTGACCCTGACAAGGCAGGCGACGGGGCGCGCGCTCGCCAGAGCCTCGTTACATCAACATCACGCCTCAAGCTGCTTGCCATGCCCCCTGGCATCAAAGATCTCAACGACTTCTGGGTTGGCTGCCAGAAGAAGGGCGACTCTGAGGGGCTGGCAATCGTCGACTGGTTCCGTAGTGAGAAAGAGAGAGTGAGCAATGCGAATCAACTCGATCTGGCTGCACGTCCTTGCCAGCCTGAAAACGGATAAGCCCATCTGCAAAACATGCAGGGACACGCGCAAGGTCCGCAAATTGTGGAAGAGAAACAGCACCGCCGTGTTTATCGACGCGGATTGTCCCGACTGCACCAGGAAGGAGGGTGCTTAATGAGGCGCTATCTGAAAGCTGAAAACGGGCCGCTCGAAGTGGATGAGCTAACCGTGCTCGAAGCGCTCAAAGCCAGCCAGGAGCCGCTGACCAGCACCGAGATCGTCCTTCAGGTTTTTGCCTCGAAGCGCCAGGAACTCCGTCAGGTCCTGGCGGCCAATGAGTACGTCTCGCAGCCACTGGCCTTGCTCGGAACGGGATTCTGGCCCGTTGGCCTTTTCGGTTGGCAAAGCCTCGATACCATTTTGCGCAGCCTCGTCAGGCGCGGCCTTATCCAGGCGACGGTCAAGGCGCGCGGTTGGTTCCGGGTCAAGTCCTACTGCTATAAGGAGCAAATCAACAATGCCACTTCCTGAACCCACCTACACCACTTGGCTCGAATTGCGCGATTACTGCGTTGCGCGGGCCACCATCAGCCAGGAGCGCAACGACCCCGAGACGTGGGCTTACTGGCTCGATATGGCAGCGCTGGCTGCTCATTGGGCGGGCGCAATAAAACTCTATCCACCCAAGCAAGCATGCAACGATTACCATGCTACGGCTCTGTATAGAGCGCAGAGCATCAACAATGGGCTTGATCCCCTGTCGGGTCGGAATATCGTTGATGCCCGCGCGGCTGCCCGCCAGTACGCATTCGCCAAATTATGCCGAACGCTGGCTATCAATCAGGGCCAGGATGTTCGCGCCCTTTCTCTGACTTGGCTGAGGGATGCCCACCAGCGCCTGACGGACCTTCTATCAGAAAACGAAGCAGTCCGGGAGAATGCGACTCCCCCGGACCGCTCCTAGCCTTATCCAACAGGTCTACGAGGATCATAGCACATGATCGCCGAACCCTCAATTGTCCTACAGTGTCGGGCATCAGAGGTGGCCAATGTCGGACACTAACGCGCCGCGAATGTCCATAGGCGCCAAGATTTCCCCAGGGCGCGACGATGACCTCATTGCGTGGTGGCTCAATGCGCCTCCTGGCGACCGCGCCCGCACAGTGAAGGCTGCCATCAGGGCTTATCTCGCTTCACAGGGAGAGCAAGAGCAGATTCTTGCTTCGATCCATCAGGGGATTCAGGAGAACTCTGACCGCCTAAGTCGCCTCGAAAAAAGGCTTTCCCAGGGCGCGCATATAAGTTCACCCAATGGCGGCGATCAAACCAGCCTTGACGCTGCTGAGGCCGATTCCGAGGCGATTAGACGTCTGTCTGATCAAGAGCTCGAGAGACGTACTGCCAATATGGTTCGGACGAGGTGGTAATCATGACTACTCTAATTGCAGTCGGCAACTCTGAAGGCTGTTACGGACGTTGCGACGCCAAATGCTACAACGCCTCATGCCCAGAATGCACCTGTATTTGCAACGGGGCCAATCATGGCAAGGGCCTTGAGAAGGCTATGGAACAGACAAGAGAGATGTATGAGCAGTGGATGGAGAGATATGAATCCGAGCATGAGGGGGGCAAAGGGTTGGAATGGCAAATCCTGGAGGGCAGCACAGCTTGGCAGCAACTAGAGTTGCCATTGAGATTTGAATGGGGGCGATCTGGCGGTGCTGAGTAAGTTGATGGGCCACTCGGACCCCTCAACCACGGCCCGCTTCTACACCCTTTTCAACGTTGAGGAGCTTGCAGAGCAACATGACAGGTATACGCCAATCAAACAGCTAGAGGAGAAAGCAGCATCATGAAAGTTCCTAAGCTCTCAAAATTGCAGAAATGGCTCCGTGATCTGCGTATCGCTGACTTTGATGTGAAGGTTGAGCGGGCGCGTCTGAAACGGAGACGGCCATTAGTAATCGCGGCTAGTTTGCTGCGCAATCGGCAGAATTTTTCGGGCGGATTCAAGATGGCGGAAATACCCCGTCATTGCCGCTGGGCCATCAATCTCATTGAAATGACGCGTTGGGCACGTTGCCTCAATAGCCTAAACACCGAAGGGAAGGAGACAGCATGAAAATCTACGCTTGCCCCAAGTGCGACTGCGCAGCGCTTGAACAGGTTTTTGGTGGTGAAGTCCAGACCTGCTTTCTATGTCTCGATTGCGACATGATCTTCAAAGAGGCGGAGGCGATGATCTATGAAGCCCATGACCCGCCTGAAGGCGCGGTCGAAGTAGGGATGACGTTCCCGCCTTACGACGTGGATACCGACTAGTCGGCTAACAAGGCTTATCGGAAGGAACCCACTCATGAAGCCAAGACTCCTTGATCTTTTCTGTGGCGCCGGTGGTGCAGCGACGGATGAAGACCAGGGATTTTAGTGCGGATAAAGAAGTATCAACAGGAGCTGCAGATGAAGATGACCGATCAACGCATGACCTTAGACCAATTCCGGGCACTGCGAGACCAGCACCGCAGTGTTGAGCCTGGATACTTCTACGACCCGGACGGGGCTTGGTTCGGGGTCTGGGATTCTTGGCTTATCAAGTGGGGACACATGAATCTGATCATCGAGCAAGCTGAAAAGGAAGGACGGGGCCAGCAGACGGACATTGATGATATTGTGGAGCAACATCGAAAGCGCTACGGCAGATTCGAGGGAGATGATTATGGAGGTCGATACGACTGGCCGAGAGTGGAGGGAAGTGGTGAGTAGCAAGAGCATTCTTGACGCGATGATCGCCCTGGCGCGCGATAATCCCGGTCAAGCCGTCGCGCTGGTCTGTGATGAGCAGAGCATCCTGATTGGCGTCCTGAACACCATCCTCTATGATGAGGATTGGTGCCTAAAGCCTGTGACGCTCAAATTTTTCGAGGAATTGATCGATCCGGGATTGACAGGAGGCCAAGACCCGCTAGAATCAACAGCGAACACTCAGGCCGCATAGTGGCCCCGTAGCTCAATTGGCAGAGCAGTTGACTCTTAAATTGCTGGCCTGCATGAACGAGGCATGAAGTCCTAAGCTGGGACTGGAATGAGAAGGCCCTGGTCATTGATCGGGGCCTTCGCTTTTATGGCTATGGCTAAGGCCGTCGTGCATAGCCCGCGCTCTCGGCTCTCCCCTTGATCGTCTCATCAGACTTCTCGAAAGGTGAGCGCAGCCTGATCCTCGATCTGCCCACCCAAAAGCCCACGGCGGCAAAGAGCAAGGGCCATACACAGACAATTCCGCACATGAGGATCAGGGGATCGATGTTCATGAAACGAGCTCCTCTTGAGAGATTGAGAACTCAAGATCTTGCGCACTCTGCACAGACTGCACTGCACGCACGGGCGCAATAAACCAGCCTGCATAATGGCGCAGACGTTTTTGGCTCACTGTAAGCTGTATTATTTTCGGAGAACAGTGTTCACGGATCGCTGCACCAAAGTGATTCAGATTCAGGGGCCTATATCCTTTACCCCTCACATTTTGGGCGTATTCCTCGTAAACATCTTGGATCGCCACTGCTGCCTCAATATCTGGTTTCATACATTCACTCCAGAACTCAATCACCAGATCCCGATCCGTCTTTGTCCTGTCGGGCGTCGGCACGGCGATGGTTTCAATCGTCATTGGCTCGGGCTTGGGCGCGGGCAGTGAGAGCATTCCCCCGCCCAACATCCCGCCCCATCGCATCGGCTCAGGCTCGGGCTCGCCAGCTGGGGCCGCCTGCTGCGTCTGCGTCAGACGCAGCACCTTGTTTTTGCGGTCGGTCTCGATCTTGCAGACGAACCCCCCTAGACCTATCTCACCCTCACGCACCAGATCCTCAAAGCACGCGGTCACGTCCTCTTTGCTGACCACAGCGGGCCAGGTAACCCGGTCGCTGATCTTCTTCGATTTGAGGAGATCCCACACCTGGCGGGGATCGATAATCCCGCCCCACTCTTTGAGTGCGTAGCGGCACAGGCCCCGCTTGTCAATTTTGAAGAGATGGCCCTCATTGATGATCAGACCCTTGCTCCTCAGGCCCACGATCTCCATTGTCTCGATCACCTGATCGTCTCGCAGGTGGGGGGCCTGAACGCAACCGCTTTTGAGACCGTCCTCAAAGAAAAGACGGCCCGGAAGCAGGGGTAAATCAGCCGCGCCCTTGTGACCCAGGATCACCATGCTCTGTGACCAGTTGGGAACACGCGCCGCAAGGATGAGCGGCATATTGGTCTTCATCTCGCCAGGAAGGACCTTTGATGAGGGCCGCTGCGTGGCGATAATTGTGTGAATGCCTACCGACCGTCCAAGGTTATTGAGACGGATCATATAGCCCTCGGTTGCCTTGCGTACCTCGGGGCCAGAGGCCGACATGAGTTCAGCGAATTCATCAATGATCACGATAATACGGGGCATCGCCTGCTCGGGGAACTTTTTATTCCAATCGCTGAGCTCCTTGGCCTTGAGTCGCATCATTGAGGCTCTGCGATGAATTTCAGCCACAAGCTCCTCTAAACATTGGAGGGCTTGCTCGGGATTGTCAATGACAGGCCGCGCCAGGAATGGCGAGCCATCGTAGTAGGCCAATTCCATCTCTTTGAAGTCAATCAAGATCATCTTCAACAGGTTGGGATCGGCGTAGCGCATAAACGTGCAGATAAAGACGTTGATGATATTCGACTTGCCCCCCCCTGAGCCGCCCGCCACGAGGACGTGGGGATGATTGGCGAGATCAGCAGTGAGCACCTCGCGATTCTCGCCAATGCCGAGGATTAGCGGGCCGCGCCCGATCTGGTCCACAGGATAATGCTCAAGCAGTGCCTCATAGCTTACGTAGGTGGGCACGCCCCCCAGACCCTCAAGACGATTGACGATAATCCAGGCACCACGGCTTGGATCATCCATCCTCGATTCAACCTTGCGCCCGCAGGCAAATGACAACTCGATCAGCGTTTCCTTGCTCGTCAGGTCAGCGACCTTGACGCGGTAGGGCAGACGATTACGGGTCAGGCCCCACACCCGTTTTTTGTTGACCTCGATCTGATAGAAGATCCGCTCGCTGGTGCAGAAGATGCGGGAAAACGTCACCTTCTGGATTTTGCGTTTCTTGGGCGCCCGTCCCTCGGTGCTCACGTCGGCCTGTTTCGCCAGCCACGCCTCACCGAGGCGGGTCCAACAGTCCTGGAGCAGCCTCTCAAAGACCCGCGCTTCCCCCCCTAGCTTTTTACTCTCCTGGCGTTCGGCCCTGGCCCTGAGCCGTTTGTCTTTCGCCAGCTTGTGGGCGCGGATCAACCGTTCCTTGCGTGATCCCTTCCTGAATAGCACGAGGATCGGGTAAAGGGCCGCGCCCAATGGCGAGAGAGGCCCTACTTGCGGACGGCTAGCCTTAGGCTTTTGCCCCACGGCGCTCAAGCACTCCCTGGGCGATCACTTCGTAGCGGCGCGTGACTGCCGACGAATCCGACCCCAACCAGAGCCAGTCGTCGTCATTGGCGGGCGTGACCCACCAGCCCGTCGAAGGGCAGAGGATCACGTCTGCCCTCTCCATTTTGAAAAACATGGCGATCCGTTCCCAAAGGTTGCGGCCGCCCACGATGACCTTGACTAGATCCTCGATTGAGGCTATCACAAAGCGCTGGCGTTTGGCGCTTTCGCCCGCATACCAGAACTTGAAAATGACCGGCGGGCGCTCGGTTCCAGCCGGGTAGGTTTGCGCCACGAACGCCTCATAGGCGCCCCTCACTGCCGCCTCGGCATCGGCGTTGAGGGCCTCAGGATGGGGATTTTCTATTGAATACAGACCGTCGCTCACAGGACTCTCCTTTGTCGAATAGATAGATACCCTGCCACAGATGGTCGGCCTCACGATACCTGACCATCGTTGACACCCGTTTGAGATCCTCGGCCTCGGCAAGCTCGCCAGCGGTGCTGGTAGGCATCCCCGAAAAGACGAGCCACACCCGGCAGGCTCCGGCTGCTACATCATGAAAGTTCTCGGAGACCAGCCCAAAGGACTCCTTGACTCCTTCAGTCAGGCTCATGAATGATCCTTCGTTGGGCCGCGCCACGCTGGGCTTATCGGGCAAATAATACAGGGCCAGCATTTGAGTCGCCTCATTGCCATGATAGATTATGTCGCCCTGCTGCCAGCCCTCCCCGATGGGGGCAAACCAGACCCGCATATCGATCCGCCCCGTCCTACCAGGAGGCGCGGCAAACCAGAATGCACAGAAGATCAAAACACCGTTGAGGAGGCCCGCAAGTTGCCTTGAATTGAGCACGGGCGCATTGCGGCCCGCGCTTGCCCAGAAGACAGGAACCAGCAATGCCGAGGGGAGGATTGCACGGGGTAGATAGATATTGCGCCAGGCGGCGCTAAGTGCGCCCAAGGCGAGTGGCGCCCCCACAAAGATCAGGAGCAGCATGATCCCCTGGCGCGTCAATAACCAGCGCCGCGCGGCATAGACGCCCAACAGAGTGCAGAGCATCCCCACGACGTACACCGGGATCTGCACACTCTCAGGGATACGCCAGCCCATGATCATCGTCGCCAGGGGCGCAAGAAGTTGCGGCGCCGTCATTCCTGGCAGCCAGAACGAGCTGCCTACCGCTTTCGCCTGTTCGAGTAAAAAGGGGATCCACGGCGCGACCGCCGCGCCTATGGGGACTGTCATCAGGATTAGACGCCGTGCCTTGCCTTTGCCAGGGCTGAACATGGCATAGCCCGCGAGCATGGCCCCCACGTAGATCACTCCCACATTCTGCGCATAGATAGCCGCAATCGCGCCCGCCACAATCATCCAAGCGCGATTTTCAATGCAGCCCAAGAGGGCCAGGAGTACCCCCGCCGCCAGGAGGTTGTATTGGCGTGCTTCAACTGAGAAGTAGAGGCCCACGGGCAACAGCGCGGTGAATGCGGCTGCCAGGAGCGCCGGCACGCGGTCATTTTCGACTGCCAGACTGATCCGGTAGACGAGATAGATGATTAGCGCCCCAAGGGCCAGCGCGGGCGCTCTTAGCGCTGCTTCCGTGTTTCCAAGTATTCGTGTAACCATGTATTCAAGGATCGGCCAGCCTGGGGGCGCCGAGTCAGAGAGTATGCCCTTCACGAACGCGGCGGGGCTTAGAGTCACCAACCGCGCCGTAAACGCCTCGTCAAACCACAGACTTTCATTGATCCCCAGGGCACGCAACGCGGTTCCCCCTGCCACAATGAAGCCCGGGCTCCTGGCGGCCATCTTTGCCAGCTTGTGAAGCAGGCTACTTTTTTTCATAGTGCGAGTCCAGTGTGGCGGCCAGGACCATCAGAATGCCACATAGCCCTGCTATGCCCGCCCAAAAACTCCTGTCGGGATCGGGAGGATTGGTGCTTATGGTCGCAAGGGTGAGGATGGCAAAAAAAACAAGGATAAGAGGCAAGGCAATGCGTTGTGTGACGAGGGGAAAGCGGCGCTGTAGTTGGTAGGCGATGACGAGGAATGCGACCGAGAACATGATCATCCCGCCAGCGCTGTTAGACTGGAGCCGGGCTGCCCAGTCGCCATACAGAGGATACCCGTCCATCAGCCCACCCTCTCCCGAGGCGCCCAATCGGTCCTCATGCCGTCGCGCAGCACTTCGAATGAATAGGTTTTCCCCCTTCCCCAGCTGGTCCTCTCGCATTTGATGAGGCCCTGCGTTCGGAGCACCTTCACATGACGCTTGACGCTCCGATAGCCCATTCTTGCCTCGATTGCCAGGTTTTCAAAGGAGAGATCGATCAGCTTTTCGGGGCGCATTGAGGCGAGCACTTTGAGAAGCCAGTAGGCATTGGGGGAAATCCTCATATCGGTGAAATTGAGTATTTGCTCCATACTTTTTCCATTTTACAACAGAGACCCAACAGAAAAGGGGCCAATTTGGCCCCTTTATATTTCAGATCTCCTGTTCTAGGAGCGTTTTCATGGCACTATAGCTACAGGCGCGGGCGAATTCCGCCCTTTATCGACTGGCTATCCTCCATGAAGCGCTCAAGGCTCTACATCATCCTCCTGATCAGCCTTACCCTGGCGCTTTTCTTCATTCCTCTGCTCACTGCCCTCGCCGCCGTCATCGCAACCTATTCCTCAACCAACTACGACAGCGACGTTCAACTCAACGGTAAAAGCGGTGCAGGTGGTACTACCACGATAACGGCATCCGGCGGCTCTATCGTCATAGGCAACGCTGCGGGGAATAACTGGAAGACGGGCCAGAGTTTTCAGGTAACTGCGGGCCTGCTCACTCAATTCACTTTCGTACTCCTAGGCAATGGCGGCTCCCCATCGGGAACCATGACCTGGGAAATCCAGACAGATAGTTCGGGTCTGCCGAGTGGGACGGTGCTCTTAACAGGAACGCATAGCCCAACAGCTAGCGCGACTAACACCATCAACGTGAGCTCGGGTCCTTTTCTTTCGGCATCAACTTCTTATTGGCTCGTGCTTGCTCCAACCACTACACAATCAACAGGCAATTATTGGAATATACAAACGTCCGTGGCGGGGACCTCGACTTACGCCAATGGCGCGTTTTATTGGTTCGTGAATGCGGGCCCCTGGGGAACTGACACCCGTGATCATCCAGCTACCATTACCACCTCGTCCCTCAGTGCCAAGAGCAAGCTGGCCCAATCATTCCAGATTGCCAGCAACGCGACGATCCATGCAGCCGCTATCTATCTGGAGAAAGTCGGATCGCCCACAGGCACAATGACGTTGAGGATCGAAACCGATAGCGATGGCAGCCCCTCAGGCACATTACTCAATGCCAATGCGACTATCACTGTCGCCGAATCGGGCCTCGGGACCAGCTATGCGCTTACAACCTTCGACTTCTACCCTGATTTTGCGGCCACCGCCAGCACAAGCTATTGGCTCGTGCTGAGCACCGACCGCAGTGCAAGCAACTCAAACTATGTGCTCTGGGGAGCCGACGCCTCAAGCCCTGGCTATACGTCAGGCGAAATGAAATCCTACACAGGATCTTGGGGCGCCGAAACCAAAGATGCGATCTTCGAAGTCCTTGACGATGTGGGCATAGCGACCCCAACGAATACCAACACTCCCACCAACACAACGACGCCGGGCGGCCCCACGAATACACCTACTGACACCCTCACACCGAGCATCACCTACACCCCAAGTAACACGCCTACGCCCACGCCCAACCTGTGGAGCTTTGCAACGCTGGCAAGCAGCGGCCAGGCCACGGGTGTCTACTTTGCGATCAGTGCAGGCGAGGCGGCCATTGTGGCAATCCTCATTATGCAGGCTGTGGTATTGCTCTTTATCGCGTTTTTGCTCTCAAGAGGGAGGGCCCGTTGAACTTTGATTCGGGCCTCGTCTTATTGCTCTTTTTCCCCGTCCTGGCCGCACTCCTTGCCATCGCCCCGTTCCTGTTGGGGAGATTGATCAGGTGGGTCATCACAGGACTCTTTGGGGGACCGGGATGATCGAGCTGCAGGAATTTATTGCACTGACGCTCGTCCCCCTGGCAATTGTGGCCTGTAGCGCGGCCCTGGGCGGCCTCATCTTCATGACAATTCTTGCCAGCATCATTGATCCGTTTTCCGAGCAAGACTAGCCCGCAGGTGAGGAAAACGGCTCAATCCATTCTGGCAAGGGAAGGAGGTGATGAGATGAAAAGGTTATTGAGTTTCCCGCTGCGGAGTTTCTCAATCGACACAGCGGGCTTTCTCGCGGGGGCACAGCAGATTTTTAACGGCTTGTTTCCCGTGTTCGCGGTGATTGCTGGGCTGGGCCTGGGCATCGGCTTGCTCCGCTATGTGATCAACGCGATCCGCGATGCTTTCTAATTCCGAGTTCGGCGGGCAATTCACTCGAAAGGGGGTGAAAAAAAGATGAGGCGAATGCTGAGCTTTCCGTTGAGGACGTTCTCAATCGACACCAGCAACCTGCTGAGTTCGGCGCAGGACATTTTCAACGGCCTGTTTCCCGTGTTCGCGGTGATTGCTGGGCTGGGCCTGGGCATCGGCTTGCTCCGCTATGTGATCAACGCGATCCGCAATGCCTTTTAGTTGCGGCTGGCCGCAAGGGGCCAGTCATACTCTGGCCCCCACTTTCCAATGGAGGCAGAATGCGCAAATCTCTCATTTGGTCCCTGATCGCCTCAGCGCTGATCCTCGGCATTACGGCGTTGGGCACGGCTAGTTCTCCCGCCCTTGCGCAAGGCTGCAATAATTATCGCTACTCGACGCACCCCGGCATGTTCACAGTCCTCAAGGGCAATCCAAGCGGAGGCTACGTTTACGCCGTCAATGGCGAAATTGATTTAGAGTTTGCCCCTGGCGAAACTTTTACAACAGTCTCGGGGAGTAGCTTCGATATTGGAGTGGTCAGCGACGGCGTCATGGCCCGTTGGGTGGATTTCTACAATGCCTCCAACGAATGGCTTGCTGACTCGGGCTACGCCAACGAATATCGGAGCCAAAATTACAGCGGGACTTTCGGCACGGGCCTCTCAGCTCACCACGCCATTTTCCGCTACAGGTTCGGGACGAATAATACTAATTATCTGAGCGATATTACTTTTTGCGTTGATGAGATCCTAGGCCCCACACCAACTCCTACTGCCACGCCAGCGACGCCTCCCCCGCCTATTGCGGGACAGGGGACCTGTCCCCTCCTGGGCGACGACAACGCCAACTTCGGGCCCAACAACGTGTGGCGTGATACGCCCGACTTTGGCCCACCATCAGGTGAGACGCGCGGTCTGCTCATGCCCCAAGCGGGGGGCTTTACCCAGGTCCTTTTGAAACTCAAGCCCACAGCCAAATATCGTTTCAGGGTAAGATTCGACAATCCTTTAAGCTATTATGGCTATTCTTTCGCGGTAACCATCGGGTCGGCTCCTCCAATTCCTATACCCATTGGACCCGGTACAGGTCAAAGCTACACCAGCGAATATTACAATTGGCCCCCCGACGATGATGACCCCAACGGCTGGTCGCTGATCATCAATCTCCAAGATCCTCTCGACCTGGTTATTCGCTACATCTGCATTGATGAGGAGGTGGCGCCCGTCGCGATGGCCGATCTTGAGCATGAGAAAGCATGCTCAGACTGCCTTTACCAGCCTACGGGCGACATTATCGAGGATATAACAGGCGTTCTCGCCTGGTTATGGTGTGGCATTGCCCGTTTTTTCTCGTGTGTTATAGGATCTATTCTGTATCAGATCTGGGGGATAATCCTCCAGATCGCGGCCCTCATAGGCAGTATCTTCTCGTGGTTTGCCCAATCATTCCTCGCGATTCTCTCGTGGATTGCCAACGTCACGATCAAGATCGTAGGCTGGTTGGGAGGCACGGCGGCCAATCTCATCGTGCTCCTGGTTGACGTTCTACGCTCGCTGGCCGAATCGGCAATCGGGGGCATCGCGGCCTTGTTCGCAGCATTCGGCGCCCTGGCCTACATCATCATTTCGGCAATCATCTCGATCTTTGAATTTGCGGGGATAGCCATAGGCCACATAGGCGCCGCACTGGGCAGCATTGGCCTTCTGTTCAGCTCGCTGGTTGCGAGTGCCAACGCCAGCGCTGCCACGATCCCCGCCTGGGCACCGACGTGCGCCGATCAGAACTCATTTCTCTTTGCTCCCTGCCTGGCGTTCTACATCCTCGACAACACGATTTTCTCAGGGCCAGTGTTTTACATAATCCCGATCGCAATGGCGATTATCGGCTGGGCGGTTGTCTCATGGTCGCTTCGACAGCTACAGCAATTCTTTTCCGAACTCTAGGCATTGCCCTGGTTGTAGCGCTCCTCATCATCCCGGGAGCTACACCAGTTCAGGCCAGCGCTCAAATTCTCGCCATCTGCGAGAATTATTATGGCGCGCCCTACTCAGGCTGGACGGCGCTGGCTGGTTCAGTGACAAGCTCGGTCTACTTCGGGGAGGACGTGACGATTACGGGCTATGGCGACGTGAGGGCCATCAATCTCCAGACGACCATCGCCAATCTGGCAATAGCCTCTAGTGGATTGCAGGCGCCCTACAGGCTCTATTCAATCAAATACGCCACGACAGTTTTTGGAATTCTCCCGCTGGCGGCTGGCGAGATCAGAGTAAACGCCTTGCTGGGGGGCTATACCGTTTCGAGCAAGGCTCACCAGGATCCCGCCAACATTCTGGCCCCCGCCTGGTACGAATGGACCGATATTTTCTACGATCTGCCAATTGTCGATAGCCTTGCCATCATCTTGCTCACGGGCCAGAACGGAAATCAGGTGGGCCTCTGGCTAACCGAGATATGTTTCACTCCAACCCAACCAACCCGTACACCGAGCATCACGCCCACAGCGACCAATACGCCAACCGAGACGCCGACGCCGACGCCGACAAACACGCCCACAGCGACCAATACGCCAACCGAGACGCAGACCGCGACTCCTGGCCCCTCTCCCACATTCTCCGACACCCCCGAGGCCTCACAGACGCCCGCGGGCACGCCGACGCCGACGATAACAGCTACGACGCTCACAGGGACGCCGACGCCTATCCCCGGACTTTTCAGCGCCGCAACCCGGGCAGGGATCTCGTTCGCAACCTGGCAGCCCCCAGAGGATTGCGGCAAATATAATCCCTGCGGAGCGGGGCCCTCACCAATGCCAGGTATAAGCACATTCTCACTGGCCTCTCCCTCCCTGAGGGCCTCAGTAACTCTGGCAACCCAAGCGGGCGCGGGGGGTGTTGGCGATCTACCCCAAACCCCTCAAAACGATCTGGGGACGCGGATCGCGGCTTATGGAACAAGCATCGCGGTCGGGGGCGGCGCTACGCTCTTAGACGGGAGCGGCAATCCCATCGACATTGCCAACGCGGGCAACCAGATAGGGTCGAGCATCGGGGCGGTATTTAGTTTGGGCCGCGCGCTCCAGGGCCTCTATTTGGGCAGGATTGGAGTAATCATTGCTTTTGTCTTACTCGTGCTGGCCTATATCGTTGCCATCAAGGGCTTTATGTTTGTCGTGAGGGGCATCCTCTATATCATCAGGTTCGTGAGGTTCTTCTTTCCCGTGGCTCTGCTGGTCCTTTTCATGGGGGGCGGGCTCGATCAGGCTGGAGCGGCTACGCCAAGCCCTACGCCCTTCCCCACTCCGAGCCTGACGCCCACTCTGATCCCCCTGGCGGCCACGGCCTCAAGCGCCTACATGTTTTTGAGACCGACGCCCACGCCTCTACCCACCTGGGACCCAACGACGGCTCAGATAAATCTCAATCTGGCGGGGGGCGCGGGCCAGCTGGCCGATAACGCGATAAACACCTATCGCTATTTCAACTCAAGAGGGGCGCTTGACGTTCTCTTGTTTGCGGCGGTGGCAGGCTTCTGTTTGTGGGCGCTGATCAAGATGATCGGCAATACGACAAGAGAATAAGCAATGCCCAAGCCCAAGTACTGCCCACCTGGTTATGACCCCACCCATGAGGAGTGGCCTCTCAGGGGTTGGGGCTGCAATGGTTGTCTGGTCCAGCTGGCAATCGCCATCGTCCTGGCAGCTGGCGCGGGCTTTTACTTCGTTCCCAAGCTACTGCCTCAGGCTGCAGCCCTGCCAACCCTGATGAGCTCGCCGACTAATGACCCTGAGCGCACCTGGACACCGAGCTACACACCGACCCGAACACCGACGCGCAAGCCCGGTCCAGTGACGGCAACGCCGGGCAATTACACAATGGTCAGTCAGACCCCCTCACGGACGCCGATGGATCTGACGCCTCAATTGATTGTGAGTGCAACAGGCGCGCCTCGAATCACAAAGCCCACGGCAAAACCTGTAGGTACGGCAAAACCTGTAGGTGTTGTCAAGGCCCCCGCCGCGCCCAAGGCCCCCGCGCCCCGTTCTGTCACAGGAGACTTTGCGCCGATCTCACCCCCCAATTCGGGGGGGATTGTCCAGCCGCCGCGGGTGGTCACCTATTGGCTGCCCGCAGTGCCCAATCCCGCAGCACATGCGCCCACGCCAACAATCATCCCCCTCTATTCGCCGACGCCGTCAGCCTCGCCAACGGGAACGGAGATTCCCACCTTGCTCCCGACGTTGACGCCCACCGCCAGCGGCACTCTCGATCCTTGTGCAACGATCACGCCAGGGCCTACAGCCACAGGGACGCCAACGCCATGGACTATGACTATGGCGCCAGGTTGTGAGACTCCGACAGTCCAGCCGAGTCCTACGTCTGCGACAACCTCAACGGAGATCCCCACTGGACCGCCGATGACAACGCCAGCCCCAAGTGAGGCGCCGAGCGCGACACCGCCCCCCACTGAGACACTAATCCCAACGACGTCCTCCCCATCGCCGACCGAAACAGCAAGCCCTAGCCCGACGTTGACGCCAACATCTAAGGCCTCAGCAAGTCCTACTGTTCAAGGAGATTGAGACATGTCTGGATTTGGCCTCCGGGCCAGGGTGAAACGGAGACCCCTGAACTGGGCTGGCCCCTCAGGAACGTGAAAGCGTGAAAGATTCATGAAATCCCCCAAGGCAATCAAGTACCTTTTCCCAAAACCCCACGGCAAACAACTCTTGCCCCTCCTGAGCCGCGCCTACACTTCCGGTCGCCACCCCTCAGGCGATCCGCCTACCGAGATCATCAACGATCTGGAGTTGCTGAGAATCGCGGGCATCGCCCGCACTCTGGCCGATGCCCAGCGCATCTACAACAGATACCCCGGCCAGCCCGTCAGTACCATCATCCGCATTGAAAAGCGCTTGCGCAAACGGACGAGCAAATTCTCGCGCGCCCTCAAACGTTTCTGCCGCCTGTTCAAGTGAGCTCGGGCCGATTTGTGAAACTTTTCCGAATTCGCTCCGGGGGAAAATCACTTCTCAGATAAATCCCTTTATCGGAACATCCTTAAGGGTCGTCTGAGGGCCATGACGGCTCACCATTTGGGCGCCGTTTGTGGCGTGATTCACTTGCTCCTTTTGATCCGTTTCACCCTCTCAATTCGCTTTTCCTGTTCTTCTTTGGCCCTCGAAACATCGGGGGAGTCCAGGGGAACCGATTTGCGAATCATAGGACGTATGTAGCGGTGGGCAGGACGGTTATAACGAATCACCGAACCGGGTTGAAGGCGCTTGCTGAGGGCTGGCTTACCAGGGGTGATGACCGGCTCCTCGCCATTCTTCGAGAGCACAGCCAGCGTCTCCAGTGTTTCGACTATAAGGCCCTTCCTCACGGCATCTATGAGCCTGCGTTCCATCGGTGATAGATCTTGTTCGCGTAATTGTCCGGTTGGGTCAGCTACAAGACCCACGAGGTAATCCGTGCTGACCTCTAATTCCTTTGCCAACTTACCCAGTACATCGGCAGATGGATCGGTCTCTCCGTTTTCATAGCGCCAGATGGCATTCACGCCAAGCCCACATTGGATCGCTAATTCCTGCTGACTCAGCCCCCGAATTTCCCGAATTTCCCTCAGCCTGTCGCTTCGCATGTGGTCCTATTCTCCACTACAGATTATCGGGAAATTGCCCATTGACACAATAATCACTTCTAGTGTATGATCCCCATCAGTTCTGGTGACCGATTTTATTGCGCCAGAATTCACCA
>Ga0209323_10000848_pt1 | contig 20139 bp, 16 predicted proteins | sample Rifsed19ft2_FD_184014 | JGI IMG/M metagenome (GOLD analysis project Ga0209323, IMG submission 184014) | Soil microbial communities from Rifle, Colorado, USA - sediment 19ft 2 (version 2) | ecosystem: Environmental > Terrestrial > Deep subsurface > Rock core/Sediment | place: Rifle, Colorado...
CGACTGAGCGCTCACGACGAAGTCTGCAAGATTGAACCAGCCATGAGCAAAGCCCGAAGGGCTGACAGAGTATATCCCAGGGCGACAGCCCTGGGATAAGGATTTAATAATATTTTTAGCCCTGAAAGGGCGACACATTATCTTAATTCAATGACATTGCCTACCAAGGGAGGGAAAGTTCCCGCGCCCCTTGTGGGAGAGGGTCTGGGTGAGGGGTATTTTCATATCAATACTATACTTGGAGAATCCATGCCGCATATGGAACCCTAGTGTTATTTTTTTTGCTGTGGATAAAAATTTTGAATTAACGGAGGTATTTATGCCTGCAATTGAAACCGATACACCGGATATATTCAGCCGTATCATATCTCAAGAAAAGAAATCCATTTTACCAAATCGCATAAATATCGAACAGGCAGACGTGAGCAAGGGGCTCGCAAAATTAGTGCTGACCATTATCGAATTATTACGTGAACTCCTGGAACGCCAGGCCATCAGGCGCATCGATAGCGGGACATTAACCAGGGAAGAGGTAAATAACCTTGGTACTACGTTCATGAAACTGTCGGAAAAAATGGAAGAACTCAAATCGCAGTTTGGTTTAAAAACAGAGGACCTGAATATAGACCTGGGTCCCCTCGGAAAATTGCTTTAAGAATTCAATACCCATGATTTTGTTTTACCCGGGTAACCCAACCACTCTAATTTACAAGCAGTTAAGGTGAAACGTGCCTTGCGAAATAGCATTGTTACAAAGATATTTATCTCATTTCTGCTGGTCTCATTGCTGCCCATGGTTGCTCTTATTGCCTATAACGATTGGGCAAACCGACGTCTTGTATACAGCATGAAAATAGCAGAGTTAGAAAATCAGGCAGGCAAACTTGCCAAGATTATCGATCTCGAACTATCCATCAGGAAAAGCTTGATACAGGGCGTATGCAGCAAACACCTGATAAGGGCTGCCGACAAGGAGAAAAGCGCTTTTCTTGTGAAAAGTCGCATGAAGAGGTTGATAAATTATTTTGCTCCTTCAGAATCAATTTTTATCCTCGATACTCATGGAGACATCGTTGTCGCAAATATTCATGATATTCAAACAAAAAATTATAGTGCCTGCGACTTTTTTAAAGAGGCTGTGAATGGTAATACTTATGTCTCTGAACCTGCGATGGATCAAGGGAAAGGGTATATTCATTATAGTACGCCCGTCAGGAATTATAAGAAAGAAATCATAGGTGTCCTGGTAATGAGGCGTCATGCTGAGGAGCTATGGAAGTTCGTTGAAGGGGAAAGGGATTATCTTGGGAAAGGGAGCCTGTGCATCCTGACAGATAGGTATGGCGTGAGGATAGCCCATGCAACGGATAGGAGTTTGGTCTTTAAATCCTGGATTAAGCTGGGTCCCGGGGTTAAAAAAAATCTGGAGATGGAACATCATTATGGTGAAGATATAAAGGAGATAGGTTTTACGGAAATACCGGAGGTTTCTATGGCGCTGGCTCAAAATGCAGGGGGTATATTCGTCCATCCGCTGGTAATCAGTACTGAAGCTTATTGGGGGTATTGTATGTCTTTAAAAGAGAAGGACTGGAAGCTTCTCTACACAGTGCCCGCTTCTGCTTTTCTGGCACAGGTAAAACATCTGACACGAAACGCCGTCTTTTCAACGGGAGGTGTTTTTATTATCGTTATAGTCCTTGCATGGCGCCTTTCGGTAAGTTTGGCACGACCAGTCAAAAAGCTGACTTCAGCAGCCAATGCGATTGCCAATGGCAACCTTGACTTCCCTATTATTCATAGGCAACAGCAGCATGAGGTCGGTGTATTGACGCAGTCCTTTGAGGTAATGAGGCACAAGATCAAAGATTCTTATAAAGAATTGAAGGATGCCAATATTGAGGCGTTGCTCATGTTGGCAAGGGCATGTGAGGTGCGGGATGAGGATACGGGCAATCATGTCTTGCGCATTAACCATTATTCCATGGCCCTGGCAAAAGAACTAGGTCTGAAGGAGTCCTTTATAAAGGAATTGGGGCCATCGAGCATTTTACACGACGTAGGGAAGATACATATCCCTGATTATATATTGAAAAAAAAGGGTTATTTTACAAATGCAGAGAGGGCGGAAATGAAAAGGCACCCTCTATATGGTGACAGGATACTCGGTGACAGTGAATTCTTTCATTTAGCCAAAGAGATTGCCCGATGGCACCATGAGAACTTTGACGGCACCGGCTATCCTGACGGGTTAAAAGGCGAGGCAATTCCTATCTCGGCACGGATCGTAAGGCTTGCCGATACCTATGATGCCCTGGTCAGTAAAAGACGTTATAAGAGTGCATGGTCAGACCAGCAGGCATACAATCAGATCGTAAATCATAGCGGTACTTATTTTGATCCCCTGGTGGTAGAAGCATTTAAACGTTTATTCGAAAAGGAAGTCATTCAGGAGATTAAGAATAGGTATACCTGAATAACAACGCAAAAACCCTCGCTTCAGACCGATAAATAATATTTGAATGTTCAGGAATTTCAATCTTATATTTTTTGTTTGAAGAAGAAGCGTCATTTTAAATATAATCATCCTGAACAAATTCTAATGTCAAATGCCAGAAATTGGAAACGAGGTGTAGAACATTTTGAATTTGTAATTTTGAAATTGTTTCGAATTTCGGGTTTAGCGGGTCAGGATTCATAATATATGTCATCTATCTCGGATGAAAAGAAGTTGCACCAACGACTCAAGACCCTCTCAGGCGTCTTTTTACTACCCACCAGCAAACCCTTAGACTATAAATCAATGATACGGACGGTTACCAAACATTTTAAGATATTTACAGAGGCTGATGCGTCCGTCCTTATGCTCAATAATAATAATGAAAATCTTACCCCCGTTTTTTCCCTGGGCATTCCTTTTTCTAAAATTAAGGACGCAACCCTTCCGTTGTCTACACGATTGAAAGATATCGTATCTCGCCCGGTACTGGATGTGCGTTATTCTTCTTTTATGAACACCCCCCTTATTCACAATCGGAAACTGATCGGTCTGTCTGCCGTATTTAGTACCATACCAGAATATTTTCATACTTTTGAACGTGACAAATACAATAACCTTCTTCTGACCGTGCTGGCCAGTTACTTCGCGGTGAGCATTGAAAATGTAACCTTGTCAGATTCCATAAAATCGCTGGAGCGTTCAGACGAGCAGGGAAAATGCGCAGGTACAATCCACATAGCCAGTGATGTGACCGAACAAAGGGAAAAACGGAATCAAGCGATGCAAGCGGATAAATTGTCTACCTTAAGTATGTTAATCACAGAGATCGCCCACGAGATTACTACCCCCCTTTCATTAATCGCAGGTTACACGCAAACTTTTTTAAAGGGTGCTACTGAAAAGAACAAACACGAGTTGACTGAAATTCAAGAACATGCCAACCGTGTCGCTAGTTTTGTAAGGCAACTCCTGGATTTTGCCAAACAAGAAAATTTCATAAAAAAGAATATTGATATTCATCTGGTTATCGAGAAAGCGATCTCTTTATTCTCTCATAAACTGGAGGAACAAGACATCCACCTCGTCAGGGAATATGATATATCACCTCTCTTCGCTAATTGTAATAGCAATCAAATGGAGTTGGTTTTTATTAATTTAATCAGCAATGCGTTGGACGCCATAGAGTCGCGGGGAAATATTGAGAGGATGCTATCGATAAAAACGGGAAGAAATGGCGCGTTAGGAAAGATACTTTTTAAAGACACAGGCTGCGGCATCCCGGAGGAAGACAAGGAAAGAATCTTTGATCCATTTTTTACCACCAAAGAGACAGGGAAAGGAACGGGTTTAGGCCTCTCGATATGCCAAAAGATCGTTCATGAACACGGTGGAAATATACAAGCTTTCAGCCAGTTGGGAAAAGGTACGACATTTACCATAGAACTTCCTTTGGTCAAAACTATGGATGAAAAGTCGCCACCGGTAGGAGCCGTCTCCTGACGGCGACCAGCAAGCCACAAGGGTGTGCAAGACCTATATGGGTCGCCAACAGGAGTTGGCTCCTACCTGTAATATCTATGCTATGATAACAATACAAAGAGTCGTAATTATAGTCCTGGACAGTGTCGGCGTTGGCGCTATGCCTGATGCGTACTTGTACGGAGATGAAGGCAGTAATACCCTGGGAAATATTGCGGATGTTTTGGGTGGATTATCGTTACCCAATTTGGAAAGACTGGGGCTTGGAAGAATTATACCTGTCAAGGGCGTTTCTTCTTCAATTGCACCTTCAGGTTTTTATGGCAAGATGTCAGAAATCTCCGCAGGAAAGGACACGACTTCCGGCCACTGGGAGATGATGGGAGTTGTAACAGCAAAACCCTTCCCTACCTACCCGAACGGTTTCCCCAAAGAGGTCATAGACGTATTTGTTAAAAAAATCGGGAGACCTATTTTGGGCAATAAACCAGCCTCTGGCACTGAAATTATCCAGGAACTGGGAAAACAACACATCGAGACGGGTTTCCCGATAGTGTACACCTCAGCCGACAGTGTCTTCCAGATTGCCGCCTGTGAAGACACCATCCCAATTTCAGAGTTATACAAAATGTGCGAAACAGCCCGTGAGATACTAACAGGAGAACATGCCGTAGGACGGGTTATTGCACGCCCATTTGTTGTAAAAAACGGCCAATTCATCAGGACAGACAGGCGTAAGGATTTCTCTCTAACGCCGCCGTCATCCACGGTTTTGGATCACGCACTTCAAAAGGGACTGGAGGTGGTCGGTGTCGGTAAGATTGGTGATATATTCGCACACACGGGACTATCAGCAGAGATACACACACACGATAATCAAGATGGAATTACACAAACAATAACATGTGGAAAAAGAAATTTTAAGGGTATCCTTATCACGAACCTTGTTGATTTCGACATGAAGTACGGTCATAGAAACGATGTTAAAGGATATGCGGATGCCTTAAAAACCTTCGACAACAGCATTCCTGAAATATTAGAAACACTTGGCAAAAAGGATATTTTGTTTATTACGGCAGATCATGGATGTGACCCAACCACACCGAGCACAGACCATTCCAGGGAGTATGTACCGCTATTGGTTTATGGAAAAGAATTGAAATCTCCTGCATCATTAGGCATTCGTCAATCCTTTGCTGACTTAGGAGCCACCGTAACAGAAATTTTAAATCTGAGCCCCCTGCCTTGCGGCCGGAGTTTTTATAATATTTTATTTTAAAACTTAAAAGAATTGATTTTTATTAATCATAAATTAAAATATACACAATAAGTGAACGCAATAAAAAAGTTGTCATTGCGAGCGACAGCGAAGCAATCCAAACCTTCCAGACTTCGACGTGAACTCAGTCGAACGATTGCTTCGGGCTATCGCCCTCGCAATGACATTTGCATGTAACCATATTTATTGCGTTTACTATAGCGAAGTTATGCGGTGAAAGGGGATAGGTGTGAAACTCTCAGATGTACTGACCAAAGAACGTATCATTATTAATTTACATGGCAAGGATAAATGCGACGTTCTGAAAAAATTGGTCAATGTCGCCAAGACTTCGGGCAAGGTAACTGATGAAGTAGACCTCCTAAAAAAGGTAATAGAACGAGAAAACATTAAGAGTACGGGGATCGGTGGTGGGATCGCAATACCACATGCTCAAACTTCCGGTGTAACCGATATTATTGCATGTTTGGGGATTTCCGAGCAAGGGATTGAATTCAATTCCCTTGACGACAAACTCGTCCATCTGGTTTTTTTAATCGCTACCAAAGAGCGAACGAATAGCACATATCTCGGGCTTTTAAGCCGAATAGCCCGTTTATTCATTGATGAATCCTTTAAACAAAGAATCATCAAGTCTACCTCACCCGAAGAGATCATGAATCTTATCCTTGGAAAAGAAAAGGAATAAAAAAGGGCTTTCTTATGGATTCATTGCATTTCTCACCTACAACAGTAGTTTTCATGTTGGTACTTTTTTTTGTACTCCTCATTGTCTCTGCCTTTTTTTCACTCTCCGAGACGGCTTTTTTTTCTCTTAATAAGACACGATTGGATTTTCTGATCAAGCAGAAAAACAAAAAAGCCATCTCTATTTTTAATGTCATTAGTGAACCAGACAGGCTTCTCAGTACTATTCTTACAGGAAATAACATCGTCAACACCATAGTGTCAACGATAGGAACGACGCTTGCAATCTATTACTTGCGCGAGTGGGGTGTAATTCTGGCTCCAATTATCGTTGCCCTTATTTTACTTATGTTTGGCGAGACATTCCCGAAAGTATTAGCAACCCAATTCCCAGACCGGCTCTCGCTATTGATCGTTAAACCATACGAGTGGATACTATGGGGACTTTCCCCTATTGTTACCTTGATTACGTATATCACCTATCTGGCCTTTAATTTATTTGGTATAAAAATCGAGTATAAAAAAACAATCTTCACCCGTGAAGAGGTAAGGCATATCATCAAAGAAAGCGGAGAAACTGGCGTATTGGCTGACGGCGAACACAAGTTATTGCACAGGGTATTTGAACTGAATGATAAATTTGCTAAAGAGGTAATGGTACCGAGAGACAAGATTGTCGCTATAAATGCGGACATGAGTAGCGATGACATTGTGAGAATTGTCACCGAAGAAGGTCATACACGATACCCCGTATACAGGCTTAGTATTGATAACGTCATTGGGATCATTCATTCAAAAGCAATCATAAACATGTTGATAAATAATTCACTCTTCATCCTCGAGGACCTCATGATGGAACCTTATTTTGTCCCGGAGGACAAAAAAATTAGCAAGATACTCGCAGAATTCCAGCAAAAAGGCTTGCACGTAGCCATTGTCAAGGATACTCAGGGATCTGTTTCAGGCCTCATTCAGATAAAAGATATCCTGAAGGTCATTTTTGGAGAATTGACGGAAAAGACAACTCCTGATTTGTGAACGTTAAGGAAATTCAAAGTTGCAATTGTAGCGCGAACATCAGTTCGCTTACATCCTATGAGAATTAAAGTTCGCGCTACAATGAAAAAGCCGCAGAAGGCCTAATTTACATCGTTTACTATATATATTTGGTTTATTATGTCTATTTTTGTCACTGGGGGAACGGGTTTTTTAGGAAAGCAACTTATAAAGGAGTTGAACTGTCTTGATGAAGAGGTCCATCTCCTGGTCAGAAAAAATAGCAATCTAAAGGAGATTGACCATAAACGATTAAAAATATTTTTAGGAGATGTAACCAATGTACGCACGATCAGGGAAGCAATAAAAGGGTGCAAAACGATATTTCACATGGCCTCGCTGGTAAAGGCGTGGACGCTCAATCCAGCAGAATTTTATCAGGTCAATGTGGAAGGCCTTAAGAACGTTATGGAATGCGCCATGGAAGAGGATATTACAAAATTTATATACACCTCTTCCTTTATGGCCATTGGCCCTTCAAACGGTAAAATCAATACCGAGGAAACACAACACGACCCTGACCACCTCCATAACCATTACGAACGGACAAAGTATATTGCCGATCAATTGATCCCTGCGTATCTCAATAGAGGACTGCCTGTAATTACGGTGTATCCTTGTGTGATTTATGGGCCGGGGGAGATCACTGAAGGAAATTTGGTTGTCCGTATCATCCTGGATTTCCTGGAGCAAAAGATACCAGGAATCCTTGGAGACGGAGGCAAGTTGTGGAATTACGTATTTGTCACAGATGTGGTAAAAGGCCATTTGCTGGCTATGAAAAAAGGCAAGGTTGGACAAAAGTATATTCTTGGGGGGGAAAACGTTTCCATGGATAATTTCTTCAAATTACTCGAAACCTCAAGTGGAGTAAATGCCCCGAAACGTCATATCCCATTTTGGATTGCAAAAATGTCCGCAAGATGCGAGGAACTCATTGCCCGTATATCTGGGAAAACGCCAAAACATACACCCACTATAATTGAAATCTACAAACACGACTGGGCATTTAGTTCAGAAAAGGCGGAACAGGAATTGGGATATACCCATATTCCTTTAAAAGAAGGCCTGGAGCGTACATTGGACTGGATATATAAGACCCTAGGCTCAAACCGCACAAAGACTAAATAACCACAACAAATAAATTCTTGTGGGTGGTTCAATCTTGTAGACTTCGTCGTGAGCGCTCAGTCGAACGATTGAACCAGATATTTTGAGCTAGGCAATACATTTTGAACAGTTATCAGTTATGTGAAATACCAAATGTTTCGGTTCAATCGAGGACGATTGAACCAGCGAAAAACCTGAATGGATCGGAATCTGTAGCGTGGGAGTTTATCGTTTGGCTGAGCTCACGACGAAGCCCCCCCTCAATGCCGACCACGCTTGTCCTCGACTTGTATCGGGGAAGGGTCGGCACTAAATTTTTGCCAAAAACGTCAAGATATTTTTGTTAAGATACCAAAACCTATGACAAGCGAAACCAAACGGAAGATCGAACATATTATACCGGTAGTATTCGTCCTTCTTCTAAGGTACTTAAATATCTGGCAGGCGCTCCTGTTTGCCTTTGTTGGAATTATGTACGGACTTTTTTTGTCAAGAATGTTTGTTAGGGGGGCATTCCGGGAGCATGAGCAGGAAAAGGGCTTTTCCCCTGGTAAGCTTATCTATGGTGTAATGGTCTTTATTCTCATCTTGCTCTTCTATAAAAAAATGTATATCGTCGCAGGAGCGTGGGCAATCATGTCCCTGGGAGACGGCTGTTCCAACATATTTGGAAGGGCTTACGGGAAAAGGAAACTCCCCTGGAATACCGGGAAATCATGGGCAGGTTCCGCGGCCTTTGTCTTGTTTGGCGGGCTGGGCGCTGCTATACTCATGTGGTGGGTGAACCTGGGTCAATCCCCTGCTCAAATTATTCAGGGGCAAATGCAAACACCATTAATGTGGTCTTACTTTTTTACCTCTGCGTTTTTAGCTGCTTTTGTAGCAGCAGGTGTAGAATCACTACCCCTAAAGATCAATGACAATATTACCGTACCTTTAACGGCCGGTCTGTTCCTGTACGCCACCACGATTACTAATTGGGAACATCTCAATAATACGTATAGCATCGTTGCTGCTTTAGGCGTTAATATTTCATTTGGGCTACTTGCTTACTATTTAAAGACAGTAAGCAAATCGGGTTTAATCGGCGGAATAGTTGTTGGCACAATAATATATCTTTGTTTAGGAATAGGTGGTTTCTTAATCCTCTTTACATTTTTTACACTTGGCAGTTGGTCATCCAAACACAAATACAAATGGAAGGCATCGCATGGAGTTGCGCAGGAGAACAAGGGAAGGCGCGGTTTGAAACATGCAGTCGCCAAAGGTGGTGTAGGGCTTATCATGGCTATTATGGCATTGTTGACCGACATGCCTGAAGTCTTCAGTATCGCCTTTGTGGCTGCCTTTGCCACAGCAACGTTCGATACAATCTCCAGTGAATTAGGGCAAATTTATGGGAAAAGACCTATCTTAATTACCACCATGAAATCCGTGCCTGTGGGAACGGATGGGGCAATATCTATCGAAGGCACCATTTTGGGAGTCTTGTCTGCCGCACTCATTGGCGCTGAAGGTTATTTATTGCACTTAATCAGTCTTTCGTCGATAATAGTCGTAGTAATTGCTGCGTTTATTGGAACAACAGTTGAGAGTATTTTGGGGGCAACTATCGAACGGCGGAAATGGGTGAGTAACGAAGTGGTTAATTTTATCAATATTTCCATAGGCGCAGGAGTATCAATGATCCTGGCAAAGATTCTGTTTTAGCCACAAAGACACGAAGACACAAAAATATAACATGTAACTGGGTAGGAGCCGTCTCCTGGCGGCGATTAGCCATTTACATTGGTTTGCGATTGCCACAATGTCACCAACAGGAGTTGGCAACTACAACGATGTAGCGCGACTTTCAAGTCGCCTATTTCTGTTGATTACCTTTTTAGTTGCTTCAGGCGAGATAAATCTCGCGTTACAATTACGTAACATTGAACTATGGAATTACCTGTAATATCTCTTAAAGCAAAGCGAAACTCTCTCCATCCCTGGATATTCAACCGGATGATCCGGCATCCCCAAAAACGCCTCAAGCCAGGAACACTGGTAGAGATAATCTCAAAAGAGGGCGAGTTTATTGGCAGAGGCATTTACAATTTTAACAGCAATATCGGCATCCGTCTGCTAACGGAAAATATTTCTGAATTACTAGACCGGGAGTTCTTCTTCAAAAAACTCGAACAGGCTAAAATGCTTCGCGAAGAAATCCTGCAAATTCACAAGACTTCGGACTGTTACCGGCTCGTTCACGGTGAAGCCGATGGGTTATCGGGGTTAATTATCGATAAGTTTGCCGACGTTTTCGTTGTTGAACCATATTCAGCCGGATATGTAGAAACGATGGGCTGGATTGCGTCGTCTTTGCAGTCCATATATCCTGGAAGCCGAATCGTTGTACGCCCGGACGAACGAACAGCCGCTAAGGAAGGGGTAGATTTTTCGAAGGTAGCTAAAGATTATCCTGGTCCTGATTTCATAGAAATTAAAGAAAATATTTTGAGGATGAATGTAAGTCTAAAAACAGGTCACAAGACAGGATTTTTTCTCGACCAGCGCGAAAACCGCCTGACCCTGTCGCAGTATTGCCGAGATAAGGAAGTACTCGACTGCTTTTGCTACACGGGAGGATTTGCCATTTCCGCAATGCTTGCCGGGGCACGGTCAGCAACAGGAATTGATCTGGATGAAAAGGCATTGGAAACGGCGCAGGAGAATGCCCGCTTAAACTCGACGAAAGTAACGTTTCAGCACGTCAACGTGTTTGACCACCTGCGCTTGATGACTAGCAAAGGCATGCAATCCGATGTAGTTATTCTCGATCCGGCCAAACTCGCCGGTTGCGCGGATGAGATCAGTCGGGCGCACCGCACCTATGGCGACATCAACCGGCTTGGTATGCAGGTCGTCAGACCCGGCGGCATCCTGCTGACATGTTCTTGCTCCGGGCTGGTCTCTGAGAGCGATTTTCTTTCCATATTGACTCGTTCCGCCGCAGAGGCCGGGGTTGTGCTCCAAATCTTCAAGATCACCGGGGCCGCATCGGATCACCCCTTTTCTACCGTCTTCCACGAAGGCCGATACCTCAAGGCCGTCTTTGCAAGGGTTTTCCCTTTTACAAAAAAGAAAAGACTTTGTATTACAGAATTATAAACCGCAAGAAAAAGGTTTTTACTCTGCTTACTGACTTCGCGGGGTATGCACTATGGGCGCCGATAAACCTTTTTAAAAGACGGAACAAACCCTTATCAGATATCACGGAAATCCTGGTCATCCGTACCGCCTATATCGGTGATGTGATCATGACACTACCAATTCTAAAACCTTTGAAGGCGCTGTATCCCGATGCAAAAATAACCTTCTTAACCAGTTCCAGCGCCAGGGATGTACTTCTTAACAATCCATATATTGATGCAATTATCACGTATGATGCCTTCTGGTTTTATCCCGGAAATTTTAGAGTTGCCGTCAAGGATTACTTTAAATTTTTGAAGATTCTCAGGTCTAAAACGTATGATTTGGTCATAGAGGCAAGGGCAGATATACGGGATATCCTGTTGTTGGCATATGTCAGCAAGAGCCGATATAGAGTGAGTTACCGTGCCGGTGGCGGAGGATACTTGCTCACCCATGTTGTACCATACGAAAAGATAAAACACAGAATTGATTACCATCTGGATATCATCCGGCATTTAGGCGGCAGAAATGACACAATCGAATGGGGGATGTATCTGGATGCCGAAGAGAAAAAGGCCGTTGACTCATTTTTCACGCAGGAAGGAATTCACCGTAAAGATTTATTGGTGGGTATTCATCCCGGAAGCCGGAAGAAACTAAAGGCATGGTTTCCTGACAGATTCGCAGCACTTGCTGACAGCATTATAAAAGAATACGGGGCACAGGTTATATTTACCGGATCGCCAGAGGAGAAGGAATTCATTGACGGGATAATAATGAAGATGGACTATAAAGCGGTCAATCTTGCGGGAAAAACAAATCTGAGGCTGCTTTCAGGTATCATAGGAAAATTGGACTTGTTTATTTGCAACGACAGCGCCCCTCTTCATATCGCCTCTGCCATGAAGACTCCAACAGTAGCTATCTTCGGGCCTTCAAAGAGCAAGGAGACCGGACCGTATGGAAATATGCAGAGAGTGGTAGAAAAAGATTTTCCCTGTAGATTTGGCTGTGATGAGGATGTCTGTAATCATAGCGTCTATAAAGAGTGTATGGAAAAAATAGAGGTCGCTGATGTGCTTGAAGCTGTAGGATCCATCGTTAGAGAAGCGCATACCACAGCAAAGCCGCATCCAAATTAACACTATAAGAAGACAAATCACGAGATTGTATAAAAACTACTTCAAAGTCTGAAAATTTCTGGTATAATATTTAAGCTCAAGATGACAATATATATCACTGCTGGTTCAGGCTTGTAGCCTGAACCGAAACATTTGGTTCAATCGAGGACGATTGAACCAGCAAAAGGACGATTGAACCAGCAAAAAACCAGCAAAGATTGAACAACAAAAAACACAAAGAAATACCCAGTGTCTTCGTAGCTTTGTGGTTAGTTTAAAATTCCTTAGCATTAAAAAAAGGACTGAAAAATATGAACACCCCGTCTGTAAAATCAAATTTTGAAGAGATTTTAACAAAGCCTGCCGACTCGGGATTCAGATTGGATATCATGCGGGCTTATTCCAAAGATGATATCAGGAATGCATTGTTTCATACCTTGAAAAAATATAAAGACCTGCTGCCCGCTTCAAAAACTGCAAAGATATTTTTAAAACCCAACCTTAACAGCAACATGAACGCCTTAACGGGCAATACTACCGACCTAAGGATCATTGGTGCAGTCATTGAATTCCTCAGAGAAAATGGATACAAAAACATAACTATGGGTGAGGGCACGAATAGTGGGTTTTACAGAAATGGCATTAGCGTAATCTCCAGGCTGGGCATTGACAAATTAGGCGCTCACTATGGCATCAAGGTGGTCGATTTGAATTATTCTGAAAAGGTGGAGGTAACGTTTGAAAATGGGGTAACGTCAGGCGTTGCAAAGGAATGCCTGGAGGCTGATTTTTTCATTAACCTGCCCAAACTGAAGACACATTTTGAAGTGGGAATGAGTGTATGCCTGAAAAATATGATCGGATGCCTCGTCGGTCAGGAAAGCAAGAAAAAGACTCATAAAAGCCTTGCTAAAAATATCCTTAACATCAACAAAAAGATAAAACCACACCTTCACATCGTTGATGGACTCATTAGCATGGAAGGGCTTGGGCCTACACGGGGAACTCCCTTGTGCACAGGATTAATCATCGCAGGCACCGACCCCTACCTTATCGACTTAACCTGTGCGAGAATTGCTAAATTTAACTACCACAAGGTGAAAACATTGAAAGCCGCAGAAGACGAAGGAACACTCACAAACGATTATCATGAATTCGTCAAATCCTTAGATTTATCTGCAATCACCAGAAAATTCAAGGAACCAAAGGCAAACCCGCTCGTTTCTTTTATTCACAGCCCAAAACGTCAGCGATACTTTCTTGCCGTTCGGAACACACCGTTTTTTAATTATTTGTGTTCTACAAAATTATTTGGTCACCTCCTTTTCCTGTCCGGACTCAGGCAAGATAATTTTATAAAAGAAGACATGGTCTTTAACGGTTTCACTTTTAACAAGACCTTGTGCAAGGATGGATGTACAAAGTGCAGGGATTACTGCCCGACCGGACTCAGGCTTCCTGAAACACTTGAAAATCAGGACAATGGCTGTGTCGAGTGCCTCTATTGCTTTTTAGTCTGTCCCACAAATGCCATTGGGTTCAAAGGAAAACTTGGCTTTGCAGCCGAACAGGTACGCCAATATGACGAAATTACAAGGAAGATAGTCTAGGTGAAGGTTTTATTACTCAATCCACCATTCCTCAAAAAATTTTCCCGTCCACAGCGGAGTCCCGCCGTAACCAAGAGCGGAACTCTGTACTTTCCCCTGTGGCTGGCTTATGCTACGGGTGTTTTAGGCGAAAACGGATTTGATGTCGATCTGATAGACGCTCCGGCAGATGACTATTCTCTTGACGATGTCCTCGAGAAAACCAGGAAGTTTCAGCCGTCCCTCATTGTCCTGGATACCAGCACGCCAAGTATCTACAACGATGTTGCCATCGCCGGCCATTTGAAAGAACTATGTCCCTCGTCTTTTATAGTCCTTGTAGGAACTCACGTCTCAGCGCTTCCTGACGAAACCCTCAATATTGATAAGAGAATTGATGCTGTTGCACGATACGAATATGACTACACCCTGTTAGACCTTGCCAAGACCATTGCAACTCAGGGGAATTTGAGAAACGTAACCGGGCTGAGTTTTCGTGAAGGCAGCAACATCATTCATAACCCTGCGAGGCCATATATAGAAAACCTGGACGAGTTGCCATTTGTAAGCAAGGTCTACAAGAAGTTTCTCAGGATAGAGAATTACTTTAACCCCAACGCCCTGTATCCGATGGTAACTATCACCACAAGCAGGGGATGTCCGTTCCCCTGTACCTTCTGCGTATATCCGCAGACCCTGATGGGACGTGGATTTCGGGTGAGAAGCGTGGGAAATGTGGTTGCAGAGATGGAATACATTAGAGATAATTTTCCGCAGGCGAAGGCCGTCTTTTTTGAAGATGACACCATGACCGTCAATAAAAACCGGTGCAAAGAACTGGCTGATTGCATACTCCAAAAAAGTGTAAATATTTCGTGGACGGCCAATGCCCGGGTGGGTCTGGATTATGAAACAATGCGGGCTATGAAGAAAGCCGGCTGTCGCTCGTTCTGCGTGGGATTTGAGAGCGGGAGCCAGAAGATTCTGGATAACATGAAAAAGAAGTCAAAGCTCGAAGAAATGGAATCTTTCATGACAAATGCCAGAAAGGCAGGAATATTAATCCACGGCTGCTTTATGGCCGGACTGCCCGGTGAAACGAAGGAAACCCTCCAGGAAACTTTAAATTTGGCCAAAATACTTAATCCCGATACCGTTCAGTTTTACCCCGTTATGGTCTATCCGGGGACAGAGGCGTATGCGTGGTACAAGGAACGGGGACTCATCAGCACATCTGATTACAAACAGTGGATTACACCGGAAGGACTTCATAATACAGTCATCAGCACGGATAGCTTGTCATCAGAAGAACTCGTCAGATTTTGCGACCATGCACGGCGGTCATTTTACCTAAGACCCTCTTACCTCATATACAAAGCAAAGCAAATGCTCACGTCTCCCAGAGAAATAAGAAGGACGTTCAAGTCCGCAAGGACATTTTTAAAGTATCTTATTAAAGGTTCAGATTTGCCGAAAAAGGCGTGAGATAAATCTCCAATACACGTATTTCTAAAAGAGAAATATGGGCCTCTATGCAAAATATATCTTCCCGCATCTACTGGAATATGCCATGTCCAGTTCTATCCTTGTTGATTGCCGCCAGGATACTCTATCAGGGGTAAAGGGAGAAATATTAGAAATTGGCTTTGGTACCGGAATGAACTTACCCTATTACCCTGAAAATGTTCGTCGAATTACCGGCGTTGATATAAACATCAACATACACTCTAAAGCTGAAAAAAGGTTGAAATCCTCTCATATTCAGGTAGACTACTATCCGATAAATGCAGAATATTTACCCTTCCCAGACAATACATTTGATACCGTTGTCAGTACGTTTACGCTGTGCAGTATTAAAGATATCCATCGAGCCTTGTCAGAAATTACCAGAGTGCTAAGGCCGCATGGACGATTCTTTTTTGCCGAACATGGTCTTAGCCCTGATTATCAGGTCCAGAAATGGCAACATCGATTGAATTCAATTAATAAGGTGCTTTCCTGTGGCTGCAACTTAAACCGAAATATCAAAGAGATCATGGAGTCTTGTAATTTAAAGATTTTAAAGTTAGACCAATTTTATCTGGGAAAGACCCCAAAAATATTTGGATACTTGTACAAAGGGATGGCTGCCATAAATCCTTCGTAACAAAAGGAGAAATATTATTACAGCATGTAGGGGTAATTCATGAATTACCCCTACCAGATTGGAATTTTTTAACGTTTAATATCGTTGAAAGGAGGAGTGTTTTGAAAAAGATTATCAGTATACTTTTTATCGCTTTATTTTGTGTTGCACAAGCAGCATGGGCAGGCTCGTCGAACCCGCGCATTCTCTTGGAAACCAGCAAGGGCGTTATTGTATTGGAGCTTGATTTGAAGGCAGCTCCGAAGTCGGTGGAAAATTTTCTCGGCTACGTGCGTGAAGGATTTTATGACGGCACCATCTTTCACCGGGTAATCAAGGGATTCATGATTCAGGGCGGGGGTTTCACTGAAGATATGCAGCAAAAGTCAACGCATGCTCCAATTACGAATGAGGCTGACAACGGACTTCAGAACAAACGCGGTACCGTAGCGATGGCACGCACCATGGATCCCCACTCTGCCACCGCACAATTCTTCATCAATACCGTAGACAACTCTTTTCTTGACCATAAAGGAAAAACTTCCAATGGCTGGGGATACTGTGTATTTGGTAAGGTCATTGAAGGCATGCATGTAGTGGACGCCATTGAGAGCGTCTCTACCACCTCAAAGGCAGGGAACAGCGATGTCCCAACTACCCCAGTAACTATTGAACGAGCGATAGTGGAGAAATAGGTCTAACTCAATAGTTTAGGAATTTTTATTTTATTTAATCGGGTCAGCGGGCGATGCATGCCGTAAGGTTGAATGGTAGAGGCAGGTTTCAAACCTGTCTCTACTTCTGTTGGCAACAGCAGTAAGCCCAAAGGGCAGAAAGCATATAGGCGGGGGTGAAGCCCATAGGTGTTAAGTTAAGCGATTCTTGGGGTGGCATGGATAAACTCTGTTTGTCCGTGCCTGCCTTGGCTTACAACGGTACGAATGCCGCAGGAGATGAATGAATATAGCCCCGGAGGGGCGGTCTGTTTGTAGCAATGGAATTGAAACATCATAAAAGCTCCGTAGGAGCGGCCTGATATATGCTTCAGAAAACTATGCGGTTGCGTGTTTGTTTGACAAAAATAACAGGCCGCTCCTACGGAGCTAATACAATGATTCGTGTTTAATGCTACAAACAGGTCGCCCCTCCGGGACTAAAGAAAAGGTAGTAACCTTACATGGCAACCCGAACTTGCAAGGTATTGTCTGCCCGAAAGGCTTGAGTTCGGCGGGAGGAATGGGTATTCTAAATTTCTTAACTTAACACCTATGGGGTGAAGCCCCCGTATATGTTTTGAAAAAGGTATAATTTAACAGCTACATACAGCATTATGTCACTAAATATTCCAAACCTCGAACGAAACAAATTTTTGGCGCCCTTTACCACATACAAGATCGGCGGGCCGGCGGATTTATTTGTTGAGGTTCGTACTATTGATGAATTGGTAAATGCCTTGTCAGCGGCTCGTAGCAGCCGTACTCCATTTTTCCTGCTTGGTTGCGGGGCTAATATTTTATTTACCGACAAGGGGTTTCGTGGATTGGTTATCCGTAACCGGGCAAATAAAATTATGTTCCTCGATAAGGGAAGGGTGCTGGCAGAAAGTGGCGCAATAGTTGATGATCTTATAGAGCAAAGTAAAAACCTTGGATTGTCTGGGTTTGAGCATTTTAGTGACATCCCAAGTACCGTCGGCGGGGCGATGTGGCAGAACCTGCACTTTTTGTCACCCGACAGAAAACGGACGGTATTTATTGAGGAAATCGTCCGGACAAGCCGCATATTCACAGAAGAATGGCAGTTTCGCACGGTCGGAGTCGATTACTTTCAGTACGGATATGATACGAGTATCCTGCAGGTGCGAAAGGATATTGTGCTCGATGTTACCTTCCAACTCAGTCCAAAGCCGAAGGAAGAAATTCTTCAGGTGATAGACGCAAATATAGCCTGGCGTCGCGCAAAACAGCCACCATTAGCAGAGTTTCCAAGCTGTGGTTCGGTGTTTAAAAAAATAGAAGGTGTTGGGGCTGGCAGATTGATTGATCAGGCTGGACTCAAGGGCGCTCGTATTGGTGGGGCTGAAGTTTCTCCAAAGCATGCGAACTTTATTGTCAATACGGGCAATGCCACAGCCGCTGATGTCCTCCGGTTAATGAAGCATGTACAAGAAGAAGTGAAACGGAAACTTGGATATACGTTGGAGACTGAGATTACCGTCATCGGTGAGCGATAGATATGAATTAGGACAGGATTAACAAGATTTACACGATAGACAGAAAATAAGAAATGAGAGGTTGTGAAGTTGGGAAGTTGAGAGAATGAAAAAACCGGAAGATGAGAAGTTGGGATTCTCCCAACCTCTCATCCTCACAGTTTCACAACTTCTGGTTAACAATGCCGTCTCAGTCTCTATAAAATCTAATCTGAGAAATCTGAGAAATCTGTGGTTGCTTTGTTTTAGCTGACCTTTACGGAAATCTGTTTTGGCTTTACTGCTTCCTTCTTTTGCAAGGTAATCTCAAGCACGCCATTTTTGTACTCTGCCGTTACCTTGTTTGTGTCCACAGAACTCGGAAGGTCAATGGAACGCGAGAAGCCTCCATAGCGTCTTTCCATACGGTAATAGTTTTTACCCTTTTCCTCTTTCTCTTCTTTTTTCTCGCCCTTGATTAAGAGGGTATTGTCCTTCACAGAAATATCGATTTCCTTTGGATCGATGCCAGGTATTTCCGCCTTTACGGTGAATTTCTCATCAGTTTCCGCTAAATCAATAGGCGGTATCCATGCGCCAGTCTCCATTCCAAAATCAGAAATGTCCCCGCTCTTGAAAAACCGATCCAGCATCCGATTCATTTCATTCTGGAGCGATGAAATGGTGGGTAAATGCGACCACTTTATCAGATCTCTTGCCATAACACATACCTCCTTAAAAATTAAAGATGTAAAAGATATAAATACGTTTGTTTTTAAATTTAGCAAAATTGATGCCTGATATTAATTTTGAACGTTTAGTGATAATAATATGTTGCTATACAAAAAGTTATGAAAAAGTTATGATTTTGAAATAGTATTCAGCAGCACAAATAATTGCTGTCATTTTGGCAGATTTATTTGGTAAGATGTCATTAATAATCGTGAAAGTAATTTTTAATTCTCTTGAAAGGTTTGTCAAAATTTGATTTATTCTATCTTATGGAAATTAACAGAAATACAATAATCAGAGATCTTATAGAGTCGCATCCAGAGACAATTGCTGTATTCAAGAAGTACAACCTTGTTATAGCCGGTGGTGTTCGGGGGCCTAACGAACCGATTGCCTTTTTTGCCAAGGCACATGAGGTGGATTATGATACCCTTGTGAAAGAACTCAACGAGGCTATCGAAAAGGGCGGTGGTGAACATATTGAAATTCCAAAGTTTGAAGAAGATAAAATTTACGAGAAATTCGTTAAAACGGCAATCGTTTTAACGCTTACCGTAGGTGTGACATTTGGCGCCATTGTACTCAGTTATATCGCCATTAAATTAAACTTTAATTCAATTTATTATGCACTTATTCAGGCACACGGACATGCGCAGATTTATGGTTGGGTGGGGCTTTGTATCATGGGTTTCGCCTTGTACATTATACCACGGGTAAAGAATACAGAACTCAGACACAGGAGTTTGGCGAATATCTGTTATGGGTTCGCCATTGTTGGCATTTCTCTAAGAACTGTTGTACAGCCCCTGGTGTATAGTACCTTCAGGTTTTTACTTCCTCTTTCCGCCATTTTTGAGATCATTTCGATTTTCCTGTTCGCGTTTATTATCTTAAGAACCATTTTAGCGAGCAAGGAGAAGGTCGGTATCTTTGATAAGTTTTTCAAGGCGGGAATTTGCTGGTTTCTCATTGCGACATGCATGAATCTGGGGATGGTTTTTTATTTATACAAGCATGCCCTGTATGAAATTCCAAAGTCGTTTTTCAGTCCTTATGTGCATCTCTATCTCTTTGGTTTTGTACTCATGTTTATCTTTGC
>Ga0209323_10000852_pt1 | contig 20051 bp, 20 predicted proteins | sample Rifsed19ft2_FD_184014 | JGI IMG/M metagenome (GOLD analysis project Ga0209323, IMG submission 184014) | Soil microbial communities from Rifle, Colorado, USA - sediment 19ft 2 (version 2) | ecosystem: Environmental > Terrestrial > Deep subsurface > Rock core/Sediment | place: Rifle, Colorado...
ACCAGTGGAGGAAGTTTACGTGGGCACGATCAGTCAAGATCTTTTAGAAAAGATTAACAAAATCTCTTCGGTTTAGAGCCAAAGGCATTGTAATAACTCAACCATGAATCGAAATACAAAATCTAAATCACAAGCACCAAATCACAAATAAGAAGTCGGGAGCTAGGAGTCAGTAGTTAGAAGAAAGATTTTATCCTTCTGGATTCTTGGGAATTGGAATTTATGATTTGGCCATTTGTGCTTGCAGTTTAAGTTTGGCTAATGGAGCATATCCATTTTTGGTCAGATACTTACTAGATGGAAAAGTTACTAATAACAGCAGAAAACGTTTTGCCAATTTCCTCCCCCCCGCTAACCAAGGGTTCCATTTTGATAGTTGATGGAAAGATTAGAGAAATTGGAAAAGCATCGAAGCTTAAAAAGGAATATCAAGGTATGCCTACCCTTGAGCTCGGAGATGGAATCCTTCTTCCCGGATTTGTAAACGCTCACACCCACCTTGAGCTAGGATGGATAGGCAAGAGGATTGGGAAGTTCAGTGGATTCATAAGCTGGCTTAAACATATTATAAAAGCTAGGATGGCAGACACAACAAGGGAAGAAATAGAAACATCCGTTGAAGAAGGGATCAAAATGCTTTTACAATGCGGTGTAACCACTATAGGTGAGATTTCTTCCTATGGTGGCTTAGATAAGCCTTTACTTAAAAAATCAGGTATGAGAACGGTTCTCTTTTCCGAACTTTTTGATTGGCATGGAGACTTCTGGGAGATTTTTTCCTTCGATAAGGATGAAACTTTTGAAGAAAGACCTTTCCCTCATGCCACCTATTCGTGTTCTCCTGAATTCCTAAAAAAGGTTTGGAGGTTCAACCATCAAAGAGGGATTCCATTGGGGATCCATCTCGCCGAGAGCCCTGATGAGGTTAAGTTCCTAAGGGGTGAAGAAAACGGTTTTGAGAAGAAGATATTTCCACTTATAGGCAAAGAACCATTCGTGAGAGACAAAACTGATACCCCCTTTCAATATCTAAAGGGATTAAAATTTTTCAACGGAACAAAAGTCACAGCGGTTCACATGGTTCAGATCCTCCCAGAAGAGGTGGAAGAGGTAAATAAACATGATATTGGTATAGTTCTCTGCCCAAGAAGCAATTTCTTTCTCAAGGTCGGTACCCCTCCATTAAAGTACTTAGCAAAGCTTGAGAGAATAGGAATTGGAACAGATGGGCTCTCGAGTAATTTCAACTTAGACTTTCTTGAAGAGCTTAGATTCTTTTATCTAACATTTGGAAAGAAGCTTGGAAAAAGGGCCCCATTTTTTACCATTTATTTAGCTACGCTTGGAGGTGCAAGGGCGCTTTTCTTAGATGAAAGGATTGGAAGCATAGATAAAGGAAAAGAAGCTGATTTGATTTTTCTAAGTCCTAAGAATCCATTTCCTGATCCATATCTTTCAGTAATTTCCTGTTCTAAAGAAGATGTAAAACTCGTTATAGTAAGAGGCAAGGTAGTATCTTCAAAAACAGAAATTCCTATCAATATACATGATTAGTGAAATCAGAAAGCTATTCGTATACGGTACGTTTCTTCAAGGAGAGCCAAGAAACTATTATTTAAACAATTGTAAATTGATTCAGGCTTTGGAAATTCCAGGCAGGCTTTACTCCACTGGTAGAGGGTATCCAGCCGCTTTGTTTGATGGGAATTCCAAGGAAACCATCGCAGGGGAGATTTATAACCTTAGTGGGGATTCAAATAAGAAACTAAAAGAATTAGATGAAGTGGAGTGTACTAGATTCGATCTCTACAGAAGAAAGGACTTAAAACATAAAGGACATCACTTTTACCTCTACGAAGCTGGAGATAGGTTAAAGGGCTATCTTAATAAGGAAAATACGATTAATCCAGGAAGCTGGCGTCGTAAAGGATCGGTTGCACTTAAGGACCCTGTTGAATTTGCTATTAATTTTGAAAAAGAACAAGAAGAGCGATATATGGAATTTCCTCCAGAGGATTCAAGTGGAATGATATTTCTTAGAGGAGGTGCACCTATTCTTGTTACCGCGCCGCATGCTACAAGGCATTTGCGGATGAATAAACAAAAACAACAAGAAGAATATACAGGAGCAATTTCTGTAATTCTTCATTCACTAACTGGCGCCCATGCACTCTACACACACTGGGCATCAAAGATTGATCCCAATTTTTATGACGATGCCCCTTTTAAAAAGAAACTAGCAAAGGTAGTAACAAAATTTAGAATCAAATTAGTTCTCGATCTGCATGGCACAAGAGGTCAAAAGGCTGAGGATATATACCCAGGAATAGGAAATAACAGAGAATTTCTTATAGGAAATAATTCTTACCTTCATAAGCTAAATGATTCTGCAAAATCAAATGGCCTCGTTCTTGGCGGCCTTAACGTCTTCCCGGCATCAATTCAGATGACTGTAACTAAATTTGTTGCAACAAAACTAGGAATACCCACTATGCAGGTTGAGATTAATGAGAGACTTAGAGATCCAGAAGGTAATCCTTCTCAATTTGAAAAGTTAGTTAGATTTCTTACAGACTATATTTACTCTATTAAAACCTATATATAGCCACATAGTACACAGAGGATACCGAGTAGGGGCACGTTGCATCGTGCCCCTACTTTTGCAATTGAAATCTCTCTGTGTTCTCTTTTTTCTCTGTGGCTATGTTGTTTAATCGTTAGCCTTCCAGGATATCTAGTTTGACTTTCTCTCTAACAATCCCTTTTTGAAAAGCCTTTGTAAAAAGGAACCCTAGAGCCTTCTTCCCTTTCTCTCCCATATCCCTTGTATACTGATTCACATACATAAGAACAAATTTTTCTCCTAAATCCTTTTTCATTCCCCTCCCGAACCGAAGCGCATATTCTAAGGCTTCATCCTTGTGAGACAATCCGTATTCGATACTCTCCCTATGTACTCTTAAAATCTCCTTCTGCAAGCCTTGTTCAATATCTCTTCTTACAGTATTAATTCCTAGAGGAAGAGGTAGAGATGTATCCTTTGCCCACGCCTCTCCGAGATCAATAATCATTGTTAATCCTAAATCTTTATACGTAAGCTGTCCCTCATGAATAATGAGTCCAGCCTCAACTTCATCATCTCTTACAGCCTCCATCACTTTATCGAATGGCAGTTCAACGGGAACAAAACCATCGGCATAGAGACTTAGGAGAAGAAAAGCCGTGGTGAGTTTCCCAGGAACCCCTACTTTTTTTCTTTTAAGTCCATCCAAAGGTTCTTTCGCCACTACAATTGGACCATATCCCTCACCCATACTAGCACCGCATGAAAGGATTCTATATTTATCTTGGACGTGAAGGTAGGCATGGACAGAGATCGCAGTAACCTCTAATTCCCCATTCAGAGCACGTTTATTAAGAGTTTGTATGTCCTCTATTACGTGAATAAAGTCAATTTTATCCGATACTACCTTTCCGCTTGCCATTCCATAAAACATAAATGCGTCATCGGGATCTGGGCTATGCCCTAATTTCATTGAGAATTTGCTCAAATTATTTATCTCCTTTCGTGGTTCGTGATTTGTGACTCGTGGCTCGTGACTCCGCAGTGAGTATTTGGGCAAGCTCACTACAGACTTATTCGAGCGGTTCGATACACGATTCACAATACACTAATCACGATTCAGTAATTCTCACTCAGAATAAATCTTCAAATCAGGAATTCTTCGATTTTCATCTAAATCTGAAAGAAGCTTGGCGTAAGTCAGAATCCCGGTCACTTCTTTCTCACCAAGATCATATCTAATTCTCTCTGTTAGGTATCTTAAACAGATTTCTTCACTAAACCCTATTTTCTCTGACTCTATCTTAGCAATCTTCTTAACGATTTTTAATCCTATGGACTTTGCCATTTCTAGCGCATAGAGATTTCTTCCAAGTTTAATTCCTTCATTCACAGCATAGACAGCGTATACAAAAGGAAGACCAGTTTCATTTGTCCATATTTCACCGAGATCAAAAACCCTATATCCATCAGGCGGAAAGTATCTTAACTTAAGACCTGTGTTACCAATTAGCATCCCACCATCTACGTCATCTAGAAATTTTTCATTAGCTTCTCTTCGAATATAAATTGGGGAGAGTTTATTAAAAACCTCTAAGATTATTCTCAGTAGTGCCGTTGAGCTCTGGGACCTTACATCAACTGCAACTGTTTTAAGCTCCTTTATCTCGGTTCTAGTTAAGAGAACAACACTATCTACCTTCCCGTAAGATGAAATAGAGATATTGGGGACAATTGTGTAATTCCCTCTTTTAACTAACTCAGCAACGGGAATGAGCCCTAAATCTACTTCTTTGTCAAAAAGAAGGGTAGACAAATTCGAGGGCGAAGTGTATGAAATCAAAAAATCGTGCTGTACTAATTTTTCCTCTAGAGGAAAAACCAAGGGTTTTACATTTAAAAATGGTACAGAACCCAGTTTAATCAAACTTATTTCTCCTAACTTGGGAATTCGCACTTAGAGATCATGAACCTATACCAATTCGGCATCGGAATAGAACTCTTGTAGGGGCAATCCTTGCGATTGCCCGTTCACAGGATTGCCCATTCTGGGCGAACACTAGGCTCGCCCTACAGAAATTTTACGAGACGTTAAAATCCCTAAAATGTGCTTAAATCCCCCTGCCAACGTTTCGGTAAAAATATCTTTTCATAAATTGAAATAGCATATGAGTCCGTCATGCCTGCAATAAAATCGCACACAGCGCGTTCTATTTGTTCTGAGTTTTCATGGGTTTTCCCATAAAATTTCCAAAACTCTTCCGGATTTGAACATAAGTATTCATAAAGCTCTTTCATTAACTTTGAAGCCTTAAGAAAATTCTTTCTTATCTTTTCATTCATATAAACTGTGTCAAAGAGGTAACTCCTGAGTTCAATTATAGATTCTTCAACTTCTTTACTCATTACTATCTTCATCTCACCGAGCTTTTTAGTCTCAAAAATTATATCCGTAACCATTTTATTGATTCTTTCCGAATTTGTCCTTCCAAGAACATTTACACATTCCTTTGGCACATCATCAATTGTAATAATCCCGGCCCTTATTGCATCATCCACATCGTGATTCGCATAAGCTACCAAGTCCGATAGCCTTACAACCTGCCCCTCCATCGTTTCAGGACGGTATTTAGGATTATCGAGCGACCCCATGCCCTTTGAATGTTTGGAAATCCCATTTCTTACCTCGTAGGTCAGGTTTAAACCCTGACCGTCTCGCTCGAGAACATCCACAACACGGAGGCTGTGTATTACGTGCTTGAACCCGCCAGGAAATATTTCATTAAGTGCAGCCTCGCCTGCATGACCAAAAGGCGTATGACCTAAATCATGCCCCAAAGCAATCGCCTCAGTTAAATCCTCGTTGAGTCGTAGAGCCTTTGAGATTGTTCTAGCAATCTGAGAAACTTCAATTACATGAGTAAGCCTTGTTCTATAGTGATCTCCTGTAGGAGCAAGAAAGACCTGGGTCTTATGTTTTAGTCTTCGGAAGGATTTGGAGTGGATTATTCTGTCCCTGTCTCTTTGAAAAGCAGGGCGAATTGGACAAGGGGGTTCCGATTTCATTCTACCTTTGGTTGCGGAACTTAAAGTCGCAAGGGGAGAAAGCACCTTTCTTTCTATCTCTTCTAGCTCTTCCCTTATTGTCAATCTTATGATCCCTCTGAGCTAATCATGTCATTATTCAAATCTGCTGTAATTACTCAGCCATTAACAAATAAGCTCCAATGACCAAATCACAAATTCCAAACAAATCCAAAATTCTAAATTCAAGTGGTTCCCGACAATCCTCCCTCTTTTATCGCTACCCCAGAGCCCAATATTTGGTACTTGAAATTTATGGCTTGGTGATTGTTTGTGATTTGATGTTTGTGGCTTGGAATTTGCAGTTCCATCTGTGCCTGAATTATTACAATATTATATTCTAATGTGGACCCCTTTTTTTCTCAAAAACTCCTTTGCTTCATGAATAGAATATTCACCGTAATGAAAAATTGAAGCAACAAGCGCTGCATCTGCCTCTCCCATTGTCAGTCCTTCATAGAGATGTTCTAGGTTACCTGCACCTCCTGAAGCAATCACTGGAATTCCGACTGTCCGTGATACAGCCTTTGTAAGCTCAATATCATATCCCGCCTTGGTACCGTCCATATCCATACTAGTAAGAAGGATTTCCCCTGCTCCATATTGATCCATTTTTTGCGCCCACTCTATAGCATCTATTCCAGTAGGATTCCTTCCACCGTGTGTAAAGACTTCCCACCCGGATTTGGAAACCATTTTTGCATCTATGGCTACAACTATACATTGACTTCCGAATCTATCTGAGGCCTTTTTAACAAACTCTGGATCTTTTACAGCCGCTGTGTTTATGGACACCTTATCCGCTCCAGCAAGGAGAAGTTGCCTTATGTCCTCTAATGTTCTAACCCCACCTCCAACAGTAAGGGGAACAAATACCTCCCCTGCTGTACGCTCCACTACATCAATCATTGTTTTTCTTTCTTCAAAGGAAGCCGTAATGTCAAGAAATGTAATTTCATCAGCACCCTCTTTGCTGTAATACTTTGCGATTTCAACCGGATCCCCTGCGTCTTGGAGATTTAAGAACTTCACTCCCTTTACAACCCTTCCATCCTTTACATCCAGACAGGGAATTATTCTTTTTGCAAGCATAAAGTAACCTCTAACTGTTTAGCCACCGAGCACACAGAGGGAACTGAGAAACTTTTTAAATACCAATTAAATCATTCTGTTAATTGATCTTCAAATTTTTTCCTGTTCTCCGTGAACTCTGTGGCTAAATCCAATCCTGAATAGTCAAGAAAACTTTTGTATTGCTTTATTTAGATTGATTTTACCTGTGTAAATTGACCTACCAAGAATAATTCCTACAAGACCGAACTCCTCCAAAGAGGAAAGCTTTTCTATATCTTCCATCGATGATATGCCGCCTGATGTTATTACAGGGATAGGTGAAGACTTAACAAATTTTTCAACAGCGTTTAGGTTAACTCCCTCCATTGTTCCGTCACGATCAACGTCAGTATGAATAACTAAGGATACGCCAATGGCATTTAAACCATTTAGAAAATCTTCCGTGTCTAAATCAATCACTTCCTTCCATCCCTTTACAGCAATCTTTCCCATCTTAGTATCAATCCCTACTCCTACCCTTTCTGGAAAGCTCTTGCACACATCAATCAAGAATTTCCTATCTTGAATTGCAGATGTTCCTAGTATAACTCTTCTAACACCGACACTTATATATTTTTCAACTGTATTAATATTCCGTATTCCCCCACCTACCTGCACATCCGCAGAAACTGTATTAACAATATCCCTTATTATCTCGAAATTCCTAGGTTCACCTGAGAATGCGCCGTCAAGGTCAACAACATGAATGAGCCTAGCTCCACATCCTTCCCATTTTCTTGCAGTTTGTAACGGATTCTCAGAAAAAACTGTCTCAGTTCCCTCTTCCCCCTTTAATAGCCTAACGCATTTTCCCCCTTTTAAATCAATAGCAGGGATAATTAGCACTTAATTTTGCTCCAGAAACTTATTAAGATTATCTACAACCTCTATTACTCCCTCTTTTGCGAGTTCATCTACTGAAATCCATCTTCCTTTTCTTTTAAAAAACTTACCTACCTCAGCAACATTCTCAAAGAGTGGTTTCTGAGTCTCAGCAAAATAGCTTTCCCAGAGCATTTCACCATTTGCTGTAGTTAACAATTCGACGCCAAATGCAACAGAAGCAGGAGAGGACACTCCTAATTCTCCACCTTCTCTTTCCATATATGTATAAATATTTCCAATTAAAACTACCTCACAACCCAATTCAGACCCTACCTTGAGCGCCAGATCTTTATAACTCAAGTCTGGATTTTCATTTTTCAACTCCGCAAATTGAGCCGTTGAGCTCTCAAGAGTAGCGATATTTATTTTTACTTTTGATATGAGTTCATTATACAAAATGTCAGTCAAGTATTGTTCTTTTCCAGGTAATACATCCTTGTCTGATGTTAAAGGAATCAATGCTATTTTCTTTATCTTTATATAAAGGGGTTTTTCAGCGACACGCTCAGGGCTTTTTTCAACCCTCTGCATAGGGACAGAACAGGAGAGCGTAAATATACAAAAGAGGGCTATCAAACATGAGAAGATATTAATTAATTTCATGTTTATAAATATACAAGAATATAAGCTTAATTAAAGGAGCGTCAGAGAAAATCTGAAAGCATGAAACTTGAAAAATGTTGGTTTAGCATTCTATAATAAAAGGCATGAAATACTGGTTAGTAAAATCCGAACCATTCAAGTATTCTTGGGAAATGTTTCTAAAAAATGGCTCGACCTACTGGGATGGGGTAAGAAATTATCAAGCTAGAAACAATCTAAAAAATATAAAAAAGGGGGATTTGGTGCTTTTTTATCACAGCAACGAAGGACTAGAGGTCGTAGGGATTGCAAAGGTGATAAAAGAAGCCTATCAAGACCCCACCACAAATGACCAACGCTGGGTAGTAGTAGACCTGGAGCCTGTTGAGACTCTAAAAAAGCCTGTTCCTTTAGACGAAATAAAAAAGGTCAAACGCTTGAAAAACATTGCCCTCATCAAGCAAAGCCGCCTCTCCGTCATTCCCCTTACAAAAGAGGAATTTGAGGTCATAGTAGCTAAGGGGAGAGGCAGAGAGTGAGAAAATTGACCCAATTATGAAAAATCAAGGCGTTTATTAAATTGGCCCTAAGTAAAAAGAGTTGTATATCTGAAGTTCAGATGCACTCCCCAAATAAGATAAAAAGTGAACTTTACACATGGATGTTTACGAAATTTTATCTCTGGTTAGTTAGTGTGTGGGATTAGGAGTTGTACAAACATGTCTGAGCCGATGCGTATCTCGCCTAAGTACAATGTTGAACATTGGAAGGCCCTTGATTTCTCGAAAGAAGATGGTTGGCAGAAAGCGATAGACATTTTTGAGGATCGTATTCAGGGACGTTTTTTGAACATCATCGATACTATCGAAAGCCGTGAATACGCCGGCTTCGCTGTTCTGGCACTCGACTGCTTGCTCATCGAAACTCTTCAACAATTTCGCGAAGGGAAATCCGAAACCCCCAGTAGAAAGTCGGAAGAGTATTTTATCCGCTTCTTGACCGAAACATCCTTCAAGCAATTTTTCGACAGTCGGATAGCACGTATGTTCTATTACCAAATACGCTGTGGCATTTTGCATCAGGCAGAAGTCAAAGAAAGTTCATTAGCACTTATACAGAAGGAAACGCCGTTAGTTAGTAAAACAGTTGACAGAAAAGGCCTAGTTATCAATCGAAAATTATTTCACACGCAATTAGTGAATGAGTTTGAGAAATACTTATCTCTCCTCCGAGACTCTTCGAATAGTGAGTTGCGTCGCAAGTTAAAAAAGAAGATGGATTACATCTGTCGGATTACAATAGGAGATTGAGTGGGTTGCAGTATGAACACAAAGATCATATTTGCCTACGGATCCAATATGTATACAAAAAAGTTACGGTCATCTACTCCGTCCGCGAAGGTGATTGGACGTGCTAGATTACTAGGCAAACGTATGGTGTGCAATAAGAAGAGTAAGGATGGTTCGGGCAAGGCTAATCTTGTTGATAGCCCTGGGAATGTCGTCTGGGGTGTGCTGTATGAAATTGATTCGGCAGAATTGGACAAGCTGGATAAGGCAGAAGGGAGCTACAAGCGAACAACTTTGCAGGTCTTGAACAAGCAAGGCAATACTATCACTGCTGAAGTCTACATTTCAACGAAAGTTACTACTGACCCCACACCTTATGATTGGTACAAGAACTTGATTCTTCAAGGAGCACGGAAACACCGACTCCCGAAGGATTACTTGGAGTACATAAAAAAACTGCCCTCTAAAGCTGATCTGGGTAGGAGGGGACGATAGTTCGTCTAACATAAGTTAAGGCAACGCCAAGATAAAAAGCCTTTTCCACACAGTTAAGTTCCTTAACTCTAAGAAAACTGCCTCAAGAACCTTATATCGTTTTCAAAAAACAACCTGATGTCGTTTATGCCGAATTTGAGCATGGCGATTCGTTCAACGCCCATTCCAAATGCGAACCCTGTGTATCGCTCGGGGTCGTAGTTAACGCTTTTAAATACCTCAGGGTCTACCATTCCGCAGCCAAGTATTTCAAGCCAACCGGAGTTCTTACACACCCTGCATCCCCTTCCTCCACAGATTACACACTCAATATCTACCTCTGCACTCGGCTCTGTGAAAGGAAAGAAGCTCGGTCTAAATCTAACCCCTATATTTGCACCAAACATTAGTCTTGCAAATTCAGTAAGCACCCCCTTTAAATCTGCAAACGTTACATGCTCATCAACCAAAAGCCCTTCTACCTGATGAAACATGGGTGTATGCGATATATCGCTATCGCATCTATAAACCTTTCCCGGCGCTATTATTTTTACAGGTGGCATTTGTTTCTCCATCACCCTGATTTGAACAGGGGAGGTGTGTGTTCTAAGAACTATTTCGTCTGAAATATAAAATGTATCCTGCATATCCCTTGCCGGATGATCTTTAGGGATGTTTAGGGCTTCAAAATTATAGTAATCAAGCTCGACTTCCGGGCCCTCTACAACCTCAAACCCCATACGCTCGAAAATAGAGATAATCTCCTCCATCACCTGAGTTACCGGATGCTTTCCACCAATACGAATGCCTCGACCAGGAAGCGTGACGTCAACACGCTCTTTAAGAAGAACACTTGTTTTTTTCTCTTCTTTTATTTCCTCAAGTCGTTTTTCAAACAGGTTTTCTATGAAATTCTTTACTTCATTTATTAGTCGCCCCATCTCAGGTCTCTCTGACTCAGGAACATCAGGCATTCTTTTTAGAAATTCCGTAATAACACCCTTTCTTCCGAGAAACTTCGCTTTTACGTTCTGGAGAGCAACTTCGTCAGAAACCGATTTTATTTCCTTCTCAGCGTCAAGTCTTATCTCTTCTAGTTTTCCTTCCAATTTGTGACTCCTAAATTGGTATCCGAATCTCGATTTTGTAGGGGTAACCCTCGCGGTTGCGCAAGAAAACAGGGTAGGTGCAAGACCCACCCCTACAGTTCTGCATAGACAAACGGGGTTAGAAAACCCCGTCTATAGTAGAAAGCCCATTGACTCTAATCATGTTCCGTAATTTCCTTAAGACACCCATGCACGTACTGTACCCTACCCATTTTATTTTCCCGCTACAGACACAATTGTAATTATAATCATCATTATACCAATAAAACCCTTTGAAATGGCCCCGCCTACCCTGCCTAAAAAAGCACCCCATCCTGACTCTATTGCTTGATCTACTCCCTTTCCTTGTAAGTACTCAAGTAAGAAAGCCCCGCCAAATGCTCCGAGAAAAGCACCTATAATCGAACCTATCCCAAAAAGAAATGGAGCACCAATAATTGCACCTGCAATTCCACCTATAATTGAAGCGATAATTGCACCTTTAGTTGCACCACGTTTTTTTGCTCCAAGTATTCCAAGTCCATATTCTAAAACTTCGCCTACGATCGCAAGAATAATTAAGATTAAAATTACCTTATGAGTTATCTCTTTAAACCCTCCATACCAACCGTATAGAAGAGAATCTGCAAGAATAATAAAATTCCCTGGCAGTCCGAATATAAGCGAAACAAGACCAAAAAGTGCCACAATAAGAAAAATACTAAAAACCAGATAGTCCATTTATTAACCTAGAAAAATAAATTAACCCAACTTGCTAGTTATAAAATGTAAATTAAGCACTCCCTAGAACAAAACTAAATACAAGGAGGGTAACGATAGATAATAAACGTAATTTATTATAGACGACTTCGTAAATGCTCTCAATATGTTGGCTATCCATCCAATTCATCGCGAACCGTGTTCAATCACAAATTCAAACTCTGGAAAAAGCTTTGGGAGTTTCATAAGATTAAAAACAAATAGACCCACAGCCAATCTGTCAATCCAAGATGAGGTAGGCCATCCTAAGTGAATCACAAACCTTTTTTCTGGAAGGTCCGCTCTAATCGCATAGAGAATAGCAAGTATAGAATAATAGACGCCCTGTGTCTTAAATACAGGAAACCTGAAATATTTATCACCTATCTTGGGTGGGATTCCCTGTCTTGGAGAAAAAAAGGTTATAAAAAAGGCATCCCTCCTGAGTCCTTCTTTTTTTTCACCCGGTCTTTTAAAATAAATGTGGATCGTTTCTTGATCACTCTCGGCAATTCTTGTGATAAGCTCCATTGGGAAATCAGTCCTCTCTATCTCTTTAATCTCAGGGGCTCTCTTCCTTGCAATCTGTAGCCCAGCTATGATAAAGAAAATCACTGATATAGCCCAGAGTCCCATTCCATAGGGTTTATGAAGGGCAAGATAGATAAAGCATAAGAAAAACATCAGCCAGATAAGAAGTGTTCCGATACGAGAAGTGGAATACTCTCTTATTTCTTGCGTTCCTTTAAAGAATCTATATATGAGAAGGCTTCCCATGTTTATACAGAAGCTGGCAAGAAGCCCTATTGCATACATTTCGGCAAGAATGCGCTGAGCACCACCTGTAATGATGAGGATTATTGAGAAGAAAACCGCATTAAATAGATGAATCCGGTAAAGCGACCCCTTAGAATTAGTCTTAATTAGCCATTTATACCCGTAGCGATGAGCAACACGCTCAAGTAATTCACTCGATGCAACAAATGCCGTGTTTACAGCCATCATAAGAGCTAAGCTAGCCAAAAAACCCACTACAATGCTGAAAGCGGGACTACCAACAATTTCTGCATAATAAGTAATCAGATCCCCCTCATGAGCACGGAAATCAATCGAGGAAGAAAGGGCGAGTGTCGAAACAATAGGGGTGATAATCCCAACAGTCAAAGCAAGAAAAATATAAGCCTTTCCAATATCACGCCAGCTTTTTGCAAGCCCGGCTGTTTGCAAAACAGATTCAATTCCGGAATAAGCTAGAACAGAACTACCCATACCAAATGCCAGAGCATATATAGCATAAAAGATATTTCCTCCTGTAAGGTCTCCGTAGACATTGTCAAAACCACGCTTTATCACCCCTACGTTCTCGGGGGTGGAGTGAAAAAACCCAAGGGTGATTAGGTTAAAAATGATGAAGATAGCTACTATAAAAACAGAAAATGTAAACCTTGCATTCTCTCTTATACCAATGATGTTGAGTCCTGCTATAAACCAGATGATGGCAAATGGGAGTAGATATTCTACCAATGGAGAGAGAGTGATGAAGGTCATTCCGTTAGCTATAGCACTGACAGATGAAATACAAGCGGTGAGTATGTAATCAACCATTATGGAAGCAACCGCAATGAATGAGACTACAGGACCTAGAACAAGATATGAAAATGAGTAAACACCGCCTCCCTTTATTCCATTTTTCTCGAGTATTTCTGCAATCTCAACCATTCGAGTGGTTGAGTAGTGAATGAAAATAGCGGTTAAAATAAGAAAGAATATTGCCTTATTTCCGATAAACCTGTAAGCCTCACTAGGTGCATAGAACATGGATGTAAACTCATCCATAAACGTGATAATCCCGACAGAAATCCATGTGAGCCACCACCTACCTCCGCTCAGGTACGAAAGAAGGTTCTTTGCTCGAATTAGTTTGATAAATAAAACTAATAAAAAAAGATTAAGGGCTATGAGAATGAATTCTTTCATAAGGATTTTTATGCATTAAATAGGAAGGAGTCTATTCGGATATGTGGTTTAAAGGCTAAGTGGAGGTAAAAGGTGTGTTTCATATACCTTCCTAACGCCTACGAGGTTAGCTGACGGGCTCGGGTGTGGAAGATTACCCTACATCCTCTCTGGATGATTCGCCCCAAAATACTGGGTCCCCCGCTTTCCCAATTAATGGGAGATTCGGCGGTCTCACTTTTTAGGCTGTCTAGTTTAATGCGTTTAACATATTTGTCAATTTCTAAGGAAGAGGGAGCTTGAAAGAAGGTCTTTTCTATGAAAATCTGGTCTAAGTAAGCACTCCCCTCTTATACTTCCAGTAAATCACAAATGCACTTGCTATGAATATAGATGAATAAGTTCCGACCACAACACCGACAATTAATGTAAAAGCAAAATCATGGATTACAGAACCGCCTAATAGAAAGAGGGCAAATAGAACAAGAAACACACTTATTCCTGTGATTATAGTTCTTGATAAGATTTGATTTACGCTATCATTTACAAGCTGCTTAAAACCGATCTTGGCAACCTTTTTAAGGTTCTCTCTAATTCTATCAAAAATCACGATTGTATCATTTACGGAATACCCAATTACCGTAAGAAGCGCTGCAACTATGGTAAGCGTGAACTCTTTATCAGTAATAGAGATGGTACCAAGTGTTATAAGAATGTCATGTATAATTGCGATGACGGCACCGAGAGCAAATTCGAATTTAAACCTAACCATCAGGTACAAGAGTATTACAACCCAACCCAGAATGATTGATATTATCGCCTTCTCTATAAGCTCCTTTCCAACCTTGGGTCCTATGTAATCAATCCTGAGCATATTTGCTCCACCTTTACCAACGACACCCTCAAATGTTTGTTCCAATATACCTTGGAAATCCGGGATCTTTTCAAAGGCTACAACCTTAGGGGAAAACCTTACGAGGTACTCGTTATCCTTAGGTAAACCGAGCTGCTGAACAGATTCAGCGCTGTATCCGGCAGAACTCAAAATACTTCTTATATCATCCGATTTTATATCTTTTGCAAATTTTACGTGAATCTCTGTCCCACCAACAAACTCCACACCCCAGTTCGGACCCTTATGGTAGATAAGAGAGATAATACCAATCAGGATTAATCCCCAAGAGATAAAAACTGCCATTTTCATCTTTCCTACAAAGTCAATGTGAGTACCAGGCTTGATTAAATCCAACTTATTAAAACCTCCTAATTCGTAGGCGTGAGTCGTGAGGGCGCAAGGTGTTAGGGGTAAGCCACCTAACGCCTAACGCCTGACGATATTCCCAATTCCTAAATGCTTAAAGCCTCGACCTTTTTCCCTCCATAGATCAAATCAGCTATAACACGTGCCACAATCACGTTACTAAATATCGTGAAAATTATCCCAACAGATAGTGTTACGGCAAAGCCTTTTATAGGACCCGTTCCAAACCAGAAAAGTATAAGAGCAGTGAGTAATGTAGTTATATTAGAATCGAGCACCGTCCAAAGAGACCTCTCATATCCTGCATCAATTGCGGCAAGAGGAGATTTCCCAACTCTAAGTTCTTCTTTAATTCTTTCAAATGTGATTATGTTTCCATCCATTGCCATTCCCATAGTGAGAACTAGGCCTGCAATTCCGGGAAGTGTAAGAGTTACTCCAAATGAAGAGAGAAAACCCATGATAAAGAGCATGTTAAGACCGAGGGCAATATTAGCAATTACACCCTGAAGCCTATAGAAAATCATCATAAAAAGTACAACTGCAACTCCGCCCACAATCATCGAAAGCTTGCCTTTCTCGATTGAATCACGACCAAGAGAGGGCCCTACAGTTTGCTCCTGCTCAACATCCACAGGGACCGGAAGGGCGCCTGAGCGAAGAACGAGAGCCAAATCCTTCGCCTCATCAAGCGTAAAAGTCCCCGTAATTCTTCCCTGAGAAGAGATTCTCTCCTGGATAACCGGCGCAGATTTTATGGTGCCGTCAAGCACGATTGCGAGTCTCTGTCCAATGTTGTCTCCTGTCAGTTTTCCAAACTTGCTTGCTCCTTCACCCCTGAAACCAAAACCAACAGCAGGTCTTCCATACTCATCAAATATGAGTCTCGCATCAGAAAGATATTGTCCTGTGACCTGGGCATCGCTTTCTGTAATAAAGAACTTTTCGTTCTCACTTTGGACATCCTTTGGGTTGCCCGGATGAAGACGAAACCCTTGTGAAAGAAGTTCATCAGGTGTTGTAACATTATATTTGGCTAAAAGCGTTTCTTGGGTAGGACCGGAGTCCTTTACGATTTTAAACTCAAGCACGGCAGCTCGCTTGATTATATTTATAATCCTTTGTCTATCGCTTTCAGTTGCTCCAGGAACCTGAATTAAAAGCCTGTCTGCACCAGCTTTCTGTATAGAAGGCTCAACCACACCAAACTCATCTATACGGTTTTGTATAGTTTCTTTCACCTGATCAATTGCCCTTTTTTGTAGCTCCTTTATGTATTGATCCTTAAGTGTAAAACTCAGAGACAAATCCTTTTCATTAATATCTGCGATCTCCTTGTAGTCAGACTCTAACTTTCTTGTCTTTTCAAGATCGCTCTTAGAGAAGAAACTTATAGTAAGCGTTTTACCGCTGTTTTGAAAACTCTTTGGAAGGACTTTATCTTTAGCTAATTCCTCATTCATCAACTCCTTCATGTTAGAGAGCTCTTGCTCTACCGCATTTTCAGCCCTTACCCCTAGGAGAAGATAAATCCCTCCCCTTAAATCTAATCCTAACCTGAGCCCCCTCTGTGGAAATACCTTACCCCACCATCCTGGGAGCATATCTCCAAGGAATGTGGGGGTTAAAAAAATTACTGAGAGTAGCAGTGCAATCAGTATTACTATAATCCAACCCCTAGAAGCCCTTCTCATTTCTCAGATTTTTCCTCCTTTCCCTTTTTCTCCTCCTCGTCCTTACCTGGGTTGCCCAAACCAGATATGCCTACCCTAGCCACACGGATACTTACGCCCTTCGCTATTTCAAGGGTAACAACATCCTCAACGATATTTAAGATCTTCCCGTAAATGCCTCCTGTCGTAAGTACCATATCCCCTCTTTTAAGGTTTTTTAGCATATCTTGCTTCGACTTCTGCTGCTTCTGCTGAGGTCTTAGTATCAAGAAATAAAACAAGACAAATATGAGAACAAAGGGCAAGATAGCAGTGATTGAAGAACCCCCCATACCCTCTCCTCCTCCTGGCAGTACGGGGCATCCTGCGAGCCATAAGCTAACCATTAGTACCAAAATTATTTTTCTCAACTCTTATCAAAGCCTCCTATTAATTGGAATCGTGTTCTAAAACTAGAGAATTGCCCCCTTGATATAGACTCCCTTATCTCTTTCATCAGCCTTCCATAAAAATGGAGATTATGAAAAGTAAGAAGCCGAGAGGCAAGTATCTCACCCGCCTGGTAAAGATGCCTTAGATAGGCTCTTGAGAAATTTCTGCACGTGTAGCATTCGCAATCCTCGTCAACTGGGGTTTCATCCTCTGCATACTGGGCATTCTTTATAACCATTTTACCATGATTTGTAAAGAGAGTACCGTTTCGGGCATTTCTTGTAGGAAGCACACAATCGAAGACGTCAACCCCCATTGAAACTGCTTCTACTATGTCTTCAGGCAATCCAAGCCCCATAAGATACCTGGGTTTATCCTCGGGAAGAAAGGAAAGAGAAAGCACTACCATCTCGCATGTTTCTTCTTTAGATTCGCCGATGCCTAGTCCACCAATAGCATAACCGTCGAAGCCAATTTCAAGTAGCTCGAGTGCTGACTTTTTTCTAAGTTCACTAAACACACCACCATGAACAATGCCAAAAAGGGCGCTTTCTGAATCACCCTTTGTCTCTTTACAAATCTTTGCCCAACATGAAGTTAACTCAAGTGAATTATACAAGTACTCGTAAGTTGATGGATGAGGGGGACACTCATCTAGGCACATCATAATGTCAGCCCCCAATGCCTTTTGTATTTCAATTGACTTTTGAGGGGTTAAAAAGTGTTCACTGCCATCCAGGTGAGAACGAAAAAGGATTCCTCCTTCTTTGATCTTTCTTACCTTTGAGAGGCTAAGCACCTGATAGCCACCGCTATCTGTAAGAATCGAACGATTCCAGGATGTAAATCCGTGAAGTCCTCCCAGTTTCTCTACCGTTCTAAAACCAGGTCTTAAATACAAATGGTAGGCATTGACCACTATCATTTCGAATCCAAAGCCTTCAATCTCTAAAGGAGTCATAGCCTTTACAGAGCCCTGAGTCGCAACAGGCATAAATGCAGGCGTTTCAACTAACCCATGAGCTGTGTAAATCATACCAAGCCTCGCCTTGGTATCTCTATCCTTGTTAAGAACCTCGAATTTGAACATAGCCTGGTAAATGAAAGCCACGAATGAACCCGATTCTTCACGAATAAACATTTTTGATTATATAAGGTATTTATTCGTGCTAATTAGGGTTCATTCGTGGCTACTATTATTTTCTCCTAATATTTTACTGAATCCCAAGAACGTCTTTCATCGTATAGATTCCAGGAGGCTTTCCAACAACCCACTTAAGTGCACGTATAGCACCCATTGCGAAATTATCACGACTTAAAGCCCTATGTGTAAACTCAATCCTTTCACCTGTGCCACAGAAGATTACGGTATGCTCCCCTATTATGTCCCCACCGCGGATGGCCTGTATCCCAATCTCTTCTTTTCCCCTCTCTCCAATTCTACCATGCCTTTCAAACCTCGCTACCTTCTTAAAATCCCTTCCAAGAGTCTCTGCTATCTCCTCACCTAACCTAAGAGCTGTACCACTTGGTGAATCGGCTTTATGTTTATGATGAGCTTCAATGATTTCAACATCGAACTCTGTCCCAAGATACTTAGCTATCATTCTTGACACCTCAAACATCACATTCACACCAATACTCATATTAGGCGATACAACACAGGCAAATCCCTTGGCCAATTTCTCAAATCTCTTTCTTTCCTCTTCTAAAAAACCAGTAGTTCCTACTACCATTGCCTTTCCTTTTTTTGATGCATAAAAAGCATTTGAAAGAGTTCCGGCAGCTGTCGTAAAATCGATTATGGCATCTGCATTAGTAGCAGCAACCTCTATCCTATCCGATACTTGAACCCCTATTTTCACTCCTCCTGCAAGATTTCCAATATCTTTTCCTATGGAAGAATGACCTTCTTTTTCAGTTGCTCCTACGATCTTGATACCATCTTCTTCTTGAAGAAGTGAAAGTATCCTTCCGCCCATTCTGCCGGCAACACCCGTAATTGCTACTTTAATCATTTGAAATTCCTAAGCCAGGTGAGGTTATTGTTTCAAACCTTGTCCAGTGAAGCCCTCTATTGATTCACAGTTCGATATACAATTATCTTGTGAAATCTTCCATTTATCATCTACTACAATAAGCCCATATTGAACAGATGTCTTTTTCTGGGTCTCTTTCTCCGTATTTATTGGTTTAAATTGCACTTCGAGTTCAGCAACCACAAGAGCATGGTCGCCTAGTATTTGAACCCCTAAAATTTGATAATTGAGTAAATTCCAACTGAATTTGTCAAGAAATTGCTTCATATTTGTCTTGTAGCTTTCTATATCAAGGTTAGCCGCATGTACGCTTGAGATAAACTCATACGTTTTTCCAAGATCCCTTATTTTTAATGCTTCAAGGTAATCACTCACAACCTGGGAAGGAGAAATTTTAGGAGTAGGAGGTGGGTTCGAGTTTATAGATGATGTAGACACGCCACTACATGCTGAAAATGCTATTAGAAACACAAAAAACACAAATATTTTCACTTGGTTCTCACTCCTTAAAGTAATCAAGACTGGAGAATAGAATAAGTACTAAAAGTGATAATTTCAAGAAAACTCCTTTATAAAATTGGCCTTAAGCTTATTAACTTCGCATTTTATTTCTTAAGAGATCCAATCCCCTGGTGAGCTTGTCAAAGCATTCTAAAACTAGCCCTAGAACTGAAGTTCAAGAAAATTTCTAAAAGTAATAATACGTTCGTCGTACTACTTGAATGTAATATTGAAATTTAGTATAAAAAGATAGTAGTTTCGTTAATCAATTTATTAATAGGCAGTTTAAAAAAATGGTAGATAAAATTAAATCAGTAAAGGAGCTAAACTTCACGCCTCAAGGAGATGTCAT
>Ga0209323_10000866_pt1 | contig 19900 bp, 21 predicted proteins | sample Rifsed19ft2_FD_184014 | JGI IMG/M metagenome (GOLD analysis project Ga0209323, IMG submission 184014) | Soil microbial communities from Rifle, Colorado, USA - sediment 19ft 2 (version 2) | ecosystem: Environmental > Terrestrial > Deep subsurface > Rock core/Sediment | place: Rifle, Colorado...
GTTCAAAAGGTCAAAAATGGGAATATGCTACCTCCCCCAGGAACCATCCATATTCAGGAAACTAACGGTCAAGGATAATTTAAAGGCAGTTTTAGAGATAAGAGGTCTCAGCAAAGAAGAGATCGAGGTTGAAGTAGATCGCCTGCTGAAAGAATTTGACCTTATGGAATTCTCAGAAAGGGATGGTTATAAACTCTCAGGAGGTGAAAGGAGAAAGGCCGAGATAGCAAGGGCCATTGCCATAAGACCTCTCTTCTTGCTCTTTGATGAACCCTTTACAGGTATAGACCCTATAACAATAATAGAATTGAAAAAAATGTTTAATTATCTGAGAGACAAGGGCCTGGGAATTATGATAACAGACCATAATGTAAGAGACACCCTTTCGATAACAGACAGGACATACATAATAAACAATGGTGAGATACTCGAAGAAGGAACGCCTGATAAGATCGTTGCAGATCCGAGAGTTAAAGAAGCCTTTCTCGGAGAGGAGTTTATTCTCTGATGCCACTTGAGAACAGGCTTGAACTGAGATTATCTCAGAGACTGATACTCACACCTCAATTGCAGCAGGCAATGAAACTTCTGCAATTACCGCAGCTCGAGCTTTCCCAGGCGCTCAGTCAGGAAATGATAGAAAATCCTTTCCTCGAAGAATCTCTTGATGAGGTCAATGAAGAAGAACTCACACGGGAGGAAAAAGAATCTATTGAGGTTGAGGAGCCAGATGAAGATACAGAAGCTCCGCTCGAAAAGCTCATGCATTTCACTGTAGACGATTATTTTGAAGAGAGAGGAAGTGACGGAAGGGACCTTGGTTATTTTAATCCTGGCACTGTAACCCCTCCTTCATTCGAACTGCTGCTCACAAAGAAACAGGATCTCTACGATCATCTTTTATGGCAGTTGAGGCTTTCGAATGAACGAGAAGATATAAGAACAGTTGCAGAAAACCTTATAGGCAATATAGATGAAAATGGGTATCTCCTAATATCCTTAGAGGAGCTTTCAGAACAATTAAAGATTGATATTACAACAGCAGAAGAGGCGCTCAGATTAGTCCAGGGCTTTGATCCCCCGGGAGTATGTGCAAGGAACCTCAGGGAGTGTATGCTTCTGCAGCTTGGGCCCCTGAAGCTTGAGGGAACCCTTGTTGAGAAGATAATTGCCAACAACATGGAAGAACTGGAAAAGAAAAAGTACAAAAAGATTGCACAGAAGTACAAGATTCCGCTTGAAGATGTTATGAAAGCTGTAAAGGTCATCGAGGGGCTTGAACCTAAACCAGGCAGGAATTTTAGTAATACAAGAACAAATTACATTGTTCCTGATGTTTATGTGACAAAGACTACTGATGGATACCAAATTGTCTTAAATGACGATGGAATGCCGAGGTTAAGGATTAGCAGTCTTTACAGAAAACTTATCCGGCAGAAAGACGTCTTTCAGAAAGAGGAGAAACAATTTCTTATGGAAAAACTGCGTTATGCAATAGGACTGCTAAAGAGTCTCGAACAGAGAGACAGGACAATATACAGGGTAACGGAAAGTATACTGGCGCTCCAGAAGGACTTTTTTGACAGAGGGGTGGAACATATAAATCCCCTGACACTTAAAGATGTTGCTTCGATACTGAGCATGCATGAGAGTACAATAAGCAGGGTTACATCAAATAAATACCTGTCATGCCCGCATGGTGTTTTCAGCTTCAGGTACTTCTTCAGCAATGCACTCAATATCGGTGCAGGAAAAATTTCATCAACATCTGTAAAAAATACGATAAGGAAGATTGTCGTGGAGGAAGATTCCGAAAAGCCTTTGAGTGATCAGCGGATTGTGGAAATACTAAAAAGCCAGGGAATCACAGTTGCAAGAAGGACTATAGCAAAATATAGAGACGAGCTTAAAATCATGTCACAGACTCAGCGGAGAAAGATTAGCTAATCGAAGGGAGGGGTCATGAATATTATTGTTACTGGAAGGCACCTTGAAGTTACAGATGCTCTAAAAAAATATGCAGAAGCAAAGATTAAAAAATTTGATCGTTATCTTACAAACATAACCGAGGCAACCATAACCTTGAGTATAGAAAAGTACAGACATAAGGCTGAAGTTCTGTTAAAAGTTAACGGATATCTCATACAGGCAGAAGGAATAACAGGCGAAATATACTCGTCAATCGACGAAGTGGTCGAGAAGCTCGAAAGACAGGTGAAGAAATACAAAGAAAAACTCGTCTCTCATAGAAAGGGTGAAGGCAAAACAAGCGTTACTCAGATTGCTGCATCTCCCGGAGAAACAGGCAGGATTATAAAAAATAAAACATTTGAATTGAAGCCCATGAGTCAGGATGAAGCTGCTATGCAGATGGATCTTCTTGATAAGGATTTCTTTATCTTTACGAATGAGATTACGGGAAATATAAATGTTATATATCGCAGAAAAGACGGTAATTTTGGACTTATAGAACCTTTGAAATAAACTAATGTCCTGTCCCATAATTACTAATAAGACCATAAGTAAAGCCACGTCTGTCATTCCCGCTTGTCGGGAATCTTTCCGAGAAAAGAAGGATTCTGGACAAGCCAGAATGACAAATTGACACAAGAATATGGTTTTACTTATGAACTTCTTAGTAACTTGTCATTCCGAACTTGTTTCGGAATCTCATAGAATCAGGGAACAGGCGATTCTGAATCAAGTTCAGGATGACATGAAATGTAAAGGAGCGTTAGGGACAGGATAATAATAGAGGACCAAGATACTTTATTTCCTGTTTCCCATTTCCTGGTTCTTTTAAATATGGAAAAACCGGTTATAGTCATCATAACAGGGCTCTCTGGCTCGGGTAAGACAATTGCATTAAGAGCCCTTGAGGATTCTGATTTTTTCTGTGTAGACAACCTTCCTGTTGCACTGATTGAATCCTTTGTCTCAATCATATCCCGGGACACGGATATTCGAAAAATAGGGATAGGCATTGACATAAGAGAGAAAGGTTTTCTTTCGGAAATCTTAGGAGTGCTGAAGAATCTGAGAAATCAATATCACACAGAAATCCTTTTCCTTGAGGCAGAAGAAGATGTTCTTCTCAGGAGGTTCAAAGAAACCAGAAGACCCCATCCTCTTGGAGGAAATATTGAGAAGGCTATTCAGATTGAAAAGGAAAGGCTTTCTCTCCTGAGTGAGAATGCTGACAGGATCATAGACACATCATCTTTTACACCACACCAGCTTAGGCAATTCATTACATCTCTTTATAAAACACAGAAAACCAAAAAGGCCATGACCGTTGTTCTTATTTCCTTCGGCTTTAAGTTTGGCGCTCCTCAGAATGCAGATTTGCTGTTTGATGTGCGTTTTATGCCCAATCCAAACTTTGTGCCTAAATTGAAAAAACTGAAAGGAACAGATAAACATGTCTCTGATTTCGTATGTAAAAAACCAGAGGCAAAGTTATTTTTGGAAAAGGTAAAAGACCTTATGGACTTCCTTATCCCGCTGTATATTAAGGAAGGAAAATCCTACTTGACTGTAGGCATAGGCTGTACAGGGGGTAACCATCGTTCGCCTGCTATTGTAGAAAAGCTGAAAATCTACCTTAAGAGACATCCGATAGACCTTCATATTGTCCACAGAGATTTGGGTTAGAATAGAATTAAAATGAACAATTCTTTAGCAAGCAGGTTGTCCGACAACCCCTAAAACATGATTATCCGTCATTCTGAATTTATTTCAGAATCTCATAATTTCAACAAGAACTATAAAGCCATCAGATCCTGAAACGATCCTGATATTCATCAGGACAGGGTTTAGATGACAAATGTCGGACAACCTGCAGGCTGCAGGGCATCCTCAAATCTCCCCTCCCTTGACGGGAGGGTGAAAATAATTACTAAATCACCCCCACCCTAACCCTCCCCCATCAAGAGGGAGGGTTGCAAAAGGAACACTGTGTCAAGCCAACAGAAAATATCAAGTTCTACGGGGTTTACAAAGATAAATTTAAGCTGTTAGTATAAACATTGCTTAAGGAGAGGTGGCCGAGCTGGTCGAAGGCAGCCGCCTGCTAAGCGGTTGTGGGGATAAAACCTCACCCAGGGTTCGAATCCCTGCCTCTCCGCCATAGAACTACAGTGATAAGTGATCAGTGAATAGTGAAAAGTAAAAACTAAAGGGAGGATACAGTATTTTCGCTCATTCTCGTCCCGATAAGATCGGGACTCCGAGGTTTTTGCCTCTTTACATTAGAAATATATTTAATGGACTATCAGCAAAAAAATCCGCTCAAATACTATATCCTCCCTTTATATGTACGATTTACGTAAAATAGATGTTATATGTTTTAATCTTGTAAATTAACCAAAGTAATGCATTTTTTAAATTAAGGAGGGTAAGATGACAAAAAGGGTATTAGCAGTACTAAGCTGTCTTGTATTACTCGCTTCAATTTGTGCTTGTAGGAAAAAGGAAGAGAAACCGGTTCCGCAGACGCCTATGCAGCCTTTTCCTCAGGCGCCAATGCAACCTCCACAGATGCCTATGCAGCCTCAACAGACGCCTATGCAGCCAGGTCCTCAAGCACCTATGGGAAAGATGCCATCGATTAAGGCAAAGGTGGTTGTGCCTGAAAGTGTAAAAGGGAAGTGGAGTGCAGTAAAGATTGTCGTTGACGATAAAGTAGCAAAGAGTTCACAGGAGTATACTGTTAATCTCAATAGCGATTTCAAAATCCCTAATTCCAATCTGAAAGTTTACGTTGGAGAGTTCTTGCCTGATTTCAAGATGCAGGCAGCTACACTGACCTCTGCCTCTAATACACCAAACAACCCTGCAGTTGCAGTCAGGGTATTAGAGGGAGGGAAACAAATATTTCCTACACCCGGAAAACAGTGGGGCTGGTTGTTTGCAAAGATGCCTAATGTGCACCCCCTCAAACATGCGAAATATAACATCAATCTTAAAGAGGGGATTCCAAAGAAGGAATAAAGGATTATAGAAGGCAGGACATAGTATTTTCGCTCATTCTCGTCCCGATAAGATCGGGACTCTCTATGAGTCGTAGACCGAGGCTTTTGCCTCTTTATATTAGAAATATTGTCAATGGAATATCAGCAAAAAAAAATCCGCTCAAATACTATGCCTTGCCTTTCTTAAAAGAGATTAGAGGGTTGAAGAATAAATGCTTAAAATTTATAGCTGATACCTAACTCTACCCCGTGGGCTTCATAAGTGTAGATATCGAAACTTGAGTCTCTTTTTTCGTATCGGTAAAGAAGGTCTAAATATAGCCTTTGTATCGGAGACCATTCTAAGCCGGTCTTGAACTCATCTATATCGTCATCTCTTTCTTGAGAATCTGTTCCTGTTATATTGGAATCACCTTTAAAGGACTTTTTTGTGGTACTGCCATAAATATAAGCCTTTATTTTTTCAGATGCCTTGTATGATGCGCCAAGCCCCAGAGTTTCATTCACACTGTAGATCTGGTCAAGGAATGTCTCTTCGTAAAGCTTCCTTTCAGCTCCGGCCATTAATGTCAATTTATCTGTTATCCCATAAGAAAGATCTGCTTTTCCAATAAAGCCGTGAAAGTCCCTCTCATCAAACTCATCATATTTTCTCTGATGATATCCTGCAGAGAGAGACACTAAAGTCTCAGGGCTGATTTTTTTATTAAACACACATTTTATTGTATCCCCTGCGCTGTCATTTTCAACTAAATTTCCTCCTATGAATTCAAGCTTATCATAATCAACAATGTCTCTCGCATAGAAAATATCAAACTCACTGTCAGGAGATATGGTATAAGAAATACCTCCAGTAAAGATTCTGATTGCCCTTTCCCTTACATCTAATTCCGGAATGGAGTAGTCCACATATTCCTGCCTGAAGCCAGCCTTGATAGTAAAGCCTAAAGGCATGTCATAACCAAGCTCTATCCCCCCACCCTTGTTTGTTCGATCAATTTTCTCATCAGTTTGAAAGTATTCCTTCGGCTCAAGATTTTTTGTATAAAACCCATTTATCTTTGCACTGAATTTATCATATACCCTTAGGTTCAAATTTCCATTTACTCTATCCTGGTCACCGTTCTGGTCATCATAATGTTTGAAATAGATAAAATCCTTCTTCAATAAGAGGTCCATTTTCTGCCTGCTTATCTCATAATTGAGGTTTACTCCTGCAGTTATGATTGTTATATAATCATGGAGTTGGTCATCTCCTACAATGCCCTCTAAAAACTCCTTATCTTTAACCCTGAAGACATTGCTGTCATAGACTTCCCTAACTGAAATGAAAGGCTTGATTCTATCACCTAAGACTTCTGCAAACGCAGTGCTGCTAATTAGAAGCAAAAGGACTAAAAGAGGCAATCGGGTTATAATTAATTTTTTCAATTATAAGATTCTAACCTCCTTTTAATAAGGATTCAAGGATTCCGGTGCTTATTTTCATCCGAGATATCATGCCATATTTTTCTTCTTTTGGAAATCCTTTTTTTATTTCGTAAACCCCGTTAGAAGACATTTCGCCCTTCTAACGGGAATGCTCACCCCGTAAGGCCTTTGGTCTCTTACGGGGCTCACACGGGGCATTGACCCCGTGTTCGCTCGAAAAGGAACTTATCTTCATCCCGCCGCAAGCAGGCTGCCCTACAATTGTAGCCGCAGGCTTCAGCCTGCGTATATGATACGCAACCTAAAGGTTGCGGCTACAACATATTGTCACCGTACATCTAAAATTCGTCGAATTGTCGAACAGCCTGCAAGCAAGGGCATTCTAACGGGGTAAATATCTAAGTATAGTTGGTAAGACCTTTGATAGGCTTTTAAATCTTTGAAGTTCTTTAAAATGTCAATAGCAGGCTACTGAAAAAGTTGTTACATATATAGATTGTCATGCTGAACACTGAAAGTGTCATGCTGAATTTATTTCAGCATCTCATCAGGGCAGGCTTGATTCAGCATCTAAAATTTAAAGCACTATGAGACCCTGAAACAAGTTCAGGGTGACAAAATAATTTTTCATCAGCCTCTCGAAACCTTGAACCCTTGACCCCTTGAACCCTTCTTCTATATGATTACCACTTCCCTCGAACCCTCGAATCCTTGACTCCTCGACCCCTTGAACCCTTCTTCTATTAGTTCACGACCCTGTCCCTTTAAATACAGCAAAAATCGTCCTTGTCAGGATTTTTATGTCGAGAGTGATGGACCAGTTATCAATATACTCAAGGTCAAGCTTCATCCACCTGTCAAAGTCTATATCCTCTCTTGCTACCACCTCATGAATGCATGTTATTCCTGGCCTGAGGCTCAGCCTTCTTCTCTGCCATCTCTCGTATTGTGTTACCTCTGAAGGTAGCGGAGGCCTTGGCCCTACCAATGACATATCTCCCTTAAGCACATTTATTAACTGCGGAAGCTCATCCAGGCTGACCTTCCGTAAAAACCTACCGACCTTAGTTATTCTCGGGTCATTACGGATTTTAAAGACAGGCCCTTCCCTCTCATTTAAACTCATTAATTCTTCTAACCTCTCCTCAGCACCAACCACCATTGTGCGAAACTTGTATATCTCAAACGTCCTTCCACGAAGTCCACATCTAATCTGTTTGAAAAACACAGGACCCTTAGAAGTTATTTTTATGGCAAACGCGGTTATAAGAAAGAGGGGTGCAAGTAAAATAAGACCAAATGCAGAGGCTATAATATCTACGAGCCGTTTTATTAAAAGAGACGTTGCATTAAGTGGAACTGTATCAAAGGTCAGAAGAGGCCAGTCCTCTACTTCTTCAATAGATGGTTTTGCTATGGTAGTATCAAAGAAATCTACCGCTATATTTGACCTTACCCCAACCTTTTCACATATTTTTACACAATCCCTAACATAAGGCAGCAGACTCATCGGAAGAATGAAGACCACATCATCCACAACATTCTCATCAAGGATTTTGGCAACATCGTTAAATGACCCTATTACCTTTTTGTTCGCTATCTCCATTCCAACCCTGTCCTCTTTATCAACAAAGCCGAGGATTTTTAAACCCCAGTGCGGATTATCATTGATCATTTGAGCGAAATTCTCTGCGCGTTTTCCTGAACCAGCGATGAGAAGCATCCTGTAGTTATATCCATGCCTTCTGATATAGCGCAGTACTGCAAGGACTACCCACTTCTCTACTGACAATAAAAATACGATACTTACAAAAAGGATTATGACAAAAGCCCTGGACAAAATCTCCAATTTAAGTAAAAAGGCAATAGCAGAGAAGGCCAGTGTGCCGAGGACAGATGCATCAAAAATATCCCAGAATAAATCTATGAATCTCTTCTTCCTCATTGAATGGTATACTCCGAAATGCTTGAGTGAGATGATCCAGAGGGGAATAACGAATGCTATCATCCATGCATACTCTTTCAAGGGAGGCATTTTGTGCAGATATACCAATTCTGAAAGATCAAGATACTGGAGATTGATTCTCAGTATGTGGGCAAACAAAAAGGCAATTCCTACAACAATGCAATCGAGTATGATTGCTATCCTGTAAATGAGTTTTTGTTGCTCTTTAAGCATTTCTCCGTCTTTCTATTTTGTCATTCCACAGCTTGAAGGCTGTGTCGCAATTGTTGCATTATGCAGATTGTCATTCTGAACTTGATTCAGAATCTCGTAGTTTCGGATAGTTACGAACACATGAGATCCCGAAACAAGTTCGGGATGACATTGCGACACAGTCTCTTGACCGGTCTACGACTCATAGAGGGAATCCAGAAAAACCCTGGATGCCTGCTTGCAACAAATATTTTCCCATTTGTCTGTAAATGAATTTTACACAACATAAAATACCAATATCAGTGTTAGCCTATCTTATAAAGGGATTTTTGACCGCTATGCCGTATATAGTTTGCTTATCCCCCCTTAGTGAAACAGTATATTAATAAATATGATATTTGGCCTGTATTTACAATCACTTTATTAGCAAATTTTGTGCCTATTTACCCCGTTAGAAGACCTTTCGCCCTTCTAACGGGAGGGGCATCGACCCCGTGTTTGCCTCGAAAAGGTACTTATTTTCATCCTCGCTGCAAGGGATGTTGTCCGACAATTCGAATTTTCGATGTATGGTTCCAATATGTTGTAGCCGCAACCTTTAGGTTGCGCATCATATACGCAGGCTAAAGCCTGCGGCTACAATTGTCGGACAGCTTGCAAGCTTACCAGCTTGATAGCTTGTATTGCAGAGGTACCAGATATTCCAGTGTTGTGTATCTAACTCAACTTTACAATAACCATCCGGCTGTCATTCCCGTGAAGCAGGCTGTTGCAGAAACAGTATTTTGTCACCCTGAATTTATTTCAGGGTCTCATAACCCATTGATTTCACTAGATGCTGAAACAAGTTCAGCATGACATTTTTACCGATTTTGCCCATTCTGCAACAGCCTGGAAAACGGGAATCCAGTCATTTCAAGAGGTTCTGTATCCCCCGGTCAGAAGGCTGTGTCGAAATTGTTGCATTATGCAGATTGTCATTCTGAACTTGATTCAGAATCTCGTAGTTTCGGATAGTTACGAACACATGAGATCCCGAAACAAGTTCGGGATGACATTGCGACACAGTCTCCAGGCCGGAGGATGACAATAAGTAAAGGTATTACGGATACAATATTATAGGAGTGCTTGCATACGGTCATACTCGTGAAGAAGCCATTGCACGTGTCAAGGCTTTATCCTTGCGAGTATTAGCTGAGCGTATGGAAAACGGCAGATAAAAAGAAGTTATAGATTATCCAGAAGGTAATTTTTTATAATCCTTGGCAGCTTTTTTACTAAACTCTATTTTAAAGAATCCCATTTGATTGTTTCCCCTTTTTCAAATTCAATTCTTCCTTTATCAATTTCGTCTCTCTCTTCTTCTGTTAAAGGGGAAACATCACTTTCTACTAATGCCTTCCAGAAAATCTCTATTAGAACGTCTTCTGGCAGTGTTTTCAACATATTTACCATAGCATCTTCTGGTATGGTTAATGTTTTACCAAGCATAGCCATCACCTCCTACATTTGTTAAAAATAAACTTTTTGTCTGCTTCAAAAATCGTCTATTGCCCACTTATCGGCCTTTTAACTGAATCATCATCTTTTTCTATAAATATACACCAACCTTTTAAAAGTTATTATACCACCTTTTTATACAGGTGGGGCAGGTCAATTATCACTCTCACACTTCTGGCCTAATGAAATTTGCTTATATCAAGGATGCCCATCAACCTATGTATCAGATCATTAGTGTCCAGAACAAGAGATTGCTTCGCTACGCTCGCAATGACCCCTCTTTAATTCCCCCCCTTAGTAAGTGGGGACAAAGGGGGGTGTTTCCTGTCATTGCGAGGAGTGTCAGCGACGAAGCAATCTCATTTTTTTGAAGCCATGTCAACCTGCCGGCTTGCCAGCTTGACGGCTGTCCAGCCTGTTAGCTTGATAGCTTGCCAGCTCATTGGCTTGCAGGCTTGTTGGCTTGTAGTGTTATTCTGGACAAGTATGGATAAGTAAAAGACCAGTTATGCTCTGCAAAAAAGATACATCTCCAATCGGTATAACATGATATACTTAAATAAAACTAATATCTTATGTGGAGGTAAACATGATAAAGACCCAGGAACTTTTTGACGAAGCAGTTTCGCTACCAGTCGAGATAAAGGCACAACTTATAGATAGACTTCTCCGAAGTATTCATCCCATTCAGAAAGAAATAGACGAATTATGGGTAGCAGAAGCAGAAAAGAGGGTTGAAGAAATAAAAAGTGGTAAAGTAAAAACGATACCAGGTGATGAGGTATTTAAAAGAATACCTAGCAGGTAAAGTTCTTGAATTATTCTTTCCATCCTGATGCCGAAAAGGAGTTAAATGAGACAATCGTTTATTATAATGAATGCCAAAATGGTCTCGGATTGGAATTTGCAAAAGAAGTCTACCTAACAATTCAAAACATTCTTTCCTTTCCTCATGCTTGGGCTCCACTTTCTGAAAATACCAGAAGATGTTTGACAAATCGTTTCCCTTACGGGGTGTATACCAAATTACAGATGAAGAGGTATTTATAATCGCTGTGATGCACCTCAACAGAGGACCTGGATATTGGAAAAAGAGGGATCAGATATGGTTTTTTATTTTACAGCCTCCACTGGAAGATTCTCTATATTTACATTGACAATATCAGATAGTTTGAATCTCTGACTTACATCAAGTACTTCTATTCCAATCAGTTGACCCTTTTCATCAAAATCTATCACGACTCCATCTTCAATCTCTTTGCTTTTTGCAACGTATTCCTCCTTAAAATACACATAAATAGCATCCGCCTCTTTACTGTATTCGATTTTCATCACTCACCTCCTCCTTTATCTACTACACTAATAATCAATATTTCCTCTGAAAATTCCTTGCAGGTCACTTTCAGGTATCTTTGTCCAATTCTCTTATAAAGATTAATCCTTCCTTTTATTGATGTTTCTCTTTTATCTGGCTCATTTATAACAGAGAGGACTTCTTCCTCTGAAATTTTTCTCCATTTCATTCTTCGACTTGCATGCCTGTAAAATTTTATTGGTTTGTTCATTTAGGCATGAACCTTGTTTATATATGAAAAAAATCCAACTATGATGTAAGTATATCACAATTGTAGCCTTATATAATCCATATATCTCTACTTCGATAGCCAACCAGCTTGCCAGCCCTGGTCGCCTTCGGCGCCGCCAGAGGCGGGTAAACTTGCCGGCTGTCCAGCCTGTTAGCTTGATAACTTGTCAACCCGAGAGCTTGCAGGCTTAGGAAGGCAAAAGCCTATCAGGTAAAGCAAGTGAGAAATCTAATATTGAAATATAAACTTCACAAGGAGAGATAGCATGTATAAGTATGAGGTAATCAGCTTGTTAGCTTCTGAGTTTGATAGCTTACCAGCTTCTTAGCTACCCAGCTTACGGACTTTAAAGGGGTTTTTGATTTCTATGCCATCTATAGTTTGCCCGTCAATCAAATCTTCAGATAACAAAGTAGAACATCCGCCTTTAATAGCAGCAGCAATTATCATAGAATCCCAGAAGGAATACTTATGCTTCTCATGCATTTCGATTGCTTCCAAAATACTTTCTCCATCATTAATAACAACATCCCACTTTAAAAAATCCTCTACTATTTCTTTAGCTGATTTTATATCCAGCGGTTTTGGTATATTCCGAGTTGCAACAGCAAAGAACTCCTGTAAAACCTGTGTACTGAGTACACCAAGTCCTGAAATCCATAAGTCCTCCATTATCTTCATTGCTATTTTATGTTTCTCCTCAGCAGAAACAGTATATGCATAAATTATGATATTTGTATCTACAAATACTTTATCGCCTTTCATGGATTTCTTCTCTGGAAACTGCAATTCGTTCTTTAATTCCAAAATCAAAACCCTTTTTCATTAATTTTAGCTGCCTCTCCATCGCCTTTTTATAGCCAGTCGATTCTCTCACCTGTTCTTCGAGGGATTCTCTTAAAAGCTCGCTCAGGGATTTCTCTTTTCTCGCTGCTATTGCTTTAGCCTTTTTCAATAATGATTTTGGTAGAGATAGCGTAATATTCTGTCTCTCCATTGAGTCCTCCTTTAAACATCACATAAATATGTGTAACACATTTTTATGTGATATGTCAATTATCCCTCAAAGCTGCTTGCCAGCTTGCAGGCTTGTTGGCTTGCTCGCTTGCCAGCTTGCAGGCTTGTTAGCTTGTCGGCCTGCCAGCTTGCTGGCTTGTTAGCTTACCAGCTCCTTAGTATGCATCGCCTCTGGGAAGGACTGCATAAACATAGATAATCTTTTTATCCTTATCAGGGGTGAAGAGAATTCTCCAATCTCCAACTCTTAAGCGATAATCCCCCTGAAGTTGTCCTATTAAAGCTTTAACATCGTGGTGTAACAAAGGGTTTCCTTCCTGTTCCAATTCCTGTAAGGCTTTTTTAACCCTTTTCCTGGTCTTTTTGTCAAGCTTTCGATAGTATTTTTCCGCTGTTGGCTTGACTTCAATCTTCCAGCTCATTAAGCTTTTTCCCTTTAATTCCCTTTGCAACCTCCTCTTTACCCTTTTTGATCATTTCTACCCATTCAGGCCTGGATAGAAGATTGAGAGTCTCTGTATGCCTCTCAATGTAATCATCAATAAGCTCAGAGAGTATCTCCTGTATATCCTTTTTTTCTATACTCGCAATAATCTTTAGAGTATCCCTTTTATCTTCAGGAATACGGACTGTTGCCGTTGACATATAACCACCTCCTTTAAATCCATTAATAGTATAATAGCTTAAGCGATTAATGTCAAAATTTGCTGAGTATATAAAAAGCGCAGCTTGCAGGCTTGCCAGCTTGGATGACTTACCAGCTTGACAGTTTACACGGTTTTAAAATAACGTTCAAGGTTCAAGGTTCTACGTTGTAACAAAAATGTTCAACGTTCTACGTTAAAAGACGTTCGACGTTATAACATAAAACTTAGAACAAGGATTTGAACATACAACATAGAACTTAGAACATTGAACTTAGAACATTGAACTTAGAACATTGAACTTAGAACATAGAACTTTTCACTTAAACAACCTCCTTATAAACCTTCAGTGTCTCTTCAGCTATTTTACCCCAGTTATACTGCTCAGTGATCATATATATCTGTCTTTCCCTTTCTTCCTCTTCAGAGGGTTTGTTAATGAATTCCTCAATCTTAGCAGCAATAGCATTGACATCCCCTGGCTTAAAAAACCGATCATCATCTAACCCCACATTTCTGTTGGCAGGGATATCACTCGCTATGCATGACAATCCATAACTCATAGCCTCAAGCAAGATGTTTGCTGAAAGTCGTGATTACCTTCTTTGTCCCTTCCAAAGTAAATGATTCCAGCCTCAAGAAGTCTTCTGGTAATCTTTTTTCATTTTCTAAATTTCGCAGTATTTCATCTTTGCTTTCATTCAGATCACAGTTAGTAATTTCTTTGAACCCTGCTTTTTCTAAAGAAAAACGCAGTACCTTTTCATCATAAATGAATGTGTGCCCCCAAGCCCGTACAAAATTATTGATAACAAATGTATCTTCAGAATAAGGTGCGCTGTCTATGTATGTTTCCGTGGCCCATCTTATGTATTTTTTTTGTAGCTCTGATTTCTCGCTCTGATAAAGCAAGAGCAAGAAAGATAGGTCTGGGGTTGATATTCTTATTTTTCCGCCGTCTTTTAAGACACGGAAACACTCCTTTAACATACGCTGACCTTGTGCATATGAGAAATGTTCAATCATATGCTCACTAAATATATAGTCGAAGGTTTCATCATCAAAAGGACATGTTTTCGTTGCATCAATGTGGACAACGTGGTCCGACTCTGGAAAAAGATCTGAATTAAGCCAGCCCTCAAGAATATTGTTGCCACAGCCAAGATGGAGTTTTCTTATTTTTTGTTGACCTAAATACTGTTCGATGACCTTTTTATCGACTCCAGTAATTTCCCGACGGAGCCTCCGAAAATATCTGTATAGTCCTCTTGCAGGACCGTAAAGACAACTTTCATTTAAGATAGCTTTCACTATACTTCGCATTTTATTTTCTCTCATGACAGCTAACATTCTTTTTTATTGTATTGTTTTATTGACGCTGACTTTGTCCTTGTCTTGCATTTTAACGTGTGTGCTTCTTTCTGCCAGCTTATTAGCATGTTGAAATGCATCTATTAAAAAATCAAACCCCTTCTCCGGAACGAACCTCCCTACTGCAAAGATATACTTCCTTTTTTGCAAACCATACTTTTTCAAAGCATTATGTGTTTCCAAATGACCTGGCATCTCTATTCCATTAGGTATGGTTACTACCTCTTCACCGTATTTTTGTTTAATATCATCTGAGATATTGCCTGAAATGGCTATAATTTTATTAGCAAATTTTGTGCCCATCAACTAAATAGCTTTACAGCTTGCAGGCTTAATAGCTTGTTAGCTTGCCAGCTTGATAGCCTTTCAGTCTGCTGGCCTGCATAATCTTTATTATTTACGTTTTTCAGAGTTATAATTTTATATGAAAAAATTTCTTTTAGTCTTCTTGATATTTATTACTGCATATATAGCGTATGCCAGCGAGCAATGGTTCCCTTATTATTTCCCGTCTGACCCTGCGACTGCGCCAGATTATCAAGGTGTACCAGCTTCTGTCTTTAATGCTGGCAAGGAAGTTCTTGACCTGCCTGCTGGCAAGCATGGCTTCGTTAAAGTAAAAGACAGCCATTTCTATTTTGAGGATGGAACCCGCGCCAAATTCTGGGGCACTAACCTCTGCTTCAACGCCTGCTTTCCTGATAAAAAAGAAGCTGAAATAATTGCAAATCGTATTGCCTATTTTGGCTTTAATGCAGTGCGCCTGACTCATATGGACTGGGGATTTGAACCAAAAGGTATCTTCGAAGACATTGCAGTAGCCTCCAAAAACCCCCAACTAAAACCAACTTCCACCTTAAGCAAAAACCAACTTGACCGTCTCGATTATCTTATCTATCAACTCAAACAACGCGGTATATACATTAATATAAATCTTCTGGTCTCTCATCATTTCACTAAAGCCGATGGTGTGGTGGATGCAGAAAAACTTGGTATGGCTGCAAAGCCAGTCTGCATGTTCGATAAGCGTCTTATCGAACTACAGAAAAAATATGCCAAAGAACTCCTTACTCACTACAATCCATATACGAAACTACGCTATTGTGACGACCCTGCCATCTGTCTTGTAGAAATAATTAATGAAAGCACACTTGCAGATTTTAATAAAACCACTTTCACTGAATATTATCAGAAGGAATTTGATGAATTATTTAATACCTGGCTTATTACTAAATATGGCTCTACCGAAAAGGTACAGGATGCCTGGCCTAAGTCTTACTCTTCTCTCCTTCCTGATATTAAGGAATGGCAGATGGAACAACATCAGGGTGCAGCAATGACCAAGGAAATCAGAAATGATGAGGTTACACTTTATATCAAAAATGTAACCAATACAAATTGGCATCTCCAGTATGAATACAACAAAGCACAGTTAAAAAAGGGTAAAAGTTATATCCTCGTATTTACTGCAAAGGCAGACCATCCTCTTAAAATTGGCGTTGTTAGTCAGAAGGCTTATGACCCATGGGAAAATCTTGGGCTTCATGGTTCTTTTCAACTCGAAAAGAACTTCCAAACATTCGAGGGTCCATTTATTGCCACTGATGATTGTGACAGAGCAAAGGTAGGCTTTATCGTGGGCAGTATTACTGGAACTATTACACTAAAAGACGTTTATTTTTATGAAAGTAACAAAGCAACTGAAATCAAAGAATTTCTGACTTATTTGGAGAAGAAATATTTTTTGGATATGAAAAATTACTTACACAATGAAGTAGGGGTGAAAGTGCCTATAGGCTGTGGTGGCCACTGGAAGAAAGAACATTTAACAATCCAGGAGCAAGTCCTTGACTACATTGATCGCCATGCATACTGGGACCATCCTGTTTTCCCCGAAAAACCCTGGGATATGAATAACTTCCGAATCCATAACAAATCTATATTTACCGATAAAAACCTTGGCATAATCTGGATCTTGAAATATAACCCATCAATCCCAAAACCCCGTGTTTTATCTGAATGGAATCATTGCTATCCCAATCGATACGCTTTTGAAACTCCCCTGTTACTTGCCACTGAAGCAAAGAAGAACGACTGGGATGCCTTATTCCAATTTGCCTTCGCACATGACTGGGATGCTAACAAAGCCTATGACAAAATCCACAGCTACTTTGACATAAACCCCAACGCCCAACAGTTAATCCTATCCTCCTTTGCAAGCCGCATTTTTCTTGGAAGTGTTATTGTAGGCGAGGCTTCGTCATTGCAAGAAATATCAGCGTCGAAGCAATCTATTCCTGAATTTGAAATAACAAAAGATTGCACAATCATCAAATATGGAAGCTATAGTTTCAAAATCGGCCATACCAAAAACACAAACAGCAATTGGAACTCTGAAGGAAGATTCAACTGGGGTTCTGCACCTACTCTCTTTAAAAAAAATTAAATCAACTATTTTTTTGGAAAATTATGAACCATAAAAGATTTAGTAAAACCGAGCAATTTTTCTTTTTCAATGCTTGATTCTGGAAAGAGACTTATAAGTTCATTTCTTTTAAGCAACCTTATGCTATCAGCAACTTCTAAAGATTTATTATAATCTTTAATTTTTTTATACCACCCTATATTAAAATGCCTAAGAAGCCATGCTTTTAATTTTGTTGGTAAAAACTGAAAACCAAAAATCAAAAAATGCGGCTCTAAAGGGAAAAAAAAGTTCGGAGTTTGTATAAAAAAATATTCCCCGACTCTCTGAACTTCACCTGCCATTCTTTTCTGATTCTCAAAAAATCCCACGTGCTCAATAACGCTGTTCGAAAAGACGACATCAAATTCTTTATCTTTAAATTGTTTCATATCACATGCATCACCAACAACTGTTATAACATTTCGATATATGCAATCTTCTTTAAATAAATTCAAAATAGTTATTTTGATATCTTCTCTGTCTAAAAAATCCATTGCTTTCCAAAAGTATGTTGTACCACCTACATCCAAAAGTTTTAATTTCTTATTACTATCACGAAGACCACTGGGATTTAGAAGATCCAAAAATATAGTAAATCTTCGTTTTCTTAATAAATTTGCAAATGCACCTTTACTATCGGCAATTCTTTTTAGATAATTGCTCATTATTCTTTTTTATGGTGAAATGAGATGTAGCTTACCCCCCTCATTACGAGTCCATCTTTTTGGGGCGAAGCAATCCCAATTTCTGCTTCAACACAAGCCAAAAGAATACTGGATCATCAATAAGATATCTTTTCCAAAGTCTCTTTGGTTCCATAATAAGTCGCCAGAACCATTCTAAACCTGCTTTCTGCATCCATTTTGGAGCACGTTTAATGCGTCCAGACAAATAATCAAAAAGAGCACCCACTCCCAGACATAACTTAGGATTTAACCTTCCCCTATTTTGTACAATCCACTTCTCTTGCAAAGGTACACCCATTGCTACAAACAAAATATCAGCTTCCGACTTATTTATTTTTTCTATTACTTCTTCATCGCTATTAAAATACCCTGAATGCGTCCCCAAAATTTGAATTTTTGGTACTTTCTTTCTCATAACTTCAGCAGCCCGTTCTGCTACACCATCTCTGCCACCAAGAAAAAATATCTTATGCCCTTTCTCTGCGGCTCTTGCCATAAAAAGTGGCGAAAAATTACTACCATTACAATTCTCCTTCATCCTGCCGCCTAAAAGCCAAGTCGCTAATCTTAAACCAATCCCATCGGGGAAAACCAAGTCGGCAGAATTTAATATATTTCGATATTTTTCATCTTTCTGCGCTTTGCATAGACAATCTATATTTAGAAAAAATACATTTGCTTTATTTTGATTTTCTACTAAAGAAAGTGCTTGTTCAATTGCGGTTTCCAGCGTTATGTTATTATATTTAACGTTTAAGGTTCTCATTATAAATTAGGACTATATGTTTCTCTTCAAGGAAACCCCTGAAAATTATGTAACCCAGATTAAATAGATGCCTTAAATATGGTCAACATTAAGAGTAACAAGATATTCTAATTTTCCTTCCTTAATTAATACTTCAATTCTCTTAATGGCCTCATATGTAGAAAAATTATCAACTTGAACATTTAAAATTATTACCTTATTCTTTAATATTATCACTCTTTTTAAGTCTTTTTAGACAGAAGTTCATATCTCAACCTTAGCCAGAAATTCCCTCTTTGTTTTTGTTCAATTGAACGCATTTTTTTATAAGTAGATAATTTAACAGGCTTTCTAAGAGAAAAGGCTCTGGGAAAAAGTTTAAATGCATTGAATATTCCTTTAATAGATTGCTTTAAAGTTTTATTGGGAATAGCTTTTATTGGGTATCCAATTATGTACATAAAAGAACGTGATACCGCAGGAATTAAAGGTAAATATTTCCAACAAAGATATAATCTATTTCTTACAAAAAAATAATAACGTTTTGAGCCCCATGAAAATTTAAATTCCTGTGAATTTTTATGGTAAACTTTAATGGCAGGACAATATATTATTTTAAAGCCCCCATCAATTGCTCTAAAAGAAATATCTTCTTCTTCATTGCAAAAGAATAGGGTTTCGTCATATAGTCCTACTTCTTTAAAAAGATCTGCCATCATGGAATGGCCGCCACCCCAATATGTGTTTGATTCAAACTCTTCATCAATTTTAGGTAACATCCTTTTAGGATAAACCCAAGATGATAAATCTGGTTGATTTGTATAAAAATTAATTGCTTGAAAACTTAAGATGCTGCGAGGTTCTTTCTCAAATATTTTTTTGATTAAATCTAATGCATTCTTATCAATCTCTGCATCATTGTCCAAAAATACCAATATCTTACCGGATGCATTCTGTATACCAACATTTCGTCCTCCTGGGACCCCAAGATTTTTTTGTAGTTTTATTAATTTGATATTGTAATTTTGATTTTGATCCTTAAATCTTTCAATATCTTCAACAGATCCATCTGTTGATCCTTGGTCAACAATTACACATTCAAGAGAATCCGTGCAATTACTTTGTGAGAAGACACTCTGAATAGCTGGTAAAGTATCATCTTTTCTGTTCCAGCTAAGGATTACAACACTAAATAGTTGTGAGTCTTTCATTATCATTTGAATGTTTACCCAAACGTTGCAAAAACTTTCTTCAAATTGTCAGTATCAAGCAGCCTTTTTTAATACGTTGAGAAGATTGAGCAAATCCCTTTTAACAGCTTC